>Ga0181520_10000135_pt1 | contig 147675 bp, 101 predicted proteins | sample PEATcosm2014_Bin_29_FD_132451 | JGI IMG/M metagenome (GOLD analysis project Ga0181520, IMG submission 132451) | Peatland microbial communities from MTU Mesocosm Facility, Houghton, MI, USA - PEATcosm2014_Bin02_30_metaG | ecosystem: Environmental > Terrestrial > Soil > Wetlands > Peat | place... | reverse complement strand
GGTTTCGGAGGTTTCGAAAAACCCTCTTCCTGAAAATAACCATACTGCTGCCGGCAAGATTTCGGAAGTTTCGGAAAACCCGCGTCCTGCGAATAACCATACAGCGACAGACAAGGTTTCGGAAGTTTCAAAGGTTTCGGAGGTTTTGGAGGTTTCGAAAAGCCCCGCTGCGAATTACCATCCGGGCAAGGTCGGCCATCGAAACCTCCGAAACCTTTGAAACCTCCGAAACCTTGCTCTTTGAAACCTGGTTTTAGTACGGCTGAATAATTCCCCCAATATTCGCCGGTTTGGCGGGCGGTGTGGCTTCCGGTTCCGCCTGACACGGCGCGGCTTCGCTGGCGCCGGGGGGAGGCGGTTCGTTAGCCTGTTTTGTGTTGCTGCGCTGGTCTGCCGCTACGCGGCGAAGGCATTCAATCACTTGTCCCAGATCCTCTCGCTTCATGGCTTCGGCTTCCTCCTGGCATCGGCGCCTATGCCGGATGCCGGCTGGTCTACAGCCGGGCACGCAATAAGCTAATGACGTCGTCGGCGGTGATCACGCCCGTAAGCCGGCCTTCATCATCGACGACGGGAAGGGTAAGCAGGTTGTACTTATCGAAGATCTCCGCAACTTCTTTTTCATCCACTCCTGCCTGCGAGACAATCAAAGGCAGGGAGACCAGTTCCGCCAGCGGCGTACCGGGAGCGGCCAGTACCAGGTTGGGTAGCGGCACGGCCCCCACCAATTTTTCTCCGGAGAGCAAGTAAAAGGTATTGACCGTTTCAATCCCGCCTTCGTGATTGCGCAATAGCTCGATCGCGTCTTCCACTTTGGCATCTCGATCCAAGGCCAGGTAGTCGGTCGTCATGCGACCGGCGGCGGTGTTCTCCCGGAACTCGAGCAACTCCTCGACGTCTTTGCGCTCCTCGGGTTCCATCTCTTCGAGGATCTCTTCGGAGTGTTCGGAGGGAAGATCGGCGAGCAAATCGGCCGCCGCGTCGGGGTCCATCTCCTCGACGATGTCGGCGGCGCGATCCGAATCCAGGGAGCGCAAAATCGCCTTCTGCACTCGCGGAGAGACTTCCTCCAAAGCATCGGCGGCCACTTCCTCATCGAGGGTCTCGAAGACCGCCTCCCGCTCGGCCGGCGTCAATTCTTCGACAATATCAGCGATATCGGCCGGGTGCAGTTTGGCCAGTCGTTCATGCGCGATTTTGAGCTTCACGCGCCGCGCCGGATCGGTTTCGATCAGGTCCACAAAATCCCAGGGAATGGCCTTCTCGGGGATTCGATTCAATAGCTTACGAAGCGCCGGGGCGGGTACCATGCCCTTCAATAACCGTCTGATCGCACCCCGGGCGCCCACGTCTACCGCCCCAATCTTCAGAATGACATGGTAATTGGCGTGGTCTTGAACCAGATCCACGTCATTCACCCTCACCACCTTGCGGCCATGCACATCGATAATCTGTTGATCGAGCAGATCGCGCCCCAGCAGCAAAAAGCCTTCGTGCCCGGCATAAACGGCCCACTCCGCTTGCGCGCTGGAGGCATAAACCCCGCCATCCGTACGTTCAATGGCGGCGGACGGCAACAGACGATCCCCCTGCGGAGTACGGACAATCAGGGCTGCCACGCGCACCGGATCCTCTTGCGGGCAAAGCGCGACTTCGCGCACACGACCAGCCTTTACGCCGGTCGATTCGTACACCGAAGCGCCCAAAAGATCCGTAAGTGCAAATTGCGAAGTCATACCGATTTGGATACCAATTTAGCACGTGGGGAGACTGAAATCGCAATTGCGAAAAAATCGCAATTGGCAACAGAGCCGGAAATCGCAATTGGCAATTGGCCATTGGCAATTAGCTATCAACCCGGAAAATCCTCAGCCGCAGATTAACGCAGATGAACGCCGATCAGGCGGGTCGCTGGCGCATACCTGGAAACGCCGGCGCCGAATGGCGCCTTGTTCTATCAGCGTTGATCCGCGTTGCTCCGCGGCTATGTGGTCTTAGGGTTTTCGGTTGGCTGAGCCAATCGCCAATTGCCAATTGCGATTTTCGTTTTCGCGTCCCCGGTTGACTTTGTTCCTGCGGAAGCTGCAAACTACGGCTACCTGACCTGGGGCTTCGCCTCGACGCAGGAAGAGCTACATAGAGCGAGAAGCCCGCGAAGGGATGGTTGCAATTTCGCACGATGACCGGAGATAGGGTCAGTTATACGCTCGGGTCGAACTTGGAGAGCGTCAACCAGGCGGAGACGGAGGCGGAACGATTTGCCGCCGCGGCCGGCTTTCAGGGGGACGAGCTACAGGAAATTGCTATGGCAGTGCGGGAAGCCACCATCAATGCCGTGATTCACGGCAATGCGAACGATCCCACTAAGACTGTTGATCTTACTTTGGAGCGCAAGCCGGGAAGGTTGGAAATCACGGTGCGCGATCAAGGGAAAGGCTTTAACATAGACAGAGTCCCTGATCCGCTGGCCCCGGAGAATCTTTTGAAGCAGTCCGGGCGGGGGATTTTTCTCATCCGTACTTATATGGATGAAGTCCGGTTTCGGAATCTGGCCCCGGGCACGGAGATGGTTTTGATCAAACGTGTCCGCGGCGCCGCCGCCGGCACCAAGGAGAAGCAGAATGATGAAAGTTAGTTCGCGTCAGGTAAATGGCGTGACCATTGTGGACCTGAGCGGCCGCATCACGCTGGGCGAAGGCAGCGCGGTCTTGCGTGACACGGTTCGCGAGTTGATGCGCACCGGCCAGAAGCAAATCCTTCTGAACCTGGCTGACGTCAGCTATATCGATAGCTCCGGCATCGGCGAGCTGGTCAGTGCTTTTACCAGCCTGCGCAATCAGGGTGGCGACTTAAAATTACTCAATCTTACGAAGAAGGTTCATGACCTGCTTCAGATCACCAAGCTCTATACCGTTTTCGATATTACCGACGATGAAGCTACCGCCGTCGCTTCTTTCGGCGCGTAGAATTTTTGATATTTCACCACAGAGGACACCACGGAAAGGTTTCGGAGGTTTCAGAGGTTTCGGAGGTTTCGCCACCGACGCTTCTTTGAAACCTCCGAAACCTTTGAAACCTGCTCCTGGCGTCCTGTGTGGTGAATTTTCCATGGTAAATTGCGCGAGGTCGTTATGGATAAAACTCCTCCCCGCATCTCCCCTCTGAATAAAGATCAGGTGGACACCGAGACTGCCGGCATTTTTGAAACCTACCTCAAAGAGCGCGGCAACGTTCCCAATATGTTTCGCACGGTGGCCTACCGGCCCGAGATTTTTCGTACCATGATTGCCCATTTCCGCGCGATCATGAATACCGGCACCGTTCCCGTTAAGCTAAAAGAACTGGTAATTGTTCGTACCTCCCAGATCAATAGCTGCGACTATTGACTGTCCTCGCATACCGCCTTGGCAAGGCGGCTGGGATGGTCGCAAGATCAAATTGATCATTTAGCTGATTTCGGGCAACGTTCCGATTTCACTTCGGCCGAAAAAGCCGCCCTGGCGTTCGCCGAGCGCATGACCCTCGATCCTCACCACGTCGATGACGAGCTGTGGAATCAACTGCGCGAATTCTTTGACGAAGGCGAAATCATTGAGTTGGCCGCCGCCATCGGGCTATTCAACTACTTCAATCGCTTCAACGACGCTTTGCGCATGGAAAGCACCAAATAGTAGCCAGGGGCTAGTAGTTGGTAGCTAGGGGCCGGAAGCAGCAGCTAGTAGTTAGTAGCTAGGGGCCGGAGCTGCCACCTGGCTCGGGTCTGTCGGAGAATGCCGAATTTCGAAGAGTTCATGCATGCTGTAATTATTCTGGTCGAGCGTGGCTGTCGCAGGCGGCCCCTAACTGCTAACTGCTAGCTGCTAACTACTGCTCCGCAGGAGGTGGCACGAGTGCGTCTTGATCACCAGCCACACTTCTTTGCCGGGGAGCAATTCCAGTGCTTGCTGCGCCGCCGGCGTGAGGTGGACTTCAAACTCCACACCGCAATCCACTTCCGCAATTACTGTCGTATCCTTCAGTCTCAGGCTCGTAAGGCGGCCGGGCAGTATATTGCGGGCACTGATGCCTTTAAGCGGAGTGGTGGCCAGCAGGATGTCCCCGGCGCGGATTCCCACCCGAATGGGCATCCCCGGTTGCAGATGAGCCAGCGGGACTTCCAACTCCACCGACTTCCCTTCCGGCACATCGCACAGGCGGCAGCTTAGTGTGCCCTGGGTTTCGTGCAGCGCCAGGACCGTGCCATCAAATAAGTTCTCCACCCCGGTCAGCTCGGCGATGGCCTCATGCCGAGGTTTCTCCAATACTTCGTAAGGCGATCCTTGCGCCAGTAAGCGGCCCTCCTGCAGTACCAGCACCCGCTCGCCCAGTGCGAAGACCTCTTCGCGCGCATGGGTGACGTACAACACGGGGATACAGTGCGCCTCATTCCAGGTGTGCAGATCTTGCAGGAGGCGCGAGCGGGTAGACGTGTCGAGTCCGGAAAGTGGCTCGTCCAGCAACAGGACGCAAGGATCGGTCACCAGCGCGCGCGCCAGGGCCACTCGTTGACGTTCGCCTCCGGAAATGTCGCGCGGCTTACGGCGCCGAAGATGGGCAATGCGGAAGGATTGCAGCATCCTCTCGCTGCGGGAAGCGCGTTCCGCCGCGGAGACATGTCCCAGTCCATATTCGACATTGCCGCCCACGCTAAGGTGAGGAAACAGAGCCAAATCCTGAAAGACGTAACCAATGCCGCGGCGCGCTACCGGCATATCAATTTGCCGAGCGGAATCAAAGAGCACTCGCTCGCCGGCGGAGATCCGACCGGTGGCCGGGGTGGCCAGCCCGGCTACGCAATTCAGCAGCGTGGTCTTCCCGGACCCGGAGGGCCCGAACAGAATCGTAATCCCCGGTGGCGCGCAGAACTCAACTTCCAGAGCGAAATTGTTGCCCCGCAGTCCGCGCACAGATACCGACAAGCGGCTAACCGGGCTTACGCTTTCCTCCGGATTGGTCAGGGGTTCCGGCATTTACCTGGTGGGCCCCACCGTACCGGCCTTGCGATTGAGCGCATAGATCAGCGATAACGTGACGAAGGAAACCCCCAGCAGCAACAGCGCGGCCTGATTCGCCGAACCATACTCGCCGGCCTGCACTAAATCATAGATATTGATGGAGACGGTCTGCGTCACTCCGGGAATATTGCCGCCAATCATCAAGACCACCCCAAATTCTCCCAGCGTATGGGCAAAGCTCAAGGCGACTCCGGTAACGATTCCCGGAAGAGAGAGCGGAAGCACAATACGAAAAAATGTTTTCCAGCGCCGAACTCCCAAGGTCGCGGAGGCTGCCAGCAGGGCGGGATCGACGGAGGAAAACGAGGTCACGAACGGTTGCACGGCGAAGGGCAGGCTGTAAAGGATCGAGCCGATTACCAGCCCTTCAAAGGTAAATGCCAGGGTATGACCGGTAAGCGATATCCACCAACGTCCCACCGGACTGCGGGAGCCAAGGGCCAGCAACAGATAGAAGCCGAGAACGGTGGGCGGCAGCACTAGCGGCATGGCCACGACCGCTTCCAGCAGGAATTTCCATCGTCGACGGGAAAACGCAATCCAGTAAGCGCTTGGCATCCCCGCGACCAGCAACACCGCGGCCACGATACTGGCCAATCGGATTGTCAGCAGCAGCGCGTTCCAGTTCATTGGCCCAGAGTGGGGGGCTCCAGAAATCCGTATTTCTTCAATAGCAAAACGGTTCCGGGCTGTTTAAGGAAGGCTAAAAACTGGTCGGCCAGCTGCCGGTTGGTGGTCTTGGCCAGCACCACCGCTCCCTGCTCGATAACCGGATAAGCTTCCTGGGGGACTTCAAAATACACGCCCTTGGTCTTTGTTTCCGGTGCAAAGACCAGCGATAGCGGCAAAAACCCGACCTGCGCATTGCCCGACTCTACGAACTGGGCGGCCTGACTCACGCTCTCCCCCATCACCAGTTTGGAAGAAACCTTGCCATACAGCTTGAAGTAGCGAAGCGCGGCCAGGGCGGCATGTCCGTAAGGCGCATGCCTTGGATTGGCCATAGCAATTTTGGTGACGCGGGGCGAGAGCAGGCTCTCCATACCCAACTTGGGTAAGTCCAGCCCGGTAGCGGCCGGCGCCCATAGCACCAGTCGTCCGATGGCATAGCGATACAACGTGCTGCCATCCGCTAAGTGCTCGGCAATCAGTTTTCGCGGATAAGCCATGTCCGCCGACAGGAATACGTCGAACGGCGCGCCATTTTCAATTTGGGCCAGCAGACTACCGGAGGCGCCATAAACCACATTAAGCTGAGTATTCGTCTGCCGCTCGAAATCCTGCCGCAAATCTTTCATCGCCAACTCCAGATTGGCGGCAACCGCCACTGTGAGTTGAGGTATGTTTTGCGCGCCCGCGGCGGCAGCGGAAATCAGCAATCCGCCTAGCAAGAGGCCGCAACAGAACGTCCGCCATAGCCGGGCCGCACCCGGCGATTCGTTCCAAAAACATGTGCGGTTGTCGGTCATTGGTGCTTCCGTGCGTCTGGACACTCTGCGATTGTACAACCCGAAAGGGAGAGCTGATCAACGCGGAACACACAACAGAACGGAGCGGCAGAGGGAGGACGACAACCGGGAGCGCGAGAGGCGCCCGGCAACCTAGCGGGTTTCTGATCCTTGAAATGTCACGCTTCGTGCCGCTTGAGAGCCGGAACCTCTCCCAACGCTTGCTCTTCCCGGTGGCGGCGTTCCAGGTGCTGTAGTATGTTTCGCGTGATCATAGCTCCCGCGACCAACTGCGCTCCGTGACGCATCATGTCCATCAGGATGTTTTCGGCGTGTTGGTTGAGCGCCGTGACGTCTTTGAGGTCGATCATGAGCTTTCGCCCATGGTCCGTAGCGCGTCCTTCTTCCCATGTCCTCTGCAGTTCACCGACCCACGGTTCGACCAATCTGCCCTGGACTACTAGTTTCCGTTGATCGGGGGAGTCAACGGTCACAATCTTCAGCATGAGTATTACCCTCGTGGAAAACCTTAGTGCACGTAGGATTCCAATGTGTTAACTGGCTGCGCTCGAAGATCGCGCGCTGCGGCAGAACGGCTCTATTTGGTTTGTAAACAATAACTTAATAACAATTTCTTGAGCGCCTACCGTTTTTTGGGTTAGGCCATTGCAGGTTCGCTCAATAAGAAAACCTAATTTTTCAGGGACGGCGGCTAACGCGAGAGCCGGGGAGCCTTAGTTCGGCTAAGAAAACTCACGCCAGCCGGCTGCATCAAAGACAATGTAATGGCTGATCAAGCCACATCACGACTCGATTGGGAAGATTACGACGCCGACCCCACGTCGGGCTCAGACCTGTTTTATGGCTTGGCGTGGGCAATTGTCTTCAGTTTACCACTCTGGGGAGTCTTAGTCTGGCTCTATCTCAAGGTGTTCTGACCGTTCCTCTCGCCAGCTAACCTGAAATAGGTAACACCTCGCGATTTGCCGCAAACGGGCTTTCCCACTGCAAATTGCAAACTACAGCCTGTAATCCTCTACCCTCAAGCGTGAGCGGCTTTCGTCTTTACCTCTTGCTCTTGGGGAAACTCCGCGCCGGCGGCGGCGGCGCGCTTCTTGCGATCACGGCGCTCCGCAAGCGTTGCGCTAAAAAGCATGATCCCCATGGCAAAAAAAACAAGTAAGGCGACAACGGCCAGCATCAGGATCGGCATAAAGCACCTCGATTGCAGTCTGCCCCGCGAGCATAGCGCTCGCAGTGATGCCGGTCACTCGCCGGTTGTGATGGTGGGAGAAGAGCAGTAGTTAGAAGTTAGGAGTTAGGAGTTAGAATTCGCCGTTGCGGCACCATCTTTTTGAAATAAAAAGAGATACATAAAAACCGCTCAAAATCGGGGTCCGCTCGTGGTTCAGAATGCTGGTGAGAGAAGGATTCACCGGATATACTTACCAGTTCGATGACAAATGGAGAACCCAATACCCGATGGCGGCGCCGCACCTGGTTGATTATCGGGGCGACCGTAGTGGCGGTGGTGTTTCTGGCCTCGTTCATTTCCCTGGGGCGGAAGGACGTGCCGGTGCGCGCCTTCCGCACGCGCCGGCAAACCATTACCAGTAATATTTCGACGAATGGCAAGATCCGGCCGGTGGCCAACTTCGAAGCCCATGCGCTGGCCCCCACCACGGTAAGCCACATTCTGGTCCAGGAAGGCGATTCGGTCCAGTCCGGGCAATTGCTGGTGCAGTTGGACGATCTCGATGCCCGGGCACAGGCCGCTAAAGCCGAAGCACAATTACGCTCCGCCGATGCCGATCTCCGGGCCGTGCGACAGGGAGGAACCCAGGAAGAAGTTCTGACCTCCCAATCGGACATGGTCAAAGCACAAGCCCAGTTCGATCTGGCTCGGCACAATGTCGAGATCCTGCAAGGCTTACAACAGAAAGGCGCGGCTTCCGCCGGCGAAACCGAAGCCGCTCAGGAGCGCTTACAAACGGCGCAGGTGAACCGGAATCTGGCGCAAGCCAAGCAGAATGGCCGCTACTCCACCCCGGAAATCGAGCGCGTACAGGCGCAAGCCGACCAGGCACGCGCTTCGTTGCTGGCGGCACAAGACATTTTGCGCCATTCCGACATCCGGGCGCCGCGAGCCGGAACCGTCTATTCCCTTCCCATCCACCAGGGGCAATTCGTAAACCCCGGCGATTTACTGGTCCAAGTTGCGGATCTGAGTTCGGTGGAGGTGGTGGGGTATGTCGATGAACCCGATATTGGCCGTCTCCATTCCGGCGAGCCCGTCCAAGTGCGGTGGGATGCCCTGCCGGGACGGACTTGGGAAGGCAGCGTCACCGGCGTGCCTTACACGGTAGTAGCGGTAGGAGCGCGCACTGTTGGCGAGATCACCTGCCGGGTGAATAATAGCGATTTGAAGCTGCTGCCCAATATTAACGTGAACGTGTCGGTGGTTACCGCGCAGGCGCAGGATGTCATTGCCATCCCGCGTGAGGCGGTGCATGCGGAAGACGGGCAACGCTTTGTCTTCGAGATCGTCAACGGAGTTTTACGCCGCCGCAATGTGCAAACGGCCATTTCCAATCTGACGGACATCGAGATTACGCAAGGGCTGGCGGATGGCGCGCAAGTGGCCTTAGGCCCGCTGAACAACCTCCAGGTGCTGCAAGAGGGTATGCAGGTTCGAGTCGTGGGCCAATGATCCAGCGCGCTTTGATTCTTCTCCTCACTGGGCTGTGGGTGGCTGTACCACCGCCAGTGTGCGCGGCGAGTTTACCCGCTATCGTGCAATTGCTTTCCGCCGGCCATGCCGATGAGGCTATGGCGGCTTTGCACTCGCATCTGCAGGGAGCGCCCCAGGACGCCGCAGCTCACGCTTTGCTGCTACGCGCCTATTTCAGCGTGGAAGATTGGGACGATGCCATTGCCGAAGGCCGCCAGGCGATTGCCCTGGACCCCCAAAACAGCCAGTATCACCTCTGGTTGGGCCGGGCGTATGGCGAAAAAGCGGAACACGCCCTCTGGGTAACGGCGGTGAGCTTGGCGCGCAAGGCCCGCGTCGAATTCGAAACCGCGGTAGCTTTGGACCGCAATAATCGGGAGGCGCATTCCGACCTGGCGGAGTTCTACGTCGAGGCGCCGGCTTTTTTAGGCGGCGGGATCGAAAAAGCCCAGGCGCAAGCCGATCAAATCCGCGCCTTGGGCGATGAGGCCTCGTCTTTAGCGGTTCGCGCCAAGATCGCCGAGTATGCCGGAAATTATGCGTTAGCCGAACAGGAACTTCGCGCCGCTATCCGCGACAGCCATAACGATCCCGATACGATTCTTAGTCTCGGCAGCTTCTTTCAAAGACGCGGGCGCATGGCGGAAGCGGAAGCGACGGTGAATCAAGCCATAGGGGCCGCCGCGGGCACGCCTCCCGGACACCTCTTTTGGGATGGCGCCGCTTTGCTCTATCGTGCCGGCCGCAATTTTAACGGGGCCGCGGGGATGCTACGCACCTATATCAATGGCGCCCAGCATTCCGAAAATGCCCCGCTCTTTCAGGCTTATTATCTGTTGGGAACCATACAGGAAAAACTCGGGGATAAGAACGCAGCCGCCCAGCAGTACCGCGCGGCCCTGTCGCTGGCCAGAGCGTTTGAACCCGCTCAGTTGGCCCTCAAACGCGTTCAGTAACCCAGTTTCCAGTTTCAAGTTTCAAAAAAACAGTTTCAAGTTTCGAGTTTCAAGTTTCAAGAGACGCAACCTGAACCTTGAAACTGCCGCTCCGGGCTCGAAACTCGAAACTTGAAACTCGAAACTGGTTTTCTTACATCTTGTAATGTCCCAGATCCTCGTCGTTCAAATTCTCCAGCCATTTACGTAACTCGTCGCTGGAAACGCGATCGCTGACGGCATTGGCCAGACGCGAGGATTTCAGCACTTCTTCTTCCACGAAGATGGGACAATCGACGCGTAGCGCCAGCGCCAGCGCATCCGAAGGGCGCGAATCGACGCTGATGATATTGCCGTTCCGCTCCAGCCAAATGACCGCATAAAACGTGTCGTCATGGAGATCGCTTACCACCACCTTGTGCACCTGCGCCTCCATGCTGGTCAGCATGTTCTTCAGCAGATCATGCGTCATGGGTCGCGGCGTCGTCACCTTCTCGATCTCCAAGGCAATGGCGTTGGCTTCATAAATCCCTACCCAAATGGGCAAGATGGAGTCACCGCCCACATCCTTCAATACCACGATCGGCATGTTGGTCACGGGATCCATCATCAGGCCGCGAATTCTCATTTCCACTTCCATGGGGTTCTCCTACGATGCCATCTCGCCCAGCAAACTATTGGGGAAACTCGCCGTAACCTGCACGTGGACGTATACGCCCGGTTGCAGGTTGGCCGACGGGGACGCGGTAAAATTACACACTTTGTTCTGCGAAGTCCGTCCGATCCATTGCTGGCGCAAGGGATTATGCCCTTCCACCATTACTTCCAGCGTCTGGCTGATATGCCGGGAGTTGCGTCGGGCTGAGATCTCTCGTTGCAGCTCTTGCAGCACGACCAAACGGCGTATTTTCTCTTCGTCAGGAATGCCATCGGCGTATTGTATCGACGGAGTATTGGGACGCGCGGAATACTTGAAGGCAAACAACGAGTCGTACTCCGTCTCGCGCAACAGCGAAAGCGTTTCCGCAAATTCGCTCTCGGTTTCCCCTGGAAAGCCCACAATAATGTCGCTGGTTAGACTGATGTCGCGATGAGCCGTCTTGATCCAGGCGATGCGCTCCAGATATTCCTCCCGCGTGTACTCCCGCAACATGGCTTGCAGCACCCGGGACGATCCGCTCTGCACCGGCAGATGCACTTGATTGCAGAGCACCGGTGTCGCATCGATGGCCTCCACGATATCGCGTGTAAAATCCCGGGGATGCGAAGTGGTAAAGCGCACACGCCGCATACCGGGAATTTCAGAGACCCCAAACAACAACTCCGCAAACGTCTTCTTTTCGCTGGGATCGCGATAGGAATTCACATTTTGCCCCAGGAGTTGGACCTCGCTATAGCCCTCCCCGGCCATCCGGCGCGCCTCTTCCAACACCGATTCCGAGCTCCGGCTGCGTTCTTTGCCGCGCGTATATGGAACCACGCAATACGCGCAAAACTTGTCGCAGCCCTCGATAATAGTGATGTAGCCGCGATGGGGGTTGGAACGCGCGGTGAATTCGGTTTCAAACGTCTGCCCGGTTTCGCGGTCGTTCAACCCGGTAGCTCGCTCCCCGGCTTCGATTCGTACCAGGAGTTGGGGCAAATGGCTGTAGGAGGCCGATCCGCACACCAAGTCCACATGCGGCGCCCGCTCAAAGATACGTTCGCCCTCCTGCTGCGCGACGCAACCCAGCACGCCAAACTTCTTTCCCTGCTTGTGCAAACGGCGGAATTCCATCAAGCGATGGAAGACCTTCTGCTCGGCCTTGTCCCGAATCGAGCAGGTGTTGTAAAGCACCAGATCGGCTTCGTCGATGCTGGGGACTTGCCGGTACCCCTGTTGAATCAGTGTCCCGATCACTTTTTCGGAGTCATGGGCGTTCATCTGACAGCCGAAAGTCTCGAGGTAAAACGTTTTTTGGGCCGCCTCAGACATCAACGAAAGTATAGCGCAGGCGCGGCCTAAGGTTCCTGTGCTGCTGCTTGCGGACCTTAGTTTCCAGTTTCAAGTGGCGCCGGTGTCAAGTGGCGCCGGTCGCCGCTCTGCTGTTCTTGAAACTTGAAACTTGAAACTTCTTTCTGTCCTTGCTGTGGTGGATAATGAAGGGATTCAGCCCGACGAGGAACTCGCAATGACCGACCTACGATATCCCATTGGTGACTTCCAAGATCCCGGCCCAATTGCGGACGACCAGCGGTCGCAGTGGATTACCGACATCGCCGAGGCGCCAGCAAGGCTTCGCGGCGCGATTCAGGGACTCTCGCCGGAACAACTCGATACTCCTTACCGGCCCGGCGGGTGGACCGTGCGTCAGGTCATCCATCATGTGCCGGACAGTCATATGAATGCATACGTCCGCTTTCGTCTGGCCCTGACGGAAGCGAACCCCACCATCAAGCCATACCAGGAGGCGCGCTGGGCGGAATTGCCCGACGCCCGCACCGGTCCCGTCGATGTCTCGCTGCAACTCTTGGAGGCCATGCACCGTCGTTGGGTAATGTTGCTGCAATCGTTGCACGGCGAGGATTGGCAGCGGACTTATCAACATCCGGAAATGGGCCAGATGGCATTGGAGAAGGTCTTGGCCATGTATGCCTGGCATTGCCGGCATCATGTTGCCCATATCACGACGCTACGGCAGCAGAAGAGCTGGTAGCAGACTGCAAGGTTTCGGAGGTTAGGGAGGTTTCGGAGGTTTCTAAGAGCAAGGTTTCGGAGGTTTCGAAGGACGTGGCCTCCTGACCTTCGAAACCTTCGAAACCTCCGAAACTTCCGAAACCTCGATCTTCGAAACCTCGCTCTCTGAAACCCCGCATTTCAGGCCAGCATCCTAGCAGGCATGCAAAAACGGCTTAGCTGTTTATTGGTTTTAGCAATGACCGGGGCGATGCTGCTGGTGGGGTGCGGCGGCACGGTCGGTTCCGGTTCCACTCGCTGGCAGTATACGGCGATGGGCGATTCCCTGGCGGTCGGCATCTTGGCCACTCAGGGGTACGTGGTGCGTTATCAGAATGATTTGGCTTCCGACAATGTGGTGGAGGTAAATCTCACCGATCTGGGCCAGGATGGCTGGCATAGCGGCGACCTGCTGAATGCTCTCCAGACCGACCAGAATTTTCAGAGTTCGGTGATGTCAGCTCAAGTTGTGACGTGGGATATCGGCGGAGACGATCTTCTTCATGCCGTGAGTTTATTCCAGAACGGCAGCTGTGGCGGCGCCGACAACCAGGACTGCCTCCGGTCGGCGGTGGCCACATTCATTCCCAACTGGGATGCCATCGTGCAGCAAACCATGACCTTGCGTAGCCCCAGCAACACGATCCTCCGGACCATGGATGTTTATAACCCGTTTGTAGCGCAATCCATGGCGGACGGCACTTTCGACATCATTGAAACCTATCTGGACCAGGTGAATGCGCACATTGCCGCCTCCGCCGCAGCCAACAATATTCCCATGGCCCAGGTTCATTTGGTCTTCAATGGCCCCAACGGCGACCAGGACGCGGGAGCCCAGGGCCTGCTCGCCATCGACGGCATTCATCCCAACGACGCCGGACACGCTTTAATTGCGCAACAGTTGCGAGCATTGGGATATGGGCCACTAAAGTAATAAGCAATAAGCAATCAGTAATAATCCAGAGCCGGAAGAGTAATAAGTAATAAGTCACAAGTAATAAGCCAGAGCCTAAGGCGGGCAAGCAAACTGTCTGAGGTCGGGCGCGGGGCGACTATTCGGGAAATATCGGAGGAACGGGAAACCCCAGGCCGCCTCGTTCATCGCGCTCCCAGCGGAGCCGGCCCCCCCATTGCCGATTGTGATGAGCCAAGCAATCGCCAATCATGCGGAAAGCCAATGCGAGCGCCTGAAACGCGTCTACTCCTCCTAGGCTCTGGCTTATCACTTATTGCTTATTACTTACTACTATCTGCAAAAAGCGCCGGTGCACCCTGGTATCTTCCGACAACTCGGGATGGAAGGTCGCGGCCAGAATATTGCCCTCCCGCACAAGGACGGGATCGTCGTGGTCACGGGCCAGTACTTCGACCTTTGGTCCCAAGCGCTCAAACTTGGGGGCGCGAATGAAGACCATTTCCAGCGGAACATCGCCGGGGCTGAGTTGGCCCTCTCGAATCGAGCTCTCGGCCTGTCTTCCGTAAGCATTGCGGCGAACGGTTACGTGTAAAACGCCCAAGCCCTTCTGCGGTGGATTCAATACTTCCTCGGCCAGCAAAATCGCTCCCGCACAAGTGCCGAAGGTCGGACGCAAGCACACAAACTCACGCAATTCCTCAAACCCGTCTTCGCCCAATAATTTGAGAAACGTAGTGGATTCGCCGCCGGGAATTACCAAACCGTCGATACCGTCGAATTGCTCGGGTTTGCGCACGAGAACGACCTTGGCGCCCAGCTCTTCCAGTCGCCGCCGATGCGCATCAAAGTCGCCCTGCAGGGCGAGAACGCCAATTGTGGGATGGACAAACATAGAATTTAGAATTTAGGAGTTAGAAGGAAGCCCCAAACACAGAATCTAGAAGTTAGGAGTTAGAAGTTAGAACGGCCCCTTCCTCCTGACTCCTTCCTCCTGACTCCTTGCTTCTACCAGCCTCTCGTTTGCAACATGTCGGCTTCGGCAATGCCGGAAACGGCTAAGCCTTTCATCGCGCTATTTACTTGCTCAGAGGCTTCGGCAACCGCTTTGGCGTCGTTGTAATGAGTGGCGGCAAGCACAATGGCGCGCGCACGCGTTTCGGCATCCGTCCGCTCCGCTGCGATGCTGAGATCGAGTGGGCTGGCGCCATCCTTCATGAAGATTCCCGAGCCGACAAAGACAGCCTCGGCCCCCAGTTGCATCATCAAGGACGCATCGGCCGGGGTGGCAATGCCGCCGGCCGAGAAGTTCGGTACCGGCAACTTCCCTGCCTTGGCCACCATGCGGATTAACTCGTACGGCGCCTGGTGATTCTTGGCGGCGGCAAACAGCTCTTCTTCGCTCATCACCGTCAATTGGCGCATCTCGGAAACGATTTGCCGCATATGCTTGACGGCGTGAACCACGTCCCCGGTACCCGCTTCGCCTTTGGTGCGGATCATGGCCGCGCCCTCGGCGATGCGCCGCAAGGCCTCGCCTAAATTCCTGGCGCCGCAGACAAACGGAATTTTGAATGCATGCTTATCGACGTGATGCGCCTCGTCCGCCGGGGTCAGAACCTCGGACTCATCGATGTAATCGACGCCCAGTTGCTCCAGGACCTGCGCTTCAGCAAAATGGCCAATGCGGCACTTGGCCATCACCGGGATCGAGACCGCCGCCATGATCGCCTTGATCAGCTTAGGGTTGGCCATGCGCGCCACGCCGCCCTCGGCGCGGATCATGGCGGGTACGCGCTCCAGCGCCATCACCGCCACAGCTCCGGCCTTCTCGGCCACTTCGGCCTGTTCGACGCTCATCACATCCATGATGACGCCGCCCTTTAACATTTCCGCTAACCCGATCTTTAAACGCAAGCCATTACCATTGTTTTCAGACATATAAATCCCTCGTCCCTGAACTCTTTAACGCGCTCTGGAATCCTTCTGGAACCCTCTATTTTAGCACCTTTGCCATAGCCCTGGCGCCGCCAGGGTGACGGCAAAGTTTAGCTACTTTGGATTGGCATTTTGCGGGTTGGCTCTTAAGAGAGCTGCGAGTGGCGAGTTCGGAACGGTTTGCTCGCAACTCGCAACTCAACACTCGCAACTGCCTCGGTCCGCCACTTGCGATTCCTGCTAGAATTGCCTCAATATCATGTCGCCAAAATCCCCGAAAAGCACTCCCCCCGGTTCCACTGAAAAGCGCACGAAGATTGGCTTTATCAGTTTGGGTTGTCCTAAGAATTTGGTGGACAGCGAAGTCATGATGGGCCTGCTGAGCCAAGCCGGCGCCCAACTCACATCGCAGGCGGAAGATGCCGACGTTCTGGTGGTAAACACTTGTTCCTTCATCGATACCGCCCAGCAAGAGTCGGTGGATACCATCCTGGAGATGGTGCGCCATAAGACCGAGGGGCGCGCTCGCAAGTTGATCGTTGCCGGTTGCCTGGTCGAGCGCTATCGCCAACAGATTCAAAAAGAAATTCCAGAAGTAGACGCGGTAGTCGGCACCGGAGAACTGGAAAAGATCCTGGAGGCCGCCGGCTTGACTTCGCCCGTTCCCGCCGCGGCCTCGCCCTTTCCAATTCTGAACTCGCGCCCCGAAGGCCAGGCCCGAGAGCAAGCCGGACGTTTTTCCCGCGAGGAGTGGAGCGGGGCACAATCCGTCCTGCCGCAGTACTTATACGACGAGAATACCCCGCGTGTTTTGGCGACTCCGCCACATCTTGCCTATATCAAAATCGCGGAAGGTTGCGATCATCCCTGTGCCTTCTGTATCATCCCGCAACTGCGGGGTAAGTTTCGCTCGCGGCGCTTCGAGTCGGTCATTGCCGAAGTCCAGCGGTTGGCCAGTGGTGGGGTGCGCGAGATCACCCTCATCGGACAGGACACCACCTGCTACGGCGAGGATCTTGGACTGAAAGACGGTTTGGCGCTATTACTGGACCGGTTGGCGCAGATCGAAGAACTGCGCTGGGTGCGTTTCCTGTACGCCTATCCCAATAAGATCACCAACCCTCTTTTGGAAACCATCGCCCGGCACGAAAAGATCTGTTCCTATCTCGATATTCCCTTGCAGCACGCCTCGCCGGCGGTGCTGAAGCGCATGAAGCGCGGCGGCAGCGCTGAGATCTATCTGCGCTCGATTGCCAAAATGCGCCGTACCATTCCAAATCTGACCTTGCGCACCTCTTTTATCGTGGGTTTTCCCGGAGAGACCGCTGCCGATTTTGCCGAGCTTTGCGACTTTGTCCGCGCTGCCGAATTTGACTGGATGGGAGTGTTTGCCTATTCCGACGAGGAAGGCGCGAAGGCGCATGCGCTGTCCGGCAAGATCCCGGCGCGAACCATCGAGAGTCGCCGTCGCCGTTTGATGGATATCCAGCGGCGCATCAGCCGCCGCAAGAAGCAGGCCCTGGTGGGACGCGAGTTCGATGCCGTTCTTGAAGGTCCCGCGGAGGAAACCGAACTGCTCTGGGAGGCGCGCAGCTCCATGCATGCCCCGGAAATCGACGGCAAACTCTTCATCAACGATTTCGCCACCCACACGCCCCAGCCCGGCCACTTTTATCGCTGCCAAATCACCGAAGCGCACGAATACGATTTGGTTGCCAAGTTGTTGTAGCAAAGAGGCCGTCTCCCGTCCCCAGTCCCTCGTCCACCGATCGACAGCTATGCATTCACCCGTGAGCCAGTTGCGAACCCAGTCCGCCGTTGGTCGTTGGTTTTTGGCAGCTGGCTTGAAATCGGAACCAAGAAACAGTCTCAATCTTGTCAGTATCTCTGCTGGCCAAGGACCACGCTCCACGACCAACGACCGCCATGCGACCGAGCACGCTGGCGGGGAACGGGGGACGGGAGACGGGGAACGCCCCTGTCGATTTTGCGTCCTTCCTTTGATTTGTTGTAACGTGATTTTGGAGACGATCATGGTAAAAAAACGCATCGCAAGTCTTCGCTGTCCCATCTGTCGTAAGATCGTTTTGCGCCGCGATCCGGAGTTTCCATTTTGTAGCGAGCGTTGCCGTACGATTGACCTGGGCAAGTGGGCCAGTGGCGGTTACGTGATTTCCGCTCCCATCGGGGAAGACGACGAAAGCTCAGATACGGATTACACTGCCCGCCTGGCGCGTAAGGTCAGCGGCATCGGACGGCCAAACGGACACTCCGAGGAATGATTGGATAGTGGAGACATCGACAATTTCGGCAACCGAATCAATTGCGACCCAGACTAGGCCGGCGCCGCGCTGGGCCTGGTTGACGGCCACGTTTTTTGGCGCCGGACACCTTCATCCCGGCCCGGGCACCTGGGGTTCGCTGGCGGCATTGGCACTCTGGAGCGGAGGGGCGCGCTTCCTGCCTGAACCGTGGCGTGTTCCCGTGGCGCTGGCCGTGGTTGCGATCACGTTGCTGGTGGGAATTCCGGCGGCCACTTTGGTGGCCCGCGCCAAAGGGGACGAGGATCCATCCTGCGTCGTGATTGACGAGGTCTCCGGCCAAACGCTGGCTTTTGTCGCCGTGCCCCTGCATTGGAATTCGTTGCTGGCAGCTTTTATACTTTTTCGGGCCTTCGATATTCTCAAGCCGCCTCCCATACGGCAGTTGGAGCGCATTCCGGGGGGAGCCGGCATCATGTTGGACGATATTGGTGCCGGAGCTTTCGCTTTAGCGGTGGTACAACTGTTGTTGCATTTCGGAATTCTGAAATAGCCGGGGGCTTGTCTGCCAAAGAAAAACGTAAACGGCCGTCCGAACATCGAGGATATCGAGCCTAGCGCATCTTTGCCCGGCGGCGAGATCCGTATTGTCGGCAAGAGTCTGCGCTCTCCTGAATTACGCCAACCGCATGTCCGGTTTGGCCAAGTCGAGGGCGGCATCGTCATCAGCGCCAACGACTTCCTGGTTGCGCGCGTGCCCGAAGGCGCCACCAGTGGCCCCCTCGTGGTGGCGATCGACGAGGCCACCAGCAACGCTGTTGATGTCAGTGTGGCGGTTCCCATGGCGGAAAACCTGCACCCGGTGGCCAATCCGGCGCTGGACGCCGAAGGCAATCTGTACGTCACCTTTTCGGGTAGCCGCGGGCAGAAGGTTCCGGTAGCAATATACAAGGTCGACACCGACTACAACGTCCAACCGTTTGTTATGGAGATGATGAACCCCACCGGTCTGGCTTTTGACCGCGAGGGACTGCTGTACGTCTCCTCCCGCTTCGATGGGACGGTATACCGCGTGGCCCCCAACGGCAGCATTTCCTCCTATGCACAAGGACTGGGCGTTGCCACCGGCCTGGCTTTCGATGGCGAAGAGAATCTCTATGTGGGCGACCGGAGCGGCACGGTCTTCAAGATCAGCCGCGATCGCCAGATTTTCGTCTACGCCACGCTGGAGCCGAGTGTTTCGGCCTACCACCTGGCGTTTGGGCCCGCTGGCGATCTGTACGTGACCGGACCCACCACGTCGAGTTATGACTCCGTGCAGCGCGTCAATCCGCAGGGTGAGGTCACCACGTTTTATCGTGGACTGGGACGCCCGCAAGGATTGGCTTTCGACTCGTCCGACAATCTTTATGTAGCCGCGTCGTTGGCCGGACGCCGTGGAATTGTCAAAATCACGCCGCAGGGCGATGCCTCCCTGGCCATTGCCGGTCCGAGTCTTGTGGGCTTGGCCTTTGCCCCCGGCCGCTCCGTTGTATTGGCCACCAACAGCTCCGTCTATCACCTCACTTGGGACGTCGAGGGACGGCCATTGATTCCTTAACACCGCAATTGGCAATTGGCGATTAGCAATTAGCTAAGACCAACCCCGGAGTTGCCGCAGATCAACGCAGATAAACGCTGATAGGCGAACCCGGTGTCCGCACGCGGGTATGCGGCTTACAGTTCGTAACCGGAAATTGTTCTATCTGCGCTCATCTGCGTTGACCTGCGGCAATTCAGGGGCTGGGGTTGGGTTGGTCTTAGCCAATGGCTAATCGCCAATTGCTAATTGCGGGGTTCGTTTCTAAACTAATAACGTGAACGCTGAGATCATTGCCATCGGATCGGAATTATTAACTCCTTTCCGACAAGATACCAATTCCCTCTTTTTAACCCGTCGGCTCAACGATCTTGGTGTGGAAGTTACCTGCAAGACGATTGTCGGCGACAGCCTCGAAAGCATACGTGACGTCACGCGACAGGCCTTGTGGCGCGCCGATATCGTAATCCTGACGGGCGGACTTGGCCCCACCGAAGACGATCTTACCCGGGAAGCGGTTGCTGCCACCTTGGGCGTCGAACTGCGGCGCGATCCCGATCTTATTGCCAAGCTCTACACACGCTTTGCGGCGCGGCAGGTACCCATGCCGCCCAACAATGAGCGTCAAGCCGACGTCGTCGGCAATGCTCTCGTGCTTCCCAACTCGGCTGGCACCGCCCCCGGTCAGTGGATCGAGACCGTGTTTGAAGGCCGGCCTCGCGTCGTGATCTTGCTTCCCGGCCCGCCCTGGGAGTTGGAAGGACTCTTCGATGGCGAGTGCTTTGAGCGCTTGAAGAAAGTCGTGCCGGCGGCATTCCGGGTTACCCGAAAATTGCGCGTCGCCATGGTCCCGGAATCCGCATGCGACGCGCGAGTGGCGCCGATTTATAAACAATATCCCGACGTGCAAACCACGATTCTGGCCAATGCCGGCGACATCGAATTGCACCTCCGAGCCAGCGCCGAGTCCCTGCAGGTGGCACAGGCTCGCGCCGACGAACTGGCCGGCGAATTGGAGGATGAACTGGATGATTGCCTCTACTCCAATACCGGCGAACCTCTGGAGCAGATTATCGGCTACTACCTGCAAATGCGCTCCGCCACCCTCGCGACAGCGGAATCCTGTACCGGTGGTCTCTTAGCGCAACGGATCACCTCGATCAGCGGCAGCTCGCGATACTACCTGGGCGGCGCGGTGACCTATCACAATGAACTCAAGACGCTATTCGCCGGAGTGCCACCCTTGATGATTCAAGCGCATGGAGCGGTGTCCAGGGAGGTGGCGGCGGCCATGGCGGAAGGAATCCGCCACGACTGCAATGCCACCATCGGTGTGGCAATTACCGGGGTTGCCGGTCCCAGCGGCGGCACTGCGGAAAAACCGGTCGGATTGGTTTATCATGCTCTCCACGACGGTAAGCGAACCGAGGTGATCGAAAAGAAGTTTCCCGGTGACCGCACCCGTATTCGCCAATGGGCCGCCCAGCAAGCCCTCGATATGATTCGCAGACACCTGATGTGAGCGGAAACTGCCCTTTTCACCGCAGAGGGCGCGGAGGACGCAGAGGAAAAACAGAAAAGTTAGCCACAGATCAACGCAGATTAACGCTGATGAAGAACCAGCTGAATGTGCAATTTGTTACGTTTTGATCAGTGTCCATCTGCGTTTCTTAGAAACTCCATGTCTCTGCCGCCGGGAGGGACGGCGCTCTCCATCTGGCCACAAGTGCAAGGGGTTAGCCGGTCTTAGCCAACTGCCAATTGCGCTTGGTGTTGGCCAATTTGCGCTTTTGGTTTCTGTTAGCATCAATAGTTATCTATCGAGGACCCATTCTTGCGCATTCTCTTCATTGGTGACATCTTCGGCCGTCCGGGACGGACAATCGTACACGAACGCCTGCCCAAACTGGTACGACAGCACGCGATCGATCTGGTAATTGCCAACGGAGAGAATTCGGCCGCCGGGTTCGGGATTACTTCGCAGATCACCGAGGAACTGTTTCGACTGGGAGTCGATGTCATCACCACCGGCAACCATATCTGGGACAAACGCGAAATTATCGACTACCTCAATATGGCGGACGGAAATCCCGACAGTCCGGCGCGGCGATTGATTCGGCCGGCAAACTTCCCCGCCGGCACTCCGGGGTGGGGCGTTTATGAGGGCAAGTCGCGAGGCGACGTTCCTTTTGCCGTAATCAATCTTCAGGGACGCGTATTCATGACCAGCATCGATGACCCGTTTCGGGCCGCCGATCAATTGCTGGAAAAGATTCAGGCAAAGGTCATTCTGGTGGATTTTCACGCCGAAGCCACCTCGGAAAAAGCGGCCTTGGGATGGTACTTGGACGGACGAGTCACCGCGGTGCTCGGCACCCATACGCATGTACCGACGGCCGACGAACGCATTCTACCCAAGGGCACCGCCTATCAGACCGATGTGGGCATGACCGGGCCGTATGATAGCGTCATCGGGGTGGAAACCAACATCATCGTTCAGCGCTTTCTCACACAGATGCCGGCGCGCTTTGAACCGGCGGTGGGCAATGTGCGTCTGTGCGCGGCCATCATTGAATGCGATCCCCAGACCGGTCAGGCCCAGAGCATTGAGCGCATTGGCCTCAGCGCGGCCGAGGAGCCCTCGCGACGATGACCAGCTTCGCCGATGACGCATGGAGGACGGCCGACGCGTATCTGTTCGATATCGACGGCACGTTACTGAATACGCGCGATACCATTCAGTACCACGCTTTTCATCATGCGATGGAAAACGTTTTTGGCATCAAAACCAGCATTGATGGCGTCCCTATGCACGGCAATACCGATATGGGGATACTGCGCGCGGTGTTGCAACGGGAGGGACTCGCCCTCGCCGACATCGACCCCCATTTGACCGAAGCGATCACGCAAATGTGCGCGGAGGTCACGGGCAACGCCGCTGGCCTTCAGCCCGAAGTTTGTCCCTCGATTCCCGAACTGCTTGAAAAGTTGGATACCGCCAATAAACTTCTGGGCGTGGCTTCCGGCAATCTGCAACCCATCGGCTGGGCCAAACTTGAGCGGGCCGGTTTGCGTGGCTGGTTCGCCTTTGGCTGCTTCTGCCATCCGTTGGAGTCGCGGGAACAGATTTTCGAGCAAGGGGTGGACGAAGCCAAGCGCCGTCTCGGTCCACAAGCTACCGTGTGTGTGGTGGGCGATACTCCCGCCGATATTCGCGCCGCCAAAACGGTAGGCATCCCGGTCATTGCGGTAGCCACCGGCATCTTCCCGGTGGATGAGCTGCGCCAATTGGAGCCGGAAGCGTGTTTTTTGAGCGGTACGGAGCTATTGGAGCAAATCTAAAAATCGCAACCGGCGATTGGCCAAGATTCCAAGACCGGAATCTCGCGCTGAGGCGCGGAGCCGCTGAGAACCGGAACGGGATACGGCAAGCTCTTCTGTATTTTGTGTATTTTGTTTCCCCTGCGCCTCAGCGTCTCTGCGCGAAAATGCCGGACCTTTCCGCATTTCCGCTCTCGAAACCGTGGGCTCCTCGTCTAAAATGAAAGCAATGCGTCTACTGCTGGCCATAAGTGTGGGAGTGTGTCTCTGGGTATCGCCCCTGATGGCACAAAGCGCGGCATCGGCCCCGGTTCCGGGTGCTATGCAGAATGCGACGCCAGCTCCGACACCATCGCCGACTCCGGCGCCAAGTACTACTCCGGCCGCGGTGCACAACCCAACGGCATCGGGGCCGACTGCGGCCTCGACCCCTGGCGCACCAAAGACCGCCCCCAGCGCAGCACAGAATCCAGCTCCGACACCGGGACGGAAGCCAACCCCAGTTGTGCCGCAGAGCACTCCCAGTGCGGCACAGAGTTCAGTTCTCCCTGCTGGACAAAAGCCTGGTCAAAAGCCATCCGCGATTCCCGGATTACAAAAGACCGCGCCAAATGCGACTCAGGGATCGCCACGCCCACCGGCATCGCCAACGACAACGCCGGTCCCCGGACAGAAGGCGAATGCGGTTCCAGGAGGGGTGCAAAACGCAGCTCCCAACACCGTATTTGGACCACCGCGCCCAGCCGGCTTGCCCCCCCCAGGACAGAAGACGACTACGGTTCCGGTATGGGTACAAAATGCGGTTCCCAACACCGTATTTGGGCCACCGCGCCCAGCCGGCTTGCCTACCCCAGTGCCTATCCCAGGACAGAAGGCGAATGCAGTTCCGGGAGGAGCGCAAAACGCGGCCCCCACCGCCATAATTATTGGGCCACCGCGTCCCCCGGGATACACGCCCCCACCCATGCCCGTTCCCGGGGCGATACAACAACCCGCTCCGAGTGCTGTAATCGGGCCACCGCGTCCCCCGGGATATGTTCCCCCGCCACCGCCCGTTTCCGGGGTGATACAAAAACCCGCTCCGGCCATCGTATATGGGCCACCGCTTCCCCCCGGATATGTTCCCCCGCCACCATATGTACCCCCGCCACAAAAGGCGGCGACGGTTCCAGGAGGAGCCCAGCAGACTCCACCGAACGCAGTAAAAGGGCCAACTCCCCCGGCGCAAAAGGCTAAGCCAGCTTCAGTCCCCACCAAGAAGCCGAAAGAGAAATCGCCGCTGCTGTGTCGAGGGGAGAGCGCCCGGCAGTGTGGGGTGTCCAAGCAGGTTTTCAAGAAAGCCGCCAAACTTTACGAGGACGGCGTCAGAGTGAGAAAATCCAGTCCCAAACAGGCACTCGATGATTTTGAAGACGCGTCGAAGTTTGAGCCACGCAACGTGATCTACGCCTCGGCGCGGGAGATGATGCGTCAGCAATTGGTTTACGATCATACGAAAGCCGGTAACCAATTAACTTCCGAGAAGCGCACGGTGGAAGCGATGGCGGAATTTCGCGAGGCGCTGGAGCTGGAGCCGGGCAACCCATTCGTGACCCAGCAGTTGCGCGAACTCGCGCGCGCGCCGCTGCCGGTGCTGCCATCCTTCATCGAGCCGGATGAAAGCCAAGAGTCGGTGTTATTACATCCCCGGTCGGGGCAGCAACCCCTGATTCTCAACGGCGATATGCGCGGGGTCTACGAACAGATCGGCCAGGCGTTCGGCATCAAGATCACTTTTGATGAACCGGTACGCCCACACCAGGTTACGCTCAGTTTTACTCATGTCAGTTTCCCCCAAGCCATGAATGCGGTGGCGTTGGTCACCGGCACCTTCTGGATGCCCGTTTCGTCCAATGAAGTGCTGGTTGCCGTCGATACCCAGGCCAAGCACAAAGAACTCGACCATTGGGTGTTACGAACTTATTACTTGCCGGATGTTTCCACCCCACAAGAGCTAACAGATATCGTCAGCCTATTGCGAACCATCTTTGAGTTACGCCTGGTAGCCTCGGCGCCGGCAACCCAGACCATCACGGTACGCGGTCCAGCGCCATTAATCGAGGCGGCTACCCTGTTCCTGCAGAGCCTCTGGGCCGGCAAGCCACAAGTCATGCTGGATGTCGATATCTATGAGATCAGCTCGCAGCTGCTGCACACCTACGGGGTGCAATTGCCGCTGCAGTTCACCATGAACAACATTCCCCAGGCGGCGCTGGCGGCCTTGGCCGGGAACAATATTCAGAATTTGATCAGCCAGGTTCAATCCGGGGGCATCAGTTCGCTCAGTAGCTCCACGGTTTCCACCCTGCTCTCCGAGCTTCAGCAACAAAGTTCTCTGTTCTCCCAGCCGGTGGCGACCTTTGGCGGAGGCAGTACCTTGTTTGGTATCCCCATCAGCCCGGGAACGATCAATCTTTCGGAGAGCCAATCCTGGGTACGAAATGTGCAGAGTGCCAGCCTACGCGCCGAACAGGGCAACGCGGCCACCTTGCGGGTAGGCAGCCGCTACCCCGTGATGAATGCCGCCTACTCTTCGATGAGCAATGTCCCCACCCAATTGGCCGGCCTGCTTGGCAGCGCGGCCACAGGCACCTCGGGAACCAACGGCTTGGGGAACTATCCTTCCTTCACTTTCGAAGATTTGGGGCTCACGATCAAGGCCAAACCGACGATTCATCGTAACGGCGACGTGACGCTCGATCTGGATATGAAGCTCACTTCTCTGGGAAGCCAGGCATTGAATGGCGTACCGATAATCAATAATCGCAGCTACACGGGCATCATTACCGTGCGGGACGCGGAACCGGCCATTATCGCCGGAGCGTTAACACAAACCGAGCAGGCCAGCCTGTCCGGAATGCCGGGATTCAGCAATGTCCCCTTGCTGGGCAGTGTCACCGGCAATCGCACCAAAGAGCACGACGACGACGAAATCCTCTTGCTCATCACGCCACATATTGTGAACCGAGGACCGCCGCGCAATCTCCCTGCCATTGGAATTCCCCGGAATGAACCTTAGCGCAATTTCAAATTTGGTAATTTGAAATTTGTAATTGAAGACCGGCGAGTTACAAGAATTCGGGCGTCCCGGCCGTTCAATTTGAAATTTCAAATTACCAAATTAAAAATTACTCAATTACCCGAGTACTGAATTGCTCAATTAGCTGCTGCTGCCGCTGGCACTGACGCCGCGAGAGCTCGGTGCTTCCGCCACTTGTACAGGCATCGCCGCTGGAGCTGTCTGCACCGGCAAAGCGGTCTTGGGTGGAATTAAGGCGTTCCGCTCGAACAAGGCGGTTAAGGCATTCACCACTTTAGGGTCAAATTTCGTATTGGCCAGCGAATTGATCACTCGCACCACGTATTCGGTATCCATCGCCGCCTGATACGGGCGATTGGTCGTCATGGCATCGAAGGTATCGGCCACCATGATAATGCGCGCCAACATCGGAATTTCATCGCTCTTTAGGCCATAAGGATAGCCTCGGCCATCCAGCGACTCGTGGTGCAACTCGATACCCGGCAGCATATCCGTCAATTGGCGGACCGAACGCAAGATGTTGGCGCCTTTGATGGTATGCGCCTTCATGGTTTCGTATTCCTCGGGCGTAAGGGCGCCAGGTTTCTTCAAGACGCGATCTTCAATTCCGATCTTGCCCACGTCGTGCAATTGCGCCGCTACTCGAACCTTCTCAATTTCTTCCGCCGGCAGATCGAGTTCCTGGGCCAGCAAGACGGAGTAGCGGGTAACGCGGTCGGAGTGGCCACGCGTGTAGGGATCTTTTTCATCCACCGCGCCGGCCAGCATTTGAATGGAACTTAGAAACAAGGATCGATTTTCGTCAGCCGAACGTTTCAAATCAGCCACCAAGGTTTGCAAACTACCGGTCATTACGTTGAAGGTTTGCGCCAATTGCCCCACCTCGGTACGGCTCTTCAAATGTACCCGGCGGGAGAAATCGCCACGGGCGATCGCCTGGCTGGTGGCCGTAAGCACATCCAGCGGTTTGGTGAAGGCCCGGGCCGCCCACATGGAAATCACCATGCTCACCAGCACCGAGAGGATGGCAACTTTCCAGGCGAGATGTTGCATGTGATAGACGCCCTGATAGGCATCCAGCTGAGATTTCTGCACCACAATTGCCCATCCCAGCGTGGGAACCACCGAGTAAGTTCCTAACATACGCATCTTCCCATTGGCTGTGTTCGCGGTGAATTCCATCGTCGGGGCAAATTGCACCCGGCCATCTTGGTCGACATAATTCTTGACGATTTCCAATCCGGTCATGTCCTGGCCGGTGGCGAATTCGGAGGTGGCGCCCGCGACCAAGCGGCCTTGGCGATCCACCACATAGGCCACCAGGCCCCCCTGGCGGGCAGTGCGCAATCGATCCACTAAGTATTGAAGATCTTCAAAGGCGGCGGTCATGCCGGCAAAACGCCCACTGGCTAGAATGGGACTGCTCACCAGCAGCAAGGTGTGGGCCTTGAGGCCGGAGCCGACCGACAGCGGTTCGCCGTTGTAGGCGCGTCCCTGGCGAGCGGCCTGGAAGGCGCGCTCCAGCTCCCGCGCCATAAAGGCATCCGGTTGTATGCGACCCGCCGACACTCCACGGGATTCGGTATTAAACAACGTCGCATACGGCAGATCGCCGGAAGAGGCCACGACTTTCTCCAACAGCGCTTCCAACTGCGGCGACTTCACCCGATCCCCTTCCAGATTGCCACTGCTGGCCACTTCCACCGCAGTGGTGAAGTTGGCCAGCATGGTATGCAGATTGGCCTGTCGTTGGCCGATATCTTCGCGCAGAGAGCGGGTAATCTCGTTTTGCAGCAACTGCTCGTTCACTTTGAGCGCTTCGCGATTGTTATCCACCACGAAGTTGGCGTAGAACCCCATGGGCACCACACTGACCAGCACCATGATCCCGAGGATCAAATACAGGATCGGTATTCGCGCCGGTAAATGTATTCCCAATTCTTCCTCGCAAATGCCATGGCCGCTCCAGCCATTCGGCATTCCCACGGACCGCTTCGCTGCACAGTGATCCTGCGAATTGTAACGTGAGTACCTGGATTTCAGGGTCATTACTGAAGTACAGGGCAGGCACCTTCCACGTTCCACGTTTCACGTTCCACGTGCCCAAAACAGGCATAGCCTTTCGAACGCCGAGTAACTTGTTGAGTTTTATGGTTCCAATCCGCTGTTGCCTTCAAAAACGTGGAACGAGGAACGTGGAACGACGAACGTGGCGGCTATAATCGTCCCTTACCGTGACCACCCTCTACGCAGCGTTCGCGTTTTTGTTCGGGCTGGCGTTTGGCAGCTTCCTGAACGTGTGTATTTATCGCATCCCCCTGGCCCTGCCGGAGGAAGCGGCGGATGAATCATGGCTGCGTTCCATTGTCCGTGGAATCGGCGCGTGGCGGGCGGTACAGTCGCCCAAGCGCTCCTTCTGCCCCCATTGCCATCATGCCATCCGTTGGTACGACAACCTGCCAGTGCTGAGCTGGTTACTGCTGCGGGGCCGATGCCGCGATTGCCGCACGGGAATCCGCTTTCGCTATACCGCGGTGGAACTGCTTGCGGCGTTATTGTTCCTGGCCTCTTATCTACGTTTCGGCCCCACCCTGGAAACCGGGAAATTTTGCGTCTTCTCTTTTCTGGTAATCGGCTTGATTTTTGCCGACGCCGAGCATCGGTTGCTACCGGACGCATTCACCGTGCCGGGCTTAGTGGTGGGACTGGCGTTCAGCGTCTTTGTGCCCCTTACCGATTTGCGACCCTATCTTCCCCTACTGGTGCGAACGCCGCTGCCTTGGCCGCTGATTTCTCTGGTCGATTCCCTGCTGGGCGCCCTGGTAGGCGCGGCCTTTATCTTTGGATCGGGACTGGCCTACCGTCTGGCCCGGGGGCAGGAAGGCATGGGCTTGGGCGACGTCAAAATGATGGCGATGATCGGCGCGTTTCTCGGCCTCAAACTGGCGCTGCTCACCATCCTGTTCGCTTCCCTTTTGGGCTCGCTCTATGGGGCATTTATGTTTGTAGCCGTGTGGTTCAAACGCTGGCGGCGCTACTTTCGCCGGCGGCTGTCCGGGGCGGCGGCCCGGCGGGCATGGATCTCGGCCAAATTGGTACGGTTTTACGCCATCCCCTTTGGCGTTTTCCTCGGTATTGTCGCCCTGTTCTCGGTCTTTCTCGGTAATATGACCTTTCGCTGGTACCGGAGCTTGTTCTAATACTCTGACACTTCAGTACCTCGCCAGCGGTAACTCCCCGCCACTTTCAACCGGGGGTACAATACAGCCAGCGATTCCGTTTACGCTGATTGCCGGCGGAGCTCGGTCGCCGCCGGAGGAAGGCAGCTTTATGTTCAGGGCATTCATGCGGACAACTTTGTTGCTGTGTCTGGCTTCTTTCTCGCTCCTGCCGGCCGCATTCGCCCAGGACTCGGTTCCCTTGGGCGACGTAGCCCGCCAGAACCGCGCCCGCTTTCCGAAGAAAACCGAAAAGGTATTCACCAACGACGACATCGCTCCGGTTGGCTACAACAACGGCGCGGTCCAAGGAGAGGCCGGCAACGCTTCCCCGAAGCCTGCTCCCACTCCTTCGTCCGCAGAAGACAAGGCGAAAGCTAAAAGCTCCGAGACGGAAAAAGCAAAGGGAGACAAGGACGAGAGCGCCAAGAGCGGGGAACCGGAAAAGAAGGACGACAAGGCGGCTGCCGCCAAGCCCGCCTCTGCCGACGATCGCTTTCGCGCCGAATATACCGCGAAGAAGAATGAGTTAACCTTGCTGCAACGCGAGCTCAGCGTATCCCAGCAGGAGTATCAACTGCAGACCGCCCACTATTATGGCGATGCCGGCGCGGCCCTCCGGGACCCCAAGGACTGGGCCGACAAACGTAAGGAGTACGAAGAGAAGATCGCCGACAAACAGAAGCAGGTGGACGAGGCCACCCAGGCCCTGACGGATATCGAGGAACAGGGTCGCAAGGCCGGCGTCTCGCCTCGCATTTTTGAGCCGTCGGAAGAAGCGACGCCCGCGACGCCCTGATCGATCCGCCGCACGCGCCTCCGCACCTCTGCGCCAGATTCCTGTGTTTTGGGTTGGGGTTGGGGTTTGTAGTTTTGGGTTATCCCTCGGCGTCTCAGCGCCTCAGCGCGAGATTCCGGGGTTGGGGTTTTTCTTTTAGGGAACCACAGCATGATTCTTGCCTATCGCTTAGTCCGACTGATTGAAACCCATTGTGAACAACTCGCCAGCGGACTGCTGCTAAAACTCGATGCTTGCGAGAAATGCCCCGGATTCGCCAATGTTCCGCCCGAGGACTTCAAGGGAAAAGTGGGAGAGATCTATCGCCACCTTGGCGCGTGGCTCCTGGGCCGGACCGAGGAAGACATTCAGAAGCGCTATTTGGAAATCGGCCGCAACCGCGCCCATCAGGGAGTTCCTTTATCCCAGCTCATCTGGGCCATCGCTTTGACGAAAGACAATCTTCTGGAATTCCTGCGGCAGGAAGCCCAGCAGGATACTCCGGCGGATGTATTTGGACAGCTGGAGATCCTGCAACTATTGGAGCAATTCTTCGATCGCGCCACCTATTACGCCGCCTGCGGACATGAAGAGTTCCAGACGCGGAGGTAGCGCCGGCGCTACATCGTACTTGGCACTTCGGCTTTCTGGAGGCGGTCGGCTTTTCCTTTCATGTGTTCCAGCGATTTGCGGGCCAGCGGGGCAAATTTTCCATCCGGCAGAATCCTCAAGTACCCCTCGAAGTTTTTACGCGCATCTGCGTATTGGCCAACCACTTCCAACGCCTGCCCAAGGCGTAATTGCGCCATGGCGTCGTCTTTTTTCCAATACAAGGCCTCACGATACCGGCTGATGGCTGCCGGATAATTCCTCAAGGTCATGTAGTAGTTACCGATTTCGACGTTCCTATCGGCCTTCAGGGGGTTCCAGGGGGTCATCTCCTGCACGCCGCTGTCCGCCGGATCAGCGCCCGGCGCATAGCCCTCTTCCCCGGCAGGTGGGGCGAGGTTAATTTTCGTATCTTTGCTGGAGCTTTCGTCGTCGGAGCGTGGCGCCGCTTTTCCGCCATCCGCGGAGGCCGGCTCGGAGGGCTGCGGCGAGGGCTTGGCGGACGGAGATTGCGCCATCGCGGTTAGCCCCAGCAAAAGCCATAACGTAAGGAGTGCGGACAAACGTATCATATAGACAATTTTACCTCGCACACGATGCTTCCGCTGTAGGTTCCACGTTTCTAGTTCCACGTTCGCAGCCAGTGTAGTGCGTCAGGCAGATGGGCCAGCGTTGGATAGATTTGAAGGGGCGCGGCTTCAGCCGCGCCGCGAGAAATGGCAATACGAGCGGCTTTAGCCGCCGAGGGAGACGACCCTCAGCCGCTAAAGCGGCCTTGGCGAACACGCGGTTCGGCGCGGCGAAAGCCGCGCTCTTTCAAAAACGTACCTTTTAGTGTTCTTCACTTACGACGCTCTGCATTAGCATGGCTTTATTGCTATTGTTTTCGCAATTCGTCTAACGGGTACTTGGTGCCGCGCCATACGACTCCGCCTTGGCACACGGTCAGCGTCATGGAACGCAGCAGAATAAAAACGAACATCAGGGCCGAGATGGGATGCAGAAACAGATAGAAGGGCGAGGTGGCGCTATCGCGGGACATGCGCAGGTAGACCGTTCCAATTGCGAGCAGCGCGACGCCAAAGCCGAGTTTGGACCATCCCGGCGCCAGCCAAACCGCAACAAAGGGCAATACATGCAATAACAGCAACACCACACAAGCGCCCAGGGCCAGCCACCAGCTATAGTGCGTGACCGCGAAGAAATTCTTGGTCAGGTTCCGAACTACTTCCCGGGCATTCCGCACCCAGGAAACACGGATCAGGTCCAGTCCGATGGCGGCGCGCTGGGCCAAGCCATGGCGTTTCACCGCCTCGCCCAGCTTCATATCGTCCACTACCGCCAACCGTAATGCTTGCCAGGTTCCCAAACGCTCATAGGCTTCCCGCCGGATCAAGTTGAACGCCCCCAGTCCGATGCAATCCGCGGCGTCAGGATCGGCCACCTTCCATGGCCGATGCCAGAACATGAATAACATGCCAAAGAAAGCCACCAGGGCATGGCCACCAATGGTTCGGGTGTCGATTCGGGGAAAGACGGCCAGATGGTCACCACTGCTGGCTTCCGCGTAGACTACCGCGCGCCGCAAGGCATCGGACCGGTAGCGCACATCGGCATCGGTAAAGAGAAACCAGTCCTCTCCTGCCAGTTGCGCGGCCAACCACATGGCATGAGTCTTGCCCAGCCAGCCGGAAGGCAGGTCCGTCACGTGAATCACCTGGAGGCAATGCGGAGCCTCGGCCGCCAGCCGATCCAATAGTTCCCCCGTTCCATCGGTCGAACGATCATCGACGGCAATCATCCGGAATTGAGGGTAGTCGAGGGCCAGCAAGGAGCGGATGGCCACTTCCGCATGCTCCGCCTCATTTCGCGCGGGAACGATAATACAAACCGAGGGCGTGCCCCCGTCCTCGCGAGTGGGAGGCAAATCGAAGGCGGGCAATCCTAGGTCAGGCACCTTGCGCATGCCGATGAATGCCCCCAGAACATGCCACGCCCACACCATGCCGAGAACGGCCCCCGCTAGTGACCAGATCCACATCAGATAAACGTACCATGGCGCGCGATGGCTTAGCAGAACGACCAGATCTTATGTGCGGGCGTGGACGCCCCCACGACAGCCGGCCTGGAGGCCGGCGCTACCAACCCCGGGCGGAGCGTAGCGTTTGCCATAGAGCAAGATGGCTGAGGCGATTATGAGTGCCACCACAGCAGTTAGAAAGCCGTTTTGCAACGAGTGGCTGCGATCGGAGACATAGCCCATCAAGGATGGGGAGAGGGCGTCGCCCAGCGTATGAATCACCAGCAAATTCACGGCGATGGCCGAGGCGCGAATGCCGGCACCGACAGAATCCACCACCGCCGCATTCAGCGGACCGGTATTAAAGAGCAGAAAGAATTCGGCGACAAAGATAGCGGGAAACAGCGCCGGACCGCGTAAATAGATGGCGGCCAGCGTCATCGGCACAGCCGCGGCCAAAGCCGCTCCCGACACCAGATAGTAGGCATCCTGGCGGCGGCGCAGCAGCCAATCGGAAAACCAGCCGCCGCCCATGGTGGCCAGCACGCCATTCACCGCCGTAATCCCGGCAAAGAACAGGTTCGAACGCACCGGCGCCAGCCCCCGTACCCGGATCAGGAAGGTCGGCATCCACACCTGCATGCCGCCCAGGGCAAAAGTCATAAAAGCCATGCCCAGGGTTGCCATCCAGAAGGCCCGATTGTGTAACAAACCGCGCAGGCTTCCGCGCTCGCTGCTTTCGTCGGCGCGATCATAAGCGCCCCGCCGGGGCTCACGGACAAACATCATGGCCACAGCCATCAGCACGCCTGGCCCGGCCACCACATAAAATGGCACGCGCCAGCCATGGTTATAGCCCAGGAAACCGCCGATCAAATAACCCAGCGCCGTACCGGTGGGAATTCCCATAAAGAAAAGCGACAGCATGCGGCCGCGCTTCTCCTCGGGAAAGAGATCGGCAATATAGCTGGGCGCGACGGCCACGAAACTAGCTTCTCCGATTCCGACGAGAATATGGCGAAGCAACAGGGCACGAAAATCCCAGGTAAAGGCCGTCAGCAACGTGGCGGCGCTCCATACCAAGGCTCCCACAATGATGATGGGCTTGCGGGCAATGCGATCCCCCAAATATCCCAATACCGGAGCGGCGACCATGTAACAGATAAAGAAAGAAGTGGTGAGGAAGCCCATCTGCGCATCGCTGCGCCCGAATTCTCGTTGCACCAGCGGCTGCACGGCAAACAGCACCGACCGATCAATGTAGTTGAGGAAGTTAAGCGCCGTCAGGATCGCGAGGGTGGTCTTGGCGTAAACGCGCATGTTATCCATTATTCACCACAGAGGGCACAGAGAGCACAGAGGAAAACGGCAGCAGGTGTCGGAGGTTGGGGATGTTTCGAAGGTTTCGCAATCGATGGAGATTCTCGAAACCTCCGAAACGTCCGAATCCTTTGAAACCTTTTTTCAGAGTTCCTCTGCGCCCTCTGCGTCCTCTGCGGTGAATTTCTAAATTCCCGCGTTCTGCACGGCCAACGTGGCGGCGGTGTGCAGGTGGCAAATGGCGATGGCCAGGGCATCGGCGGCGTCGGCGGGCTCCGGGGGGGCGGGAAGTTTCAACAGACGCGTGACCATGTCTTGCACCTGCGACTTCTCGGCCCGGCCATAGCCGACGACAGCCTGTTTTACCGACAGCGGCGCATAGCCGACGACGGGCAGTCCGCAACCGGCCGCGGTCATCATGGCCACGCCGCGCACCTCGCCCAATTTGAGCGCCGATTTTACGTTGGAGGCGTAGAACACTTCCTCGATGGCGGCCACATCCGGATGAAATTGCTGGATCACGGCTCGCAGATCTTCATGCACACGCAACAGTCGTTCGCAAAGCGGATCGCGCGTCTTCAATCGAACGGCTCCGCTGGTGATGCAGACCAATACACCGTCGGACAACATCTCCACCACCCCGAAGCCGGTATACGTCCCGCCGCAATCGATGCCTAACACGCGCATGGGGGCAGTGTAGCAGAAGAGCCGTCGGCTCTCGGCCCTCGGCCGTCGGCCAGCAAACCCGGGAAAAGTAATAAGTAATAAGTAGCAAGTAATAAGCCAGCGCGCTCGGCATAACGAGCAATAGGCGATAGGCAACAAGCAACAAGCCAGCCGCGCTCGGACAAAAGTGCGTGAGACGCTAGAGCTGGCGCCCGCGAAGCGGCGTTTGCTTTCGCGTTCTGGGCAGGTTTCTGGCCGATGGCCGAGAACCAGAAGCCGACGGCGCTCGGCCTGGCCGATGGCCGAGAACCAGAAGCCGACGACGGCTTCTCACTTACGCTCTTCTTCCCAATCGAAGTTACGAAACTGCTTGCGCAATTCTTTCTTCAGCAGTTTGCCGGTGGGGGTATGAGGCAGTTGGAAGACAAAGACGACGGCTTCGGGCATTTGCCAGTGGGCAAACTTGTCGGCTAAATACTTGCGCAGGTCCTCGGGCGAAGCTTGTTCGCCTTCCTTGAGAACCACGATGGCGAGGGGGCGCTCCTGCCATTTCGGGTGTTGCACGGCAATGACAGCGGCCTCGCGCACGGCGGGATGTCCCATGAGCGCGTTTTCCAGATCCACCGAGCTGATCCAGTCGTCGCCGGCTTTTATCAGGTCTTTCGCGCGGTCGGTGATCTTCATGTATCCGTGGGGATCAAAGGTGACCACGTCCCCGGTGCGGAACCAGCCATCCTCGGTCCATTTGCCGCGCAACTCGGGGAGATTGTAGTAGCTGGAAGCGACCCAGGGACCGCGTAGTTGCGCTTCCCCTAAAGTGGTTCCGTCGTGGGGGATGGCCCCGCCCTCGCCAACGCCGCGCAATTCAATGAACGGCAAAGGCAAACCTTGACTGGCGCGCAGCTCGAACTGTTTTTGCTCCGGCAGTTGGGCCAGCGAAGGTTTCACATTGGCAAAGGTGGCTAGCGGGCCACTCTCAATAAGCCCCCAAGCCTGGATCAAGCGCAAACCAAAGTGATCGAGGTCGCGCATGAGCGTCGGCGGCGGAGCGGCTCCGGAAACGATCGCCCGCATTCCCGACGGTATCCGCCAACGCTGAGGCTCCTTTTGTAGGCGGTGCAGCACATCCATCCAGACCACGGGGACGCCTGCACTCAGGGATACCTGCTCGGACTGGAGCAGATCCAGCACTGCTTCGGCTTCGTTCAAGACTCCGGGAAATACCTGTTTGCAGCCGGCCATGGTAGCGGCAATGGGAAGACCCCAGGCATTGGCATGATGCATGGGGACCACCGGCATCACCACGTCACGCTGGGCGATGGCGGCACTGTCGGGCAGGGCCATGGCCAGAGAATGCAGGCAAAGCGCGCGATGCGAGTATACGATGCCCTTGGGACTGCCCGCCAGTCCCGAGGTGTAGCACATGATCGCCGCTTCGTTTTCGTGCAACGACGGGTAGCGAAACTCGCCTTCCGCCCGCGCCAGTACCGCCTCATAATTGTCGTAGTTCTTGCTGAATCCCGCGCGTGTGTGCGGCACGACGATCACTCTTTCGCAGCTCACCCGGTCTTTGATTTCCTCATAGAGCGGCAGCAGCATATCGTCGATGATGAGGAACTTATCTTCCGCGTGGTTCAGGATATAAGCCACATCGTTGGAATGGAGACGGTGATTGACGGTGTGCAGGACACCGCCGGCGGCGGGTACGCCAAAGAATGCTTCCAGGTGCACGTAGTGGTTATACATCAGCGTAGCCACGCGCTCTCCTCGGCCCAACCCGAAGTTTTGCAAGGATTCGGCCAAGTTGCGCGCCCGGCGGTAAAAATCCGCGTAGGTGTAGCGATGCAAAGTACCGTCAGGTTGGCGAGAAACGATCTCGACCTCGGGAAACACGGTTCCCGCCCGTTCCAGAATGCCTCCCAGCACGAGCTGGTGGGCCATCATGGTGCTCCACATTTCGCACCCCCGAATCGCACAAATTTCAAATTTGAAATTTCAAATTTAAAATTACGTCTGCCACACCGTATCGATCACCGTACCATCGACCCACTTGACTACCGCCACTGGCTGGTCGAGCAACCGAGGCTTTTGCGGTTTACCGCCGCAGATGTTCTCCACTTCCCTCTTGAGATACTCGATTGGCCGAATTGGCAGCCCCGCGTTCTTGGTGGCCTCCAGCAAATCCTGACGACGGGGATTGATGGCGATGCCGCGTTCGGTGACTATGACATCAACCAATTCTCCCGGCCCCACCATGGTTGTCACTTCATCGACAATCACGGGGATGCGGTCGCGGAAGGACGGTACGGCCAGGATCGAGCAGCCGGCAAACAGACAGCTCTGCCAGCCGCCGATGCCGTGCAATAACCGTCCATCGGAATGCGTCACCACATTGGCGTTGAAGTTTACATCCACTTCCGTGGCGCCCAGCACACAAACGTCCACCAATTGATTAAAGAAACCTTTGCCCTGGAAGTTATACGAGGTGAAAGGCGAGGTCGCAATATGGCGCGGGTCGTTGGCCAAAGAGCGCACCCCTTCCAGGTCAAAGGTCTGGCCATCGAGGATGTAATCGACCAGGCCGTCGCGCAACATCTCCACCAGATATTTGGTGGAACCGCCACGCACAAAGCGCGCGTGCACGCCATCCTGTTGCATCATGGTTTTCAGATACTGGACAAACGCCAAGGCGATTCCGCCCGAGCCGGCCTGGAAGGAGAAGCCATCTTTCATGATGCCGGCCGCACGTATAAATCGAGCCACCAACTCCGCAATACGCAAACGGTCGGGGGAACGCGTAATCATGGTGGTGCCGCTGACGATCTTGCTGGCATCGCCAATCTGAGGAACCTCGACTACGAAGTCCACGTTGTTCCCCTGTATCTGCCAGGGCACACAAGGAAACGGAACCAGATTATCGGTAACGACTACGACATGGTCGGCATAGACGGAATCGGCCAAGGCAAAGCCAAGGGACCCGCACGCGGCCGGGCCATGGGAGCCATCGGCATTGCCGAAAACATCGGCCGTAGGTGCGGCGATGACCGCGATATCGATATGCACTTCTCCGTCCTGAATCGCCTGCCAGCGCCCGCCATGGGAACGCAACACCCCGAGTCCTCGCATCTTGCCGCGCGAACAATAATCGCCCAGCGGTCCGTTCATGGACCCCTCAATGTGATGCACCGTTCCGGATTCCATCAGGTCGATTACGCTGGCTTGCGAGGGAAACGAGGCGCTGGGAAACCACATGAGATCCTTGGCGCCCATGCGCGCGGCGGTCTGCAAGGCCATGGTGGCCACATAGTCGCCGTCGCGAAGATGGTGATGCGAGCTGATAACCATGCCGTCGCGCAAGCCACATTTACGCAAAGCGGTTTCCAGGTCAGGCACGCGTTTATCGCCATTGCCCGGATAATCGATCGCCGATCGTACCGGCGGCGCCGCCTTGCAGCCCAGGGAGCGGCGAAAATCCAGGCCCTGGTAGGGGATTTGTTCCCGGCCATTGACGACCGTCGGGACCAGGCGGCCCGCCGCGTTGCGAGTTAAATCGAGTTTGGAAGTTGTAGTCATTGATTTTTCATCGCCATCACGTCCCCAATTTCATGGTCGTCGCTGAAATTCGTAGCACACACGGCGAGCCGCCCGAAGGGCGGCGGAAGACGGTAGAGCCTGCGTGAGAACTCCCGTTCCGCCCCCTTCACAGGTGTCATCCTGAGCGAGGCCCGCAGGGTCGAGTCGAAGGACCTATGTATTCTTTGCGTGACCCCATAAATTGTGCTCGCGCACGGGAATGCATAGGTGCTTCGACTCCGCGCCTCCGGCGCTCCGCTCAGCATGACACACCTAGTGAAGGGTCGCTGTGTAGCAAGGCCGCATGATGCCCCATTAGGCCATCCCCATCTTTCTCGCCTGTTCCACCAATTTAAGGGCTCGCTTCACCACTGGTGGATCGATCATCTTCGAACCCAAAGCCACTACGTTCTTGCCGTGGGCTTGCGCCTCTTCAAAGGCGGCTACGATCTTTCTGGCCTTCTCGACTTCTTCGGCGGAGGGAGCAAAAGCCTGATGGACTATGGGAATCTGCGCCGGATGCAGGCAGCCCATTCCTTCAAAGCCCAGCATACGAGCGCGGCGGCCCCAATTCAGTAAGCCTTCCGCGTCCCCAACGTCGCTGTATACCGAATCGATGGCCTGCACGCCGGCCGCATGCGCCGCATTCACCAGACGCAGACGGGCATAAAGAGATTCCCCGCCACCACGCGTCTTTACTACGCCGAGATCCGCGGTGTAGTCTTCCAATCCGATGGTCAAAGCGACTATATGTTTACTGGCCGTGGCTATGGCAAACGCATTCTCGATGGCCAAAGCCGATTCCAGGATGGGCATCAGCCAGATCTTGTGGGCGCGTTCGGCTTCGCTCAGCTCTCCAGTACCGCCGGCATACCGAGCGTCATGGATAGCGGCATCCACCTGTTTAATCTGTTCCGCCGTTTCGACCTTGGGGATCAAAATGACATCGGGCTGAGCGGCTACCACCTCTTGTATATCCTTCAGGCCGAGCGGTAGCTGATTGATCCGCAGCATGCGCTCGCTGCCGTTGAAATCCACCTCTCGCAAGGCATTGCGCACCAACAGACGAGCCGCATCCTTTTCCGCGGGATGCACCGAATCTTCCAGATCGAGAATGATGGCGTCCGGCCCGTGCTGGCCGGCGTTGATGAAGTATTTCGGTTCATTGCCCGGCAGATAGAGCCGGGAACGGCGAAAACGATCTTTCGCGGTACCGGGAGCACAATGGGATTGGGTCCCGTTATTCGGTTCTCGATGAGCAGGCTTTCGTTCCTCAAGACCGGATCGGCAAACCGCCGCTTCGATGCGGGCGGCAATCACAAAGGGTAAGGCCCCCATGTCCTCAATCGTCAGGACCGCATGACTCACCCCGAGTTCGGCCAATACCTGACGCGCCTGGGCGCGAATGTTGTCGCCATAATAGGCTTCCACGCGCGAAGCCAGTTCAATTTGAACGCCACCCGAGTTGCGCGCCTCGAACACGACGCGACAGTCGGAACGAATATCGCCGCCGGAACGGCCTGCTTCTGTTGGGTTAGCGCTCATTGTATGGCTCCTAGCAAAATCCTGTATTTCTCACCGCAGAGGACGCGGTGTAATTACAAATTTCAAATTTGAAATTTGCAATTTCCACCCAGCGGTTCCAGCGCAACCCGCCGTTCAATTTCAAATTACAAATTACCAAATTACAAATTTCCCAGAATTGCGTCAGTCATCTGAGTCGTGCTGGCGGCGCCTTGGGTCAGCGAGTTCGCTCCGCCGGAAAGACGCATCATGTCGTAGGTGCGCACTTTGCCTTCCCGCACCACGGCGGCAATGGCATCGCGCACGCGCCGTGCCTTTTCAGCCTCGCCTACGTGATCCAGCATCATGGCCGCCGACAGAATCATGGCAATCGGATTCACGATGGGCGGATTCAGTTCCGCATACTTCGGGGCCGAGCCATGGGTGGGTTCAAAAACCGCCACCTGCTTGCCAATGTTGCCCGAGGCGGCAAAGCCCAACCCGCCCACCAGTCCGGCAAAGGCATCCGAAATTACGTCGCCAAACAAATTGCTGGCCACAATAACACCGTAATCTTCCGGATTCTTGGTGAGCCACATGGTCTGCGCATCGATATTGGTGGACCACAACGGAATTCCGGGAAACTCCCTGGCTACCCGCTTGGCCGCCTCTTCCATCATGCCGCTGGTCTCCCGCAACACATTGGGCTTCTCGCAGATGGTGACATGCTTGTAGCCATGCTGCTTCGCATATTCGAAGGCGGCCCGGCAAATGCGCTCGGCATTCTTGCGGGTGATGATGCGTACGCTAATCGCCAGTTCCGGCCCGGGGGTCTCCGCAAATAGCTTAAATCTAGGGTGCGAGCGCAACGCCTGCATGACTGGCGCCGGCGGATTGGTCCATTCCACTCCGGCATAGAGGCCTTCGGTGTTCTGGCGAAACACCACCACGTTGACCAGCGGCTCTTCAAAGCCACCGGCGACCTTCTTGCGGATAAAGTTGAGCGGATTGCCGGGAAACCCAATGCAAGGGCGCAAGCAGACATCGAGGTCAAAGCGCTGCCGCATGGTGACAATGGGGCTGTAGTAAGTCAGACCCTTGCTCTTCAAGGCGGGATCAAGTTCGGCATCGGCTTCTTTTTTGGGCTTCGACGTGATGGCGCCAAACAACCCCAGCTTGTGTTTGGCCAGTAACTCGATGGTGCGATCCGGCAACGCATTGCCTTCTTTGCACCAGAATTCCCAGCCAATATCGCCGTGCACATACTCCGCGTCAAATCCGACCGCGTTGAGCACCCGAATTGCTTCCGGCAACACCTGATTGCCAATGCCGTCACCCGGCATGGAGACAACCGTATAACGTGCCATCGCGCCTCCTTACGGCAGAATTGAGGGAATGCCGATGTTAAATTTCAAATTTAAAATTTCAAATTTAAAATCTAACCCCTGATCTTCTGTCTTACTAAATTCTCGACTCCCCCGGCGATCACCAAGGACTGCGGCACGGTTCCCAACGCCGGGAAGGCAAATTCTTCACCTCGCCACGTCAATATGCCGCTGGCGAAGTCGATGGCAATTTCCGCGCCGGGAATAATGGTCTTCTCGCCTGCGTTTGCTTCCGCGGCGAACTGCTCGCGCAATCTTCGCACCAGGGCGGGAACCTCGATACACAGAAAACCATTATTGAAGGCATTACGCAAATAAGTCTGCGAGAAACTGGCGGCAATCACCAGCGGGATGCCTTTGGCCTGCAGCGCGGTGACCGCCTGTTCCCGGCTCGAACCGGTACCGAAATTCAGGCCGCTCACCACCACGTCGCCGCCATTCACGCGGGAGGCAAATTGCGGATCATAGTTCTCAAAGACCACTTGTGCCATAAGTTCGCGACTGACATCCTCGCGATAGGTATATTGGCCGGCAAAAATGCCATCGGTATTCAAGTTGTCCTTGGGTAAGAAGACCAACCGGCCGCGCAGACTGCTAGGAAAGCCCGGAAGAATCGGGACTCTCTCCGCTTCGGTCTTCACGGCGGCCGATAAGTCCACAAAATTCCAGGACGCTTCTTTTCCGAACTTTTCTGTGCCTTCCGTGTTTTCCGTGGTTAGATCCGGACCGGTGATATACCCCGCCACCGCCGAAGCGGCCACGACTTCCGGCGAGGCCAAATAACACTGAGCGTCCCGCGATCCCATGCGTCCCTTGAAATTCCGGTTGGTGGCGGAGATACCCACCTCTCCCGGTTCCAGCAAGCCCGTTCCCAGTCCAATACACGGCCCGCAGCCGGGGGGCAAAGGAATGGCGCCGGCCTCCACGATCGTCTGCCAAATTCCCCGCCGGGTAGCTTCTTCCTCCACGGCTTTGCTGGCCGCCGCCAGGTAGAATTTCACCGCGGCCGATACTTTCTTGCCTCTAAGCACGCGGGCAGCGGCTTCCAGGTCCTCCATTCGAGAATTGACGCAAGAAACCAGATAGGCCTTATGGATTGCCACCCGCTTGGCGCGCATATCGGTCACGGATTGCATCACCTGCACCGTATCGGGGCCGGAAAGATGTGGCGTAACGGTGGCAAGATCGAGCACGATTCGGCCACTATAAGTCGCGTTGACGTCAGGCTGCGGAGGATGCTGTTCCCACTCGGAGAGGTCCTGCGACCGGAAGCGTTGCATGCCGCGGGACTCAAGCTGTTCATAGACCCCGCGCAGGTAGCGGATGGTGGTGGCGTCACAGGGAAACCAACCGGCCAGCGCCCCCCATTCGGTCGTCATATTGGCGATGGTCAGACGGGCATCCATGGACAAGCTCGCCACTCCCGGGCCGGCAAACTCAACCACCGCGTTCAGCACTTCCTCCCGGTTATAGAGGCCACAGAGCGCAATAATGACATCTTTCCCGCTGGACCCGGACGGCAGCTCGCCATCAAGTACTACTTGAATAGTTCGTGGTATCTGCCACCAGAATTCACCAGTTGCCCACGCGGCGGCGGCATCGGTGCGAACAATGGGAGTGCCCATGGCGGCCAGTGCCCCATACATATTGGAGTGCGAATCGGAGGCGACCACGAATGAGCCCGGGGTAACGTAGCCCTCCTGCACCATGAGCTGATGGCCAATACCGGTGCCGGCGGGATAGAAGTCCACGCCTTGCTCGCGGGCAAACTGCTGGATGGCGCGATACTTCTTAAGATTTTCTTCCGCCCGATTCTGGATGTCGTGATCCAGAGCAAAGACCACCTGACGCGGGTCCTTGATCCGTTGGGCGCCGATGGCCTGGAACTTCTTCATCACCGCCGCCGTGTTGTCATGAGTCATGACGAAGCGCGGACGGATGGAAACAAAGTCTCCGGCGCGCAAGGGGCGGTCTGGTCCCTCAGCCAAGTGGGCTTGGGCGAGTTTTTCGACGACGGTTTGACAACCCACGGGAAAAGTCATGTTTTGCCTGAAACCTCCCCCGGCCATTATGCGATATCGGCCTTGAGTGCTTGCATCAGTTTCGCCACCGACTCGATCTTTTCCAGATTCCAAATCGCCGCTTTGACGCGAATCCGCGATGCCTTCGACAATACGCCTTCCGCCAGGGCATCGAACTTCTGTTCGACCTCGGGATCGGTGAGCGGGTTACGAGGATCCCCCTTGGGATAATCCAGTTGTTGGGTAAATTCCCGGCCCGCGGTGGTGCGAATGGTAACTACCACCCGTTGCATTGCCGGAAAGGCCTTCTCGATCTCCGGATCGGCAATCACCACCACTTTGCGCAGTTGCGCACGGATGCGGGCATCTTGGATGCGCTCCGCCGTGAACTGGAGCGGCGTGACCCGGCGGTCCACCAAGGCGGCTGCGATTACGTAGGGCAAGGAATGGTCGGCGGTTTCTTTGCTTTGCGGATCGTATTTGCTGGCGTCGGCCAGAATATCGGCGGCGCGGGCCAACGAACGAATCTGGATCGTTTCCACCTGTTCGGGCTTTAAATCATGTTCCACGACCAAAGCCAGCACGGCGCTAATGGGGGTATGGGTCAACGCTTCGGTGGGAAAGGCCTTCATTCCGCACTGCGTGATGCGCCAAGACTCTCCCAGTCCGGCGGTCAGGACGTCCAGCTTCCATTCGGGGCCGAAGCAATGAGTCAGGCCCTCTTTGCCGTCCACCACATGCTCAGGACCGGTATAGCCCCTTTCGGCCAGCAAGGCGGCCAGCATTCCGGACTGCGTGGCCAGCGGATCCACGGTGTTCTTCATCATGGTGAGTTTGCCGGCGGTCACCGCGCCCAAGGTAATGCGTGCGCTGGCGGAAATGCCAATGGCGTGCTGAATCTGCTCCGCTCTCAGGTGCAACATGCGCCCGGCAACGATGGGCGAGACAAATGCCGTAAGCGTGGCGTGGTGCCAGCCGCGCTCGCGAATCCCGGGAAAGGCCGCCTCGCAGAAGCGCATTTCAAACTCATGGCCCAAAGCCAGCCCAACGATTAATTCGCGACCATCTCCGCCGGCCCGTTCACAGCCCGCCAGCGCCGCGGGAAAAATATCGGAAGGATGCGAAGGATCCTGCTTCCAGTAAATATCGTTGTAGTCCATGCAACGGATCATTAAGGCGTTGGCTAGCACCGCCGAAACCGGGTCGGTGCGCTTGCCGCTGCCAATGATGCTGCAGGGTCCGGCGCCGGCAATTTCGTCGAGCACGGCCAGAGCCATGCCAACATCGAAGACGCGATATCCGCCCAGCGCGCAGCCCATCGAGTCCAACAGAAAACGTTTGCACTGGTGCACCGCTTCGGTCGAGAGATCCTCAAAGCGAAGGGCGGCAGCCCAGCCGGACATTTTGGAGGTCACTGTTTCTTTCGTCATATCAAAAATCGAAAAGAACGAACGCAAAGGACGCAATGGACGCGGAGGATTAGAAAAACAACCTAGCCCAAATCCTGGCCGCTGATTTACGCAGATGAACGCCGATTGAGACAAAACACCTCTATAATCTTCATTCCATCTGCGTTTATCTGCGGCTCATTCCGCCTCCGCGTCCTCTGCTTTCGTTCTTGATCGCCAGGTCATCCCTTCAAATTCTTTGCACTCGTGAACGGCACATACGCCATAAAATCCGCATGATGCACGATGGTCGCTTCGGTGGTTCGTGGGACTAAATCGCCTTCAGCGGCGTGAGCGGCGACGATATGGCACACGGCATCAGGAACGCCACATTCCATCGCCAGAGCCACCCCGGTAAAGGGATGGCGCAATAATTCGCCGCGCTCGCTTTGTATCGCCTTGCCGTCCTTTACCTGATACTCCAACAGCTTGCCCACGTCGGCGAGGATAGCTCCGGCCAGCACCGTATCTAAGTCGATCTTGAGCGCGTCCCCCAGGAATTCGATCATGGCCTCGGCGGAACGGCGGGCGACGTGGACCACGCAACGCTTGTGTTCCATAAACGTTGTAGGACAGTTGGGGACCAGCAGGGTGAATGGGATGCGATCCAGATCCGGGGGCTTCAGCGGACTGAGTTCGAAGGCCCGTACCCAGGTGCGCTCCACCTTGCCGCGCAACTCGGAATTTTGGATCCATTGCAGCTCCGGCCACAGGCGGCGAACCGCTTCAGACAGTATGGCGGACGGTGTACTCGACACGGTTTCCGGCATAATTCAGCCTCGGGGTTGAAACCGCTAAGCATAGCGAGTTAGCGAGAAAGGCGCAAGTAATTCGGGAAACCACAAAATTGAGTAATTGGGTAATTGCGACGTCCCCCGTCTCCCGTCCCCAGTCCCCCGCCCGAAAAGCGGACCGCGGCTTGGGCGGGTGACGGGAGACGGGGGACGGGGGACGGGGGACGTTACTCAATTACCCGATTCTTCCTACTGAATCACCCGTGTACTCAATTGCCCCATGACAATGGGAGCGGTAGCTGCGGTCGCGGTGAGCGGCAAGCGGATTTCGATTTGAAAGCCCTTGCCGCCGGCGAGATTTTCGGCGCTAATGGTCCCGCCATGCAAGCGTACGACGCGGTCGGCGATAGCCAACCCTAAACCGGCCCCCCCGGTTTGCCGCTCGCGGGCGCCGGCAACCCGATAAAAAGGCAGAAACAGATTCTTCAGCTCGCCTTCGGGGACGCCTGGGCCATAGTCGCGAACATAGATGGCGGCCCAGTCTTGGTGGCAGGTAAGCGCAATCTCGACGGTAGTATCGGGAGCCGTATACCGGATAGCGTTGCGCACTACATTCTCGATGGCACTATGCAGGAGTTCGACACTGCCCATGACGCAGGCAGTTCGTCCGTGGGAGGCCGGCAGCATCGCACTGGAGGCCTCCCGCAAACGCACGCTGCAACCGTGCTCTTGCGCTTCAAATTCCGCATCCTCGGCGATTTCGCTCAACAGTTCCGGCAAATTCACCGGCGACTTTTCCGGCGGGCTGGAAGCGGCCTGCATGCGGGCCAAAGACAGCAATTTGCCAATCAACTCATTGAGGCGCTCCGCCTCACGCTCAATACGATCCAGGGGCGAAACGGCAGCGACACCGGCGCGCTGGCGGGCAAGTCCCAAAGCGACATTCAACCGGGCCAAGGGGGAGCGCAGTTCGTGGGAGATATCGCTGATCAACTGCCGCTGGCTGCCTACCAGTCCCTCGATGCGCTCGGCCATCCGGTCAAAATCCTGGACTAATTCTCCGAGCTCATCGCGCCGGCCGCCTAAAGCGGGGCCGGCACGGGCAGTCAGATCCCCGGCGGCCAATTTGCGGGCCGCGGCGCGCAGATTCATGATAGGCCGCGTCAGATAGTAGGTAAGCAAATAACAGATCAGCCCGGAAAGAACCAGGGCCATCGACCAACGCAATACCTTTGTCCCCGGACTGAGGAATTGGCCGGGAACCCCGCGTTGGATGCGCACCACAAATAGATATGTGTTTCCGGAGGGGCCTTCGGCGCGAAGCACACCATAATCGGCATTCGCCGCGGAGGCAAATTCCGGCTTTCCACTGCCCACCGCACGGTCCAACAGCGGTTTAGGCACGTGGGAAGATCGCCCGCTGACGCCCATTCCATTGGTATCCATGAGATAGCCGTGAATGCCGGAGTTGCTCTCTAATCGTTCCAGGTAACCGTTCAGGCCATTGAGCCCGTAATGATCGAATTCCTGGGCGGCGGTCCCGGCATAGAGAGAGAGAGCCTCTTCCATGCTGGCGCGCCAGCGGTTCACAAAGATGTCCCGCTGCATGGAATAAATCGCCACCATGGAGCCGCCGACGATGAGCATCGTGGCCCAGAACCACAAGAAGATCTTCAGAAACAGGCTGCGCATTTAACTCCTCTCGGCCGCCGGAGTTCGCGATTCGCTGGGCCGGGCATATACATAACCGATGCCGCGAATCGTTTTGATGCGCTCCCCGCCTCCGGTCGCGTCTCCCAGTTTGCGCCGTAACTTACTGACATGCATATCGATACTGCGATCATAGGGAAAGAATTGCCGGCCTAAAACATCGTGGGCCACTTGCTCCCGCGTGACCACTTGGCCGGCGGAACGCATCAGCATCTCCAGCAGCGAGAATTCCACCGAGGTCAGCTCAATTTCTTCCTGGTTGCGGCGAATGACGCGGGCGGCCGGATCAATCTCCACATCGCCTACCGTAATGGTTTCCGAGCCGGGAGCGCCCACGGGAGGGGATTGGGTGCGCCGGAGAATCGCACGGATACGTGCCAACAATTCGCGGGGATTAAAGGGTTTAGCCAGATAATCGTCGGCGCCGATCTCCAGGCCGACAATGCGGTCCACGTCATCTCCACGGGCTGTCAGAATGAGCACCGGAACCCGGGAATGCGCCCGCAACTTGCGGAGTACATCCAAGCCGTTCATGCCCGGTAGCATGATGTCCAGCACCACCAGGGCGTGTTCGCCGGACAGAGCACGTTCCAAGCCGCGCGGACCGTCGGCCGCCGATTCCACCTGAAACCCCTCAGAGGTTATATACTCGGCGACCAGCTCACATAGCTCGACATCGTCGTCAACGATTAACACGCGATCCATAGGGCTCCCAGTTGCGCCATGTCGGGCAGGAATGGCACTACTTAGCTGGAACCCTATCTGCGCCGCCGGTAACAGTCAACTCCCGCGGGCGGGATTTACAAATTTTTACGCTTGTGTGACGGTCTTTTTACGTACGCAGGCCCGCCGTCGTGATGGAATGAAGTTGACCAGATGCACGCGTGGCAGGAATCGGCCTGACTTGGGATTTCTGAACGTGGGCAGGAAGAAGTCGTCCCCGAGGGGGTCCGCTCTCTCCTAGCGCCTCCCTCAACCCGGCCCGGGGAACTCTCTCCCCCCGGGCCATTTTATTGCACTCTTTCATACACATATTTCGCCCCAGTGAGCGCTTTTAGCAGTTCTTCGACGTGTTCGGCGCCGCGGGTTTCCAGGGTAAGATCGATGGCGGTATCGCCAAGATTGACGCCGTAGTAAGTGCGATCATGCAAGGTCTCGACGATGTTGGCCCGTTGCTGCGCCACGATGCCGGTGAGCTTATGCAAGGCACCCGGATAGTCGGGAAGATAAATGCGCAGGCGAATCAGGCGTCCGTCTTTAACTAAGCCACGTTCGATGATCCGCGAGAGGATGGAGACATCCAGGTTCCCGCCCGAGACGATAGCCACAATCTTCTTATCCGCACCGCCGATCTTGCCTTCGGCGAGCGACGCCACGGCGGCGGCTCCCGCGCCTTCCGCCAAAGTTTTCTCGCGTTCCAACAAGAGCAGGATAGCGCTGGCAATTTCTTCTTCTTCGACGGTGACAATTTCGTCCACGTATTGGCGCACCATGGCCAGGGTGCGCTCCCCGGCGCGGCGCACGGCGATACCATCGGCAATGGTGGAAGCCATGGGCAGCGTGACCAGCTCCCCCTGCTCCAGAGCCGCCTTCATGGAGGGCAGGCGCGCGGTTTGCACCCCGATTACGCGGATGCGGGGATTGCTTTCCTTCAGGGCGCAAGCCATCCCGCTAATGAGTCCGCCGCCCCCCACCGGGCTAATCACCACCTCCACATCGGGATGTTGAGCGAGAATCTCCAGACCGAGGCTTCCCTGCCCGGCAATCACCGCGTCGTCGTCGAACGGGTGGATGAAGGTTAATCCACGCTCCTGGGCTCGCCGAATCGCCTCTTCGCAGGCCTCGTCATAATTGGCGCCGAACAGTACGACTTCGCCGCCAAAACGCCGGGTGGACATTACTTTATTGAGCGGCGTGGCCAGCGGCATCACGATTTCCGCGGAAATCCGCCGCTTGCTGGCATGATAGGAGACCGCCTGCGCATGGTTGCCGGCCGAAGCCGCAATCAAACCGCGCTCCCGCTCTTCCGGCGTCAGGGCGAGAATGCGATTCAGCGCTCCCCGCTCTTTGTAGGAGCCGGTCTTCTGCAAGTTCTCAAGTTTGAGAAAAACCTGGTTCCCGCTCAGTTGGGAAAAGGCTTCGGAATAGCCACACGGCGTCAGCAGCACCGAATCCCGGACTGCCGCGTATGCCTGCCGCACGTCGGTCAAAGTCACCATGTCAGCATTGTAGCGCCGGCAAATTGAAGCAGTCGTTGGTCATTGGTCATTGGTCGTTGGCCGGACACCCCGCACCTGGCACTGACTATCGGCAGGTGGCTGTCTGACGAAGCGAAGAAGCTGCCGGTTGGTTGGCCAAAGACCGACGACCAACGACTTCCTCAGGACATCCGCCTAGAAGGCCCTAGGGCTTTGCCGTAGACGATACTCCGCCGGTAGCCGGCCTTGGGGCTTAAAGCTTATTGAGTATGGCCATCCGAACTCCTACCATCGCAGAGATAGGAAACTATGCCCAAGACTGCCACTAAATACGGGAAGATCGGTCTGGCCATCGTGTGTGGTCTGATCGTCGGCCTGATCGCTGCCGGAGTGCATTGCGCCACCATGCCATTGGAGCGCAATATCATCCTGCATTTCGCGGTGGGCGATCTGATTGCGGCCTTGACCGCCATCATCGTTTGTCTGGCCATTCAGCTGAAACAGGAAGAAGTCCATTACAACACCGCGATCGAACGGGCGGCGATTGTAGCCGAACTGAACCACCATATCCGCAACGCCATGTTCCCCCTTTGTCTGGCCGTCCAGAAGAACGGCGATGCCGATTCCGCCAAAACCTCGCAAGAGGCCATGGACCGTATCAATATCGCCCTGAAGGACGCCACCGTGGACGCACTTTCCGGGCGCACCCAATATTCCCTGGATTCCGGGGGAAGATAATCAGGTGGAAGCCATGTTTCGAGTGCTGCTGGTCGATGACGAATCCGCAATTCTGCGCCTGCTCCGCGCGGTGCTCGAGCCGCACGGTTTCGCGGTAACCACCGCCGCTTCCGCGGCGGAAGCCATTTCTCTGCTTGCCCCTGACAAGTACGACATCGTGCTTACCGATCTGCGGATGGAGACGCCTCTGGCCGGCTTCGAAGTGGTCGCCGCCGCCGATCAACTTGTGCCCCGCCCCCTGATCGTGATTCTGACCGCCTTCCCGGTGCCCAGCGCGGACTGGAAGTTTGCCGGCGCCGATCTACTGCGCGTAAAGGGCATGAACACTGTTCTGCTTCCGGAACAACTTAAGAAACTATTGCAACCGCCTGCCGACTCGGACCGTCGCAATCGCCCCGTGGCTTCGGGAGAATAACGCCGCCCTGTTCTGATTTCGTAACAACAATGCCGTCTTTGCGTGTTGCGGGCGGACCGCCTGCAATATGAAAACAGCAGCTCTGGGGAGGGCTGCTGGGGAGCTCACGGCCCAATCGTGAGTCTGGTCATGCGCTCCTCGTTTCTTTCTTAAACGTCGTCGGCTGTCGGCCTTCGGCCAGCAACACACGCCGATGAGGTTTCTTATTCCCACACAATCTTCCGCGCCCTGCCTCGGCAAAACCAGCAGCCCTTTCACCCCCAGCTATGATTCCTGCGCCCCTGCCGGGCTCTCGATAGCCTCGACTGCTTCCAGGTGGAAGCACCGGGCTCTAAGCCCGGTGAATACAGGCCCAAATACCCCAAACGTTGTCGCGTCCGGCCCTTTCCGCCGGCCACACAACGCGGCATCACCAGACGCCAATGGCCGGCGGAAAGAACCGGGCACCCGAGCTAATGGTTGACCAGAAAAAAGCCGTTGGCCAACGGAGCACATTCGCTCCGTCCGGCCAACGGCCAACGACCAAAGACCAACGACCTAAATGTCGTAGTACATGGCAAACTCATATGGGTGCGGGCGCAACTTGATGGCCTGCACTTCCTTCTCGCGTTTGTAATCGATATAGGTACGCAGAAGCTGCTCGGTAAACACGTCGCCTTTAAGCAGGAACTGGTGATCGGATTCCAGAGCATCCAGCGCATCTTCCAGCGAACCCGGCATCGAGGGGACCTTGGCCAACTCCTCCGGGCCTAGATCATAGATGTCCTTATCGAGCGGTTGGCCGGGATCGATTTTATTCTCGATACCATCCAAACCGGCCATCACCATGGCGGCGAAGGCGAGGTAGGGATTGCAACTCGGATCGGGAGGCCGGAACTCGACGCGCTTGGCTTTCGGCGAAGCCGAGTACATCGGGATGCGGCAAGCCGCCGAGCGATTCCGCCGCGAGTAGGCCAGATTCACCGGAGCTTCAAAGCCCGGAACCAGACGTTTGTAGCTATTGGTGGTGGGGGCAATGATCGCCGATAGGGCTGGTCCGTGTTTAATCAGGCCGCCGATGTAATACAGCGCCATCTGCGACATGCCGGCATAACCATCGCCGGCAAACAACGGTTTGCCGCCCTTCCACAGCGACTGATGGCAATGCATGCCGCTGCCATTATCCTGGAACAGCGGTTTGGGCATGAAAGTTACGGTCTTGCCATATTGATTGGCCACCTGGCGGCAAATGTACTTGTACATCATCATGTGGTCGGCGGATAACAACAGGGCGTCAAACTTCAGATCGATCTCCGTCTGTCCGGCGGTCGCCACTTCATGATGATGGCATTCCACGTCGAGATCGCAGCTTTGCATGGCCAGCACCATCTCGGTGCGCAGGTCCTGATAGTGATCGGTAGGCGGAACCGGGAAGTAGCCTTCCTTATAGCGCGGACGATATCCCAGGTTGTTCTCGACGCGTCCGGAATTCCATCGTCCTTCTTCGGCGTCGATAAAGTAGTAACCGGAGTTCACGGTCTGGTCGAAGCGAATATTGTCGAAGATAAAAAACTCGGCTTCGGCGCCGAAGTAGGCAGTATCGGCCAACCCGGTCGAATTCAAGAACAACTCGGCTTTGCGCGCGATGTAACGGGGATCCTTGTCATAACGCTGTTTGGTGACCGGGTCGATCACGTCGCAGATCATGACCATGGTGGGCACTTCGGTAAAGGGATCCAGGAAGCAGGTGGAGGGATCGGGAATCAGCAGCATGTCGCTCTCATGGATGGCCGCCCAACCGCGAATCGATGAGCCATCCATCCCGAAGCCTTCTTCAAACGAGGCCTCGCTGAGCTGCGAGATCGGATACGAGACATGGTGCCAGAGCCCGGGCAGGTCAGTGAAGCGAAGGTCGAGGATCTGTACCTCGTTCTTCTTGACAAATTCCATTACGGTTTTTGGATCAGCCATTGAGAACTCCCCTTAGGCGCATAAGAGCGCAGAATTTTACGGATGGCCCCGGCATAAGCCGCGTATAAGAGAGCAGAGCCGAGCGACTCCACCACGCCAACAGCTTACGCATCCGCCAACCGCTTTGGCTATTGTTTGTTTTATGGCCGGAAAAAACTTGGGATCGACCGGCGCCCTGGACACTACATGCCCGCAACGCAGTCCCTCTGCTATCTGAGTGTCCGAAGACGCGCTAATAGAGTGAGCTATGGCGGCGCTGGCTGTCAAGGGCGCAGGCGCCTTCGGCGCCTTCGTTCCCCGTCTCCCGTTCCCCGTCCTATGCCTCCTCCTGCCAACGGTCTCCTTGCTCGCTGGTTGTGCGTTTCCGCTATCGCCTGGCATCAATGACCTGATCCGGCCCGCGCGCGAGAACGCGAGGCAGAAGACGCGCGACAGCACGGGAGACGGAAAACGGAAGTCTGCTGGCGGGGGACGGGGGACGGGGAACGGGGAACGGGGAACGGGAGACGGGGGACGGGACTCTCACTTGGCACTGGCAACCCATTTGTTTACTGCCGGGAGCGAGTCACATACCGTAAACTTATCAAGACATCGGGCCCGGCGAAAGTTGGCTAATGGATTTCGACCAGCTGGAAACGTTTTTAGAGGTGGCGCGGTTAAGTAGTTTTTCGCGGGCGGCGGAAAAGCGTTTCCGCACGCAGCCGGCCATCTCCGCCCAGATTCGTTCCCTGGAAGAAGAAGTGGGCGCCCGTCTACTGGACCGTAGCGGCGGCAAAGTGTCTTTGACCTCACCCGGCAAGGAATTCCAGAAATACGCGGAAGACGCGGTGCAAGCCCGGCGGGCCATCCTGCTGCACCTGGCGGAGATGGAGCGCGTACCGCGCGGCGAGATCGTGGTGGGAGCCAACGAAGCGACCTGCCTGCACATCCTGCCCGAAGTTTTCGCCAGCTTTAAGCAGCAATACCCCAACGTCAACGTCAGCATCAATCGCGCCGAACGCTCCCGCATTGTGGAACAGATTATCGACAACACCGTGGACTTCGGCATTGTCTCCATGCCGATTACCGATACCCGGCTCACCGTGGTGCCCATTCATAAGGACGAACTGGTCATCATCACCAGCCCGGAACATCCGCTGGCCAAATTGAAGTCGGCCACCATCGAACAGGTGGCCGAGCATCCATTGCTACTGCCCCAGGCGGGCCGCACCCGCGACGCCATCGACAATGCCCTCTCCGAACGCCGACTGAAGCCCAATATCTCCATGGAATTGGATTCCAGCGAACTGCTGAAGCGTTTTGTGGCCGCCGGACTGGGCATCGGTTTCATCGGCCGCTCCAGCGTAGTCGAAGATGTCCGCGCCGGAGTGCTGGCCGCCATTCCGGTGGCCGAGACTCCCATGCGTCGCGATTTGGCTTTGGTGTTTCGCAAAGACAAAGCCCTGAGTCGCGGCGCCTTGGCCTTCATCGAGATTGCCGTCAAACTCAAGCCCAATAAGATCGGCCAGCGCTAGTGTCCGGATTTAACCACGAAAAGCACGGAAGACACGAAAAGAAAACCAAAAGAGCCAGAAATCCGGCGTGGGGCGCCATCCAGACGGGTATTCATGTTTATCCACAACGTTGGCCAGAATGAAAGAACCATTCAGCGAACTTCCGGGACTTCCGTAACTGCTGGCAGACTATGCCGGAAAACTGTGTTGTTTCGTGCTTTTCGTGTCTTTCGTGGTTAAGTTTGGCCTTCGAATTTCCCCCATGAACTTCAGACGATTCGTCAACCATAAATTTCCCGTAAATTTTTCTGGTAGAGATCACTTTCTATTACGAAAGTAACCGGTATCATGTTATAAGTTTCGAAACGGATTGCTGCAGACAGGTGGAGGATTAGAAGAATTGTCCAAAGACATGGTTCCTAAACGTGTATTTCTGACCAAAGGAGTCGGAAAGCACAAAGAGCGGCTCACGTCGTTCGAATTGGCATTGCGGGACGCGGGCATAGCCGCACAGAACCTTGTTCGGGTTTCCTCCATTTTTCCGCCGAATTGCAAGCTGATTCCCCGGTCTCTGGGACTCAAGCGCTTGCATCATGGCGAGGTGGTGTTTGCCGTAATTGCCGAGAACTCGACGCGCGAGCCGCATCGTTTGCTCGCCTCCAGTATCGGACTGGCGATTCCGGCGGATCGCACCACCTACGGATATTTGAGCGAGCATCATTCGTTTGGTCAGGATGATCGTACGGCCGGCGATTATGCCGAAGAGTTGGCCGCGGAAATGTTGGCCACTACGCTGGATGTGGATTTCGATCCCGACAAGTCGTGGGATGAAAAGAAAGAAGTCTATCGGCTCTCGAACAAAATCGTTCGCACGATGAACAGTACCCAGTCCGCGGTGGGCGACAAGCGTGGACATTGGACCACTGTCATTGCGGCAGCGATCTTCTTGTTTGACTAACTCCGGTAGACCTTGACCGCGGATTCGGAAGAAATATAGACGGGTCACCCAAACCTAGCGGGATACCACGGCTACGCCCCAGGGTATTTCGCTCCTCTGACTCGTCATCCTTCCTTCGAATCCGCGGTTGTATTTTTTTGAGCGTCCCCCGTCTCCAGTCCCCCGTCTCCAGTCCCCCGCCAGGACTCCCGCGTCTCCTGTCCCCCGTTTGGACCTGCGGCCACGTCAAAAATACTTTCAATCGGGAGACCGAGGGCGGGAGATCGCACCCCTGAGAACGCGAATCGGGAGACGGGGGACCGGGGACGGGGGACGATCTTTAGCCCTTTTTCAGCCTCTCCAGCACCGCCCCGACGACCAGCGGCAAACCTACGGTGGCATCGATAAATAGTTCGCCGAATTTACCGCCTTCCGCGGGAGGAACAAATTTGCCCCAGGAAATCGCCTCACTATACGGGGAGCCCGACAATCCGCCCCAATAAACCGGCTCCGGGCAGATGCGCACGCCATAGTGATAGCGCTTGAGCGGCAGATCTTCCCCGCCACGACGGTGGCGCAATTCGATGAACGGACCGAATTGCTGGGACCAATTCCGGGGCACGCCGCCGCCGATAGTAAAAATGCCCAACCGGGTCTGGCGCAACAGGGTCTCGGCAAAGTATTCCACGTCTTCAAACGCGTCCCAGCGCAACTTGGGTTTGCCCTCGCGCGCCCGAATCCGGTTGGTGACGGCGAAGTCCAATCCCAGTTCGGAATCGGTAAACGCCGGCACAAATACCGGAACGTTTTTTTCGTAGGCCGACTTCAGGATTCCCCGGCCCTCGCTATGCCGGTGCAGATGCTCTCCAATGGCGCGATTCAGCTTCCACGAACACAGCGTTTCTTCGGGGTCCCATGCGTCCAGAACGGCGGCCACCACGCGCTCCACCGCATCCAGGTTGCGCTCCGGTTCCAGCGTGTCGTACACGCGGTTGTAGCCGGCTTCATAAAGCTCGACGTCATTCATCTTGGGGTCGTAGCGGAAATGCGAGTTTCCCGTGGCTTCCACCAGGCCGTGGGCCATCAAGGCGCCGGTGGAGACCAGGGCGTTAATAATGCCGTGCTCCATCAGGTCGGCAATCACCAACCCCTGCTTAGCCACCGTCAGGGCGCCGGCCAGGGTCATCACTTTGAAACACTCTTTGTCGCGGGCCATGGCTTCCAGCACGTCGGCGGCTTCACCCACTTGCCGGCCGGTAAACGCGGTGTTGCCCATGGCGCGAACCAGGTCATCGATCCCGTGAATTTTCGATAAATCCAACGGTTGAACCGGAATCAGTTTATCTTCGATGGGATCGTGCAACTTGCGATCGATTCCCGAGCCTTCGTGTCCATGCGCAGCCTTGTCGTGCGGATGCTTCAATGCCCTTCACCTCGCTCATTTTTTCTTGAATTCTCAACTTACGTGAGCCCTGATAGGGACGTCAACTGTTAGCCGCCGCAAAAGAAAGACCTCTTTACCACGAATGTTAAATTTTGAAACTTGTAATTTGTAATTGACCCCCCCGTCCCCCGCACGGCCCGGTTTTCAATTTCAAATTTGAAATTACCAAATTACAAATTTCCCTCCGCGCCCTCTGCGTCCTCTGCGGTGAATAAGTCATTTTGATATGCTAGAGGACGTTTCCCCGGAGGCTTACTTGGCAGACATTTTTCGCGTGGGGCTCATCCAGATGGCATGTTCGCCCGATGCCGATGAGAATGTAAATCGCGCGGTGGGGTTCGTGCGGCAGGCGGCGGATGGTGGCGCGCAACTGGTGTGTCTGCCCGAGTTGTTTCGCACCCAATATTTCTGTCAGCGGGAAGAGGTTGAGTTGTTCGATCTGGCCGAAGCGGTACCCGGTCCCACCACCCGGCGTATTGCCGAAGTGGCCCGCGAGAAGCGGGTGGCGGTAGTGGCCTCCGTATTCGAGAAACGCGCTCCCGGGGTGTACCACAACACCGCGGCAGTGCTGGATGCGGACGGCGCGCTGAATGGCATCTACCGCAAAATGCATATCCCCGACGATCCGCTGTATTACGAAAAATACTATTTCACCCCCGGGGATCTTGGATTCAAAGCCTTCGACGTGAAGCCTGCCTCCCCGGATGGCGAAGCCGCTACCCTGCGCATCGGCACGCTGGTGTGTTGGGATCAGTGGTATCCCGAGGGCGCGCGCCTAACCGCCTTGCAGGGCGCGCATATTCTCTTCTATCCCACCGCCATTGGCTGGCATCCGGCGGAAAAGGCGGAATACGGCGCGGCACAACTCGACGCCTGGCGCACCATTCAGCGCGCCCACGCCATCGCCAATGGCGTATTTGTGGCTGCCGTCAACCGTGTGGGCCATGAAACCGGCAACGTGCTGGGCAAATCGGCTCCGGGGATGGGCCTGGAGTTCTGGGGACACTCCTTCCTCTGCGATCCCTTCGGCCAAATCATTGCCGAAGGTTCGGCGGAGCGGGAAGAAGTCCTGATCGTCGAAATCGATCTCAAAAAGATGGAAGACGTGCGGCGCAATTGGCCGTTTCTACGCGACCGTCGCATCGACAGCTATGGCGGGATTTGCCAACGCTTGCTGGACAGCAAGTGATGGTGCGCCGCCCTTCGTCCACTTCCCCAGCTTCCGGGTCGCCCAGTCGCGCGCCGGCTTATGTGATGCCCGCCGAATGGGAGCCCCACGCCGCTACCTGGTTGGCCTGGCCTCATAACCGCTCCGACTGGCCGGGAAAATACGAGCCGATCCCTTGGGTTTACGCGGAGATCGTACGCCACCTCGCGATCGGCGAACTTGTGCACATCGCCGTCGACGACAAAGCTTGGGAGAGCAAGGCGCGAGCCGTCCTGGTCCGCGCCCATGTTCCGCTGGATAACGTGCGCTTCCACCGTTGGCCAACGGACCGGGTCTGGACACGCGATTCGGGCGCCATTTTCGTTCGCGACAGCCAGAACACCCAGATCGCTCTCGACTGGCGTTTCAATGCCTGGGCCAAATATGACGACTGGCGCAAAGACGATAAGCTCGCGGCCAGGATGGCCCGTCAGGCGGGGCTGAACCGGGTTCAGCCAGTCGCGAGCCAAACATCAGTTGCGAGTTGCGAGTTGCGAGTTGCGAGTAGGCGTCCCTCGCGACTCGCGACTCGTGACTCGCGACTGGGCGATGTCGGCCAAAGCGTGGGCGCTGACACACAGAAGGCAGAGGACGACTCGCAACTCGCCACTCGCAACTCGCGACTGGTCTTAGAGGGTGGCAGTATCGACGTAAACGGCTGCGGCACGTTGTTGACGACGGAAGAGTGTCTGCTCTCTCCTGACGTGCAAGTGCGCAATCCAGGACTGGGGCGGGAGCACATGGAGTGCGCTTTTCGGCAGTATTTAGGGGCTCGCAAAGTTATTTGGCTCGAACGTGGAATTGCCGGCGACGATACCCATGGGCACATCGACGATATTGCGCGTTTTGTTGCCCCGACAACAGTACTGGCGGCGGTGGAAGCGAATCCGGCGGACCCCAACTTCGAACCGCTACGGCAGAATCTCAAAAGCCTGCGTGCGGCCACCGATCAGGCTGGGCAACGACTGCGGGTGGTGGAATTACCCATGCCGGCTCCGGTCGTATTTCGCGGCCAACGATTGCCCGCCAGCTATGCCAATTTCTATATTGCCAACGCCGCCGTACTGGTCCCCACCTTCAACGACCCGAATGACCGCGTGGCCTTAAACATTTTGGCGAAGCTATTCCCTGCCCGCCGCGTTGTGGGCATCGCCTGCCGCGACCTCATCTGGGGCCTGGGCGCGATTCACTGTCTCACACAACAGCAGCCGCACTAGGCCAGCCATCGGCTGTCGGCCTTCGGGCGTCGGCCAGAGATGCAGCCGTCGGCTTTCGGCTTTCGGGCTTCGGCCAGAAAAATCGCAATTGGCGATTGGCAATTAGCTAAACCCGGCCACTCACGAGTTGCGAGTGCCGAGTTTACGCGAAGCACCCATACGCCGCGCCGCTCGCAACTCGCAACTCACGACTCGCAACGCCGTCCTGGCCAATCGCCAACACCCAATTGCGCTCTTTACTTTTTGCCCTTGGTGGTAAACCAGCGCAGGAAGAATTCCTGTATCAGGGTGCTGGCCATGCGATCGCCGGTGTTGATCAGAAAATTCTCGAATACCAAAGCCGTGCCGCGATTGGCTGCCGGATAGTAGGTATTCGAGAGGGCCGAAGAGGCCAGATCGCCGCCCATACTGGAGTAGTTCGCTTGCCACCGTCCGTTGTCTCCCTTGCAAATGAACGGCTGGGAGAGGGCATATAGAGCACGAGACTCAATTGTGCCGGTGCCCTTGTAGAAGTAGCGGGGGTCTTGGCGCAGCAACGATGGCAGGATGGCGCCACCGATCATCGTATCGGTAAAGCTGTCGGTAAAGACAGTGCCAAAGCGCTGACCGTACCCCTTGGCTCCCTGGCCATAGTGGGGAAAGTCCGCTGCCTGGTCGATACCCGCGACCGCGCCGGCGCCAATAATGGTAACCGGATCGAAAGCCACTCTGAAGGCGAGCCGGAACTTCAGCTTCGTCGTGAGCCGCAAGGCGTGGGGATCATAGGTGATATAGAAATTGGGGATGATACCGAAAACGCGCTGCTGCTCCTCGATCTTAACTTGTTCGGTAGCTATCTCTTCGGAATAGGCAAATACCGTCACCGTCGTTCGCGCCTCGGCGATCTGAAGCTTGGCGCCGGACAGGATCAGGCGCTGGCCGGCTTCAAGCGTGATGGCAGGAGATATCCATGGGGCAAAGCCCGGGGCGTTAATGGTGGCCACATAAGGGGTTCCCGGCTCCAGATTCTCGAGTTCAAAAACTCCTTCGTCGTCAGTAATGGCCTTGTGGCGCTCTCCGGGAGCAGGCCCATCGAGAACGACCGTGGCACCGGCAACGGGACCGTCCTTGGCATCGGTTACGGTGCCGGCAATGGCTCCCGTCTGAGGCGCAGGCACGGCGATCTGCTGGCCTATTACTGGTACCGGCGGCTCCTGGGCCTTCGCGGTTCCCGACCCACAAACCCAGAGTGCCAGCACAAAGACACACCACCACTTCATTCCACGTCTCCTCTGTAATTCTAACCGGGAACAACGCATGGCTGTGTTTTGGCTGGCGGCGGCCTGTGACCGAAGGTCAACGACCGTTCTGCTACTTCTTGTACTCGGTGGGCTGCGGACCGCGTTCGAGCTTTTCGCGGTCCCAGATAGCGCTTTGGCGGTCGTAAGCGGCCATTTCAAAGTCCTGAGTCAGTTCCAGGCAGTCGGTGGGACACGCGTCTTCGCAAAGACCGCAGAACATGCAGCGGCTCAGATCATAAGTAAACGTGGTCAACTCTTTGCGGCGGGTGGTAGGATTCCGCTCACTGCCGACTACGATCAGGTGCTCGGGACAGGCTACCGCGCACAAGTCGCAGGCAATGCATAGGGTCTCGTTGGTTTCCGGATTGCCGTTTAGACGTGGGGCTCCCCGAAAGCGTTCCGCCACCTGCGGGCGTTGCAGCGGATACTGCTCGGTATAAATCTCCTTAGGATCCTGATTGCGAAACGTGACCTGCAAGCCCCGCAGCAGATCCACCAGGAACAGCTTCCTTAGCATTGCCTTCATTTTCCGCCATCCCTCCCCGCATCCATACCCCGTAGTAGATGCGAGGGGGGAACAGGAAGGACCAAAAATGGTCGTTGGTCTTTGGTCGTTGGCCAGCGCCCCATTGCTTATTGGCTAGGGGAAAAATAACAATTGGCAATTGGCGAGGATTGCCAATTGCCAATTGCGCGTTGCCTTTTCCCTCCGCGTCTCCGCGCCTCAGCGCGAGATTCCGGGTTTGGGTTCACGCCAATCGCTAATTGCGGTTCTTTCCTACTGCCCCATGTTCGACTTGGTGCAACTGCCTGAAATATGTTTCAGCTTCGTCAGTTGAAGGGTGCTGGAATTTGAGTTACCGCTGGAAACGTTTCCGGTCGATTGGCTGTTATCCGTAACCGTACCGGTTGCGGCTATCGTGTGCCCTACGTGTTTGCTAAGCAGAGCATCGTCCCCCTGCACGGTATAGGTTTTTCCGTTCTGGTCGGTCAGGGTATAGTTCCCCGTCGAGCCGTTCAGGCATCCGCGAACGGTCGTCTGCCCGGAAGTGTTGCTAGTCTGCGTCCCCTGGTCCGAAGAGCTGCTGCCGTAGCTACCCTGCGCCATTAGCCACGCTGTGCTCATCAATACAATGCATGTCAGCAATACGAGTTTCCTCATCATCGTCTCCTTAGGGTTTGTGGGTTGTTCCTGTAATCGATCTGGGCACTCCTGTTTAGAAGTCTCAGCTTTGCGCGGGTTTCCTGCCTTAGAGCAATAATTCAGGAACTCGCCGAGACACGAGTCGCGAGACGCGAGTGCAGAACTCACAACTCGTGACTCGCGTCTCGTGACTCGCGCAAGCAGCGCCTATCCGCTATTCTGAAAACCATGACCGACGAATTTTGGATGGAAGAGGCGCTACGCCAGGCCATATGCGCGCAAACCGCAGGCGAAGTGCCCGTGGGCGCAATCGTGGTTTGCGAGGGTCGCGTTGTCGGCCGCGGCTGGAACCAGAACCTGTTGGGGACCGATCCTACCGCTCACGCCGAGATCGTCGCCCTGCGACAGGCGGCGGCCGAGGTGGCCAGCCATCGACTGGTGGGATGTGAGTTGTACGTGACCCTGGAACCTTGCGCCATGTGCGCCGGCGCCATGATCCACGCCCGTCTGAAGCGACTCATTTACGGCGCCGACGACCCGAAAGCAGGAGCCGCCGGATCGGTCATGCAAGTGATCAACCATCCGCAACTCAATCATCAAATGGAAGTCGCCCGTGGCGTACTGGCCGGCCGCTGCAGCGAAGTATTACAGATATTCTTTCGGGCACGCAGGTAAAGAGAAGCAGGTTTCGGACGTTTCGGAAGTTTCGGAGGTTGGGGCCTGTTATCTCCGCCGCCGCGAGGGGGTTCGAAACCTCCGAAACCTAGGTTCCAACCGCCATCCGGTCGTACAGCTCCCCCGCCCGATCCCCCAGCAACACCCACAACGTATAAACGCCGAGGGCGGTGCCGAATGGCGGGTGGAAGAGCAAAATTACGCCCAACACGATGGCCAGGGTCCGCGCCCAGGGACGCAGCTTCAACAAGCCAAAGCCGGCGAACAGACACAACACCGAGATCATCAACAAGAACGAAGCGATGGCAAACAGCACGATGGGTCCCAACGCGTGAATCAAGGCGGCATGCGGCCATGGAATGTTTTGGACCATACCAGCCAGCGTGCCCATCACAACCAAGACGCCCACTGGAAGCAGTCCCAGGAAGCCGACGACCAACCAGAAGATGGCGAGCAAGTGCAGATGCCCCTGCAAGCGCTGCTGTTCGTTGGGCAAAATCGCGGCAACTCCGGGACCGGGAGCCGCAGCAGACTCTCCACATTGCGGACAAACCTGCTGAGGGTTCAGGACCCCGCCACATCGGTTACAAAACATAGAACCTCCTGTAAACCGGGAAGAACGTTGGGCTGTACCTGATCTGGTATGATAACCACAATCGCCTCAGCAACCCAGGTATCGTCGCTGGTGCGTGACAATTCGATACCCAGGTCTGGACACCACTCTCGGACTTGCGGCGCGGAGAGGTGCGTGAGTGGTTGAAACGATCCGCCTCGAAAGCGGACGACGGGGAAACTCGTCCGGGAGTTCGAATCTCCCCCTCTCCGCCAGAAGACACGTTGCCCGTTCCCCGTCACCAGTCCCCCGCCAGAACACCGTTCCACGTTGTTCGTTTCGAAATCAAACACACGAAATTGACCATGGAAGACATGCAAAGCACAGAATAACCAGCCAAGAGCTAGAGCAACTCCTTGTATTGTTCCAGGGCCACCCGCACGAGTTGGCTGCGGGTGCGAACGCCGGTTTTGGAGAATAGTTGCTGCAGCGTAGCCTTCACCGAGCTCTCCGATACTCCCAACTGTTCCGCGATCTCTTTGTTAGCTAATCCTTCAAAAATGCGAGTCAGCACCTGGCGCTCGCGTTCCGTGAGATCGATGACTTGCGGAGCGGATGGCTGCGCGCTGGCCGCTGCCAGAGTGCTTTGTAGAAAGCGCTGCGAGAACCACACCTTGCCGCTCATGACCTCATGAATCGCCTGGGATAGAAGCTCCGGCTCATCGTGCTTCATAAAGATCCCGGAAATCCCGCGACGGATCAACTCGCCGGCCTGAGTTTCCGGCACACCTGCGGTCACCAGCAAAATCTTGCCGTGGAACCCGTCGTTGGCTGAAGCACGCACAAACTCCGAACAATCGCGATCGCCGAGGTCGAAATCCAACAGCACCAAATCGACCGCATTGTTCTTTAGGATGCTGGCCGCCTCTTCCGTCGTGCTACAGGCGGCCACGATCTCCATAGCGGGCTCGGCGGCCAATAAGCGAGCCACACTCTCCCGAAACAGCGCGTGATCGTCGATCAGCATAATGCGGACAGGACGATTGGCCGTTTCAGACATTCAGTGCGGCCTCCGGAACCGCGACAGAGTGAAGCACCACCGCAAAACAACATCCCTGCGCGGTTGGTTCGTGCACGATCTCGCCGCCGAAGCTCTTGAGAATCGCGCGGGACACATAGAGACCCAGCCCCGTCGCCTCGGCGCCGCGCTGAAAGGGGTGAAAGAGATCCTCGGGGTTCGACACGCCGCTCCCGGTGTCGGCAAATCGTACGACAACGGAATGTTGTTCCAGGGAGGTACTGACGATCAACTGCTTGCGCTCACTATGTTGCATCGCCCGCTGGCTGTTCTTCGCCAGATTCAGAAATACCTGCAGCAGTCCGTATTTATCGGCCCAGACCAGCGGCACGTCCTCCGCAATATTCCATTGCACTTGAATTTCACATTCCTGGTAAGCCCTTTCGATCAGGACACGGAGTTCGTCCAACACGGAGGGCAACTCGACGGCGGCGCGGGTGGCGCCATTGGAGGGACGCAGTTCCAAGGCGGAGATTTTTTCCAACCCCGCGATCAAAGTTCCCAGCGCCTGAAAATCCTGGTTGCCCTCCAGCGCCTTCACGCGAGAAAGGTTCTTGTGCACCACCAGCGCGGCCCCGCAGATATTACGAATTTCATGCGATACCGCGCTCATCAGGATACGTGTGTTCTTCAACAGATGATCCAGGCTCAACTCCTCGCGATCGCGCAGATCGTCGGATAGATCCACAATGATGGCCGCGACACAGGAACCCGATCGGGTTGCATAACGAGAAAACCACACCCCGGCCAGAAACACTTCCCCGTTGGCCCGCTTTCCTTTGCCTTGCAGAGTAGTACGAAAAATCTTCGAAGAATGCGCCTCGACGACGGGGTGCAAAGCCGGAAGATACGCGACGATGGGCTGGCCGGGCAGCGCATTCCCGCCGGCCGCAAACAACTGCTGGGCAGCGGCATTGGCCAACAGGATCTTCCCGTCGCAACCTACGGTAACAATGGCGGCGGGACTGCTCTCGACCAGGACTTTGAGTTGTTCCTCGGCCTCCCGGCGCAGATTCACCTGGCTGGCGATCTCATCGAGATTTTCCGCCATGAGCCGGCGGTTGCGAATGAGTTCGGAGACGAACAGACCGGTCGCGACGAAGCCCGCCGAAGACAAGACCAAGCGAGTTACCGCATCACTCGTGGGCAGATTGCTGAACAGCTCCTGTAACACGGCGCAGAGCAGGGACACGCCCACAATCCGCCAGCGCGAGAGCACGCCGCCGATCAGCATGATCGGGAACAGGTACAGAAAACCAATGGAAATGTACGGCAGGGTCAGCCAATCGACGAATGCGATAGCCGCAATCGACAACCCGGCGACCATCAGCAGGGGCGTCCGGTTCTTGACCGAAAGAATGGAAAGCGCGTCGATCATACTCAGCGTCTCATTGTGGAACATCTCCTGCGCGTGCGCATCGGTTTTTTCACCGTGCTGGCCGAAAGATAGCCTCCGCCAACCGAAAGATAGTCCCGTCGCACCCACTCGGGATACGACAATTTAGGTGGCGGGAGCCGCCACTTCGAACGCTGGTCATCCGGCGTACGGTCTTTTGCGCCCAAGAGGGTTACGGAGGTTAGATGTACAGGGCTTATTCACTTGCCGGACTGTTCTGGGCGATGGTTGTGCTCAGCGTGCTGGGCGCTACCGCTCAGACTTCGCCGCCCATGGCTTGGGAGCAGGTGCGTCAGCGCTTCGAGCAGAACAACCCTACGCTGCTGGCGGGTAAGTTGAATATCGACGAGGCCAAGGCGGAGGAGATTACGGCGTATCTCCGACCCAATCCGAACCTCTCGCTCACGGCCGATCAGTTCAACCCGTTCCAGGGCGGCCCGCCCCATAGCTGTTGCGGAAGCCTGTTGGACATAGCGGCGGTCAGCTACCTGCATGAGCGGGAACATAAGCGGGAGTTGCGGAGGGAAAGCGCCGAAAAGGGTACCGCCATCGCGGCCTCGACGCAGGCCGATCTGGAGAGAACCCTGCTGTTTGGCCTGCGGAGTGCCTTTGTCTCGACCTTGCAGGCCAAGGCGGTATTGCAGTTGGCGAAAGCGAACCTGGCGTATTACGACCGTGTCCTCGAGCTCAGCCGAAAAAGATTGTTGGCCGGAGACCTAGCGCAAATCGACTTGGACCGGCTGGAACTGCAGCGCGTGCAGTATGAGTCGGATTTCCAGACCGCCGAAGTCAACTTACGCACCGCCAAAATAACGCTACTTACGCTGCTCAACGAACGCACTCCCATTGAACAATTCGATGTAAGCGGACGATTCGATTTTGGCGATCAACTTTTGCCGCGCGAGGAGTTCCGCAAAATTGCCCTGGATAACCGCCCCGACCTGCGAGCTGCCATGCAAACCGTGGACCAGGCGCGGACGAACTACAAGCTGGCGGTGGCAAACGGCTCGACGGATCCGACCCTCAGTATCGACGCCGGGCGCAATCCCCCCATTGATGCCTATGTTGGCTTCAACCTGAGTTTTCCGCTGCGAATCTTCGATCGCAATCAAGGCGAGAAGTTGCGCACGCGACTGGATATCACGCGCAACGAACGATTGCGCGACGCCGCCGAAGCTATGGTGTTCAGCGATGTCGATTCCGGCTATGCCACTTTGGACAGCACGGTGATCCTGTTGCGCCCCTATAAGGCCAAATATCTGCAACAATCCGTGCGCGTGCGCGACACGATCTACTTCTCCTATCAGCATGGCGGGGCTTCCCTGCTCGATTTCTTAAGCGCCGAAAGCGACTATCGCGCGGTGCAACTCAATTATCTGAATCTGGTCGGCGCTTATTTGACGGCGGCAGCCCAATTGAACCTGGCCGTGGGCCGAGAGGTAATCCAGTGAAAAGAATCAGCACTAAAAAGTTCCCGGTCCCCGGCCTGCAAGGTTTGCTGTCCCGTGTCCCCGCTTTTCGGTTGGCGGTTTTAGGAGTTCCGCTGCTCTGCGGAGTCTTCCTGGTGGGCTGCCACGGCAAGTCCGCCCCCGATGCTGGTGCGCCACCGCCGGCGGTCGTCGTGCCCGACATGGACGTCAACAATTTCAAGGTGGATCATCCGGAGCAGTTTCCGTTGGCCTCGGCCACGGAATATAAAGCGGCCCCCAGCCTGAACGTGACTGGAGTAGTTCAACCCGACATTGCCCGCGCAGTACCGGTAATTTCGCTCGCCGCGGGGCGAGTCGTGGACATTCGAGCCAGGCTGGGCGACGTAGTCAAGAAAGGCCAGTTGTTGTTGAAAGTCCGGAGCAACGATATCTCCGGAGCATTCCAGGTTTATCGCAAGGCTGAGAATGATGAGCGGCTGGCACGGTTGCAATTGGAGCGCACGAAACTCCTTTACGAGAATGGCGCGGTCGCCAAGAGCGCGATGGAACAGGCCGAAGACACCGAGCAGAACGCCAAGGTCGATCTGGAAACGACGACCGAGCAATTACGTCTTCTCGGCGTGGACAAGGATCATCCTTCGGGAATTGTCGATGTCACCGCGCCAATCTCGGGCGTAATCACGGATCAACAGATTACCAACGCGGCGGGCGTCCAGGGCTTATCGGGTCCGAACCCGTTCACCATCTCCGATCTGTCTTATGTATGGATCATCTGCGACGTTTATGAAAACGATCTCGACGCCGTGCACGTTGGCGAGTACGCGGACATTCGCTTGAACGCTTATCCCGACCGTGTCTTCAAGGGCCGTATTGATAACATCCTGCCAATCCTGGACCCGAGTATTCGCACCGCGAAAGTCCGGCTGGAAGTTCCCAATCCCGGGCTGATGCGGGTCGGGATGTTTGCCACCGCGACCTTTTACGGCAAACAAGCGGAAGTCCATGCCGCGGTTCCCGCCACCGCCGTTTTGCACCTGCACGACCGCCAGTGGGTCTTTGTGCCGTTGGAGGACGGACATTTTCGGCGACTGGAAGTCACTGCCGGCGGCATGCTCCCTGGGAATAGGCAAGAGATCGTCTCGGGAGTTCAGCCCGGCGGGCAGGTGGTAGGCAATGCCCTCGCCTTGCAAAACACGGTGGAGCAATAAATGATTCGCCGCATTGTTGATTTTGCCCTGGATAAACCGCTGCTGATCCTGGCCTTTACGGTTTTGTTAATCGCCGCCGGCGCGGTCGCCTTTCACCGGCTTCCCGTGGATGCCTACCCCGACGTGGCGGACAACTATGTCGAAGTCATCACCCAATGGCCGGGGATTTCGGCCGAGCAAGTGGAACAGCAAGTCACGGTCCCGCTGGAAACGGCTTTAAATGGCATTCCCGACGTGGTGCATCTGCGCTCCTTCTCCCTCTTCGGCCTGTCCGATATCAAGCTGATTTTCAACGACGACTCCACGAACGAATGGAATCGGGAACGGGTGCTGGAACGGCTGAGCCAAGCCACTCTGCCGCCAGGGGTGACGCCGCAAATGGGCACCGACTGGAGCCCGGCCGGCCAGATTTACTTCTTTACCTTGCACAGTACCAATCCGCAATACGACGTGATGGACCTGAAGTCGTTGGAAGACTGGGTGGTCGAGAAAAACCTGAAGGCCGTTCCGGACATCGTCGACGTAAATACGTTCGGCGGTCCCACGCGCGAATACCAGGTTCGGGTCGACCCGAACAAACTGGTTTCCTATGGCCTCAGTCTCGCGCAAGTCGAGCAACAACTGACCAACAACAACACGAACGCCGGCGGCAGCTTCGTGGAAGCCGGGTTGCAGCAAATCAACGTTCGAGAAGTGGGCTTGGTCCGAAACGTCCACGATATCGAAAACACCGTGCTGTTGACGAAGACCGGAACTCCGCTACGGGTAAAAGACATTGCCGTGGTTTCCCAAGGCCCGAAGATCCGGCTTGGCCGTTTTGCCCGGGCGATTCACCGCGAGGATGGGAAGATTGTCGATAACGACGATGTCGTCTCGGGAATCGCCCCCATGCGGAAAGGCGCCGACGCGGAAGCAGCGCTCAAAGGGCTCGAAACCAAGGTGCGGGAGTTGAACGATCATATTCTCCCGCCCGGAGTAAAGATCGTTCCGTTTATCGACCGCAGCGACCTGATCCACTTCACCACCCACACGGTTCTGCGGAACCTGACCGAAGGTTTCATCCTGGTAACGCTGGTGCTACTGCTGTTCCTGGGCAACGCACGCGGCGCACTCATTGTGGCCTTAACGATTCCCTTTTCCTTGTTGTTCGCCTCGATTTGTCTGGACCTGCGCCATATTCCCGCCAATCTGCTTTCGCTGGGAGCTTTGGATTTTGGCATGGTAGTGGACGGCACGGTGGTAATGGTGGAAAACATCATCCGTCACATTGGCCATAACCATGAGCAAAGATCGGTGTCCGAACGAATACGAGCCGCCGCACACGAGGTACAGCGGCCCGTCTTTTACGCCATTACCATCATCATCACCGCCTATCTGCCGATCTTTACTTTGCAGCGGGTGGAAGGGCGATTGTTTCGTCCCATGGCCTGGACGGTAGCTTTCGCGCTGCTGGGCGCGGTGATCTTCTCCATGACGATCGCGCCCGTCCTGACCAGTTTTCTCTTCCGCAAAGGCACGCGCGACTGGCAAAATTCCGTACTGGTCTGGCTGACCGAACATTACCGGCGCGCCGTGTCCTGGACCATCGATCGTCCTTGGGGCATGGCCGCGTTAGCCATAGCTGCCATTTCCATCAGTGGCTACATGGTCATGGCGGGCACGGTGGGCTCCGAATTTCTGCCGCATTTGGACGAAGGCGCCCTGTGGGTGCGCGGCACCCTGGCGCCCAGCACCGGGCCCACCGAGGGCATCCGCGTGGCGAATCAGGCCCGCATCGTGCTTTGCTCTTTTCCCGAGGTCACCGAGTGTACCAGCCAAACCGGCCGCCCGGATGACGGGACCGACACAACCGGCTTTTTCGATACCGAGTACTACGTCGGCCTGAAGCAGCGCGAGCAGTGGCGTCCCCTCTTTCATGAAAACAAGGATGAGCTGATCGCCGCCATGGACCGCGAGTTGGAGAAGATTCCTGGCGTGGTTTGGGGCTTCTCCCAACCCATTGCGGACAACATGGAGGAGGCGGTCAGCGGAGTGAAAGGACAGCTGGCCACCAAAGTGTATGGCGACGATCTTAAAACCTTGGAAGATAAGGCCACCGAAATCAGCGGCGTGATGAGCCAAGTGAAAGGAATCGAAGACCTGGGAGTATTCCGCGTACTCGGCCAGCCCAACCTGAACGTAACGGTGGATCGGCAGCAGGCCGCGCGGTACCAGATCAACGTAGCCGACGTGCAGGACGCCATCCAGACCGCGGTCGGCGGCAATGCCCTCACCCAGGTTCTGCAGGGGGAAGCGCGCTACGACTTAGTCTTGCGCTATCTACCGCGGTACCGCGACCAGCGGGAAGCGATTCAAAGCATTCGTCTGCTATCGCCCAGCGGAGAACGCGTGTCGCTGGCTCAGCTATGCACCATCGAAGAACGAGAGGGCGCCTCCGAAATCTATCGCGAAGGCAACCAGCGCTATATCGCCATTAAATACAGCGTTCGCGGCCGCGATCTGGGCGGGGCCGTGGAAGAAGCGATCAGCCAGGTCAATGCCAAGGTCAAACTGCCGGTGGGGTACCACATCGACTGGGAAGGCGAATACGAGAGTCAAAAGAGATCCGAAGCGCGGCTTCTGATTATCGTTCCCGTCACCGTCTTTCTCATCTTCATGATCATCTACTCCGCTTTCGGTTCCGCGAAGTGGGCCTTGTTGAACCTGGTAAATCTCTTGGTAGCGCCAATCGGGGGTCTGCTGGCCTTGCTAGTGACCGGCACGCACTTAAGCGTCTCGTCGGGGATAGGGTTTCTGGCCTTGTTCGGCGTGTCCGTACAAATTGGGGTGATCATGGTTGAGTACATCAATCAATTGCGCGCCCGCGGCATGCCGGTTAAGGCGGCCGCTATTGAAGGAGCGACGCGCCGGCTGCGACCCATCATGATGACCATGTTGGTCGCCACCTTGGGCTTATTGCCGGCGGCCATGTCCCACGCCATCGGATCGGACTCGCAGCGGCCCTTCGCCATTGTCATCGTCGGTGGATTGATCGCCGATTTGCTGATGAGTATTTTTCTGCTCCCGACCTTCTATGTATGGTGGGCCAGACCGACCGATCGCCTGCCCGTGCCGGAAGAGTCCAAGAGCGTATACGAGCAATAGAAAGGATAAGCCCGTGACCAAGGCAGACATTTGCCGGCAGATTCGTGAGGTTGGCTTGATTCCATCGATCCGCGTGGAATCGGCGGAGGCGGCGATTTTTGCCGCCGAGAACGTAGCGGCTGGGGGAATCCCCATCGTCGAGATCGCCGCCACCATCCCTGACGCGGATCAGGTATTCCACCACCTGACGCACCGTTTTCCCGCGCTCATTGTGGGCGGGGAGGTACTCTCCGGCTTAGACGAAGCGCGCCGACACCTTGACGCCGGAGCCATGTTCCTGACTGGACCGGGCTTCGACCCGGAGATTATCGAGTATTGCGTGGAACACGAGGTCGCGGTACTGCCCGGAGCCATGACCCCCACGGAGGTAATGCTTGCGCATAGGGCGGGCGCCGATTTCGTAAAGGTCTTTCCTTGTGCCTATGTTGGTGGCGAAGGATATATTCGCGCCCTGAAGGCGCCGCTGGCCCACGTGCCCCTGGTTGCCGCCGGCGGCGTCACCCAAAGCACCGCCGCCCGTTTCATTTCCGCCGGGGCGGTGGCCCTTGGAGTAGGCGAGGACCTGATTCCACGTCAAGCCATCCGATTCAAGGAAGGCGCGTGGATTCGCGAACTCGCCTCCCGCTTTCTCAGCTTCGTACGCCTGGCCCGAGCGGAGATGGCCCGACGGTAATCGGCAGTAGGTTTATGCGATTCTCATTCAATGAGTTCTACAGATTCGGCCAGCAGATCACAGCGGCAGCGATCTTTCTATTCTTCGTGATGATGGTCCTTATGATCGCAGCCGTCCTGCTGAGCTATCTTCGCTCCAATCGCCGCCGACCGCATGCCCCAGGACGCAAGCAACGATGTCACCGGTCCGGTCGGCGTATGCCGCCCAGTCGCACTACCTGACAACAACACGCCGGGCAGGGGTGTATGGATTATTCATGAAGTGCCCCAATCTCTTGATACGCGACACTATCCAACCGCATGGGCCAGCTTCGTAAATTTAGGATTAGCGTCCACCGCAGGGCAACACCGTGGCCGCGACGTGAATCGCAAACAACATTCACAGGTAGCAAGCGTTGGCGCGATTCTCGCGACTCGCAACGCACAACTCGCAACTTCTCGTCGCGCGCGGCCAGGAACGGAGCCAAGCCAATCACCCTCGACTCATCGGGACGCGAAAGGAAACCATATCCCCATACGATAAAGGAGAAAAAGACATGCCATACGTCAATGTTGGCAAGGAAAACACGGGTGACATCCAACTGTACTACGAAGATCATGGCGCAGGCGAACCGGTAGTCCTGATCCATGGATACCCACTGGACGGGAGCTCCTGGGAGAAGCAGCTTCCCGGGCTTCTGGCCACCGGCCATCGTGTAATCACCTACGATCGACGAGGGTTTGGAAAATCCAGCCAGCCAACCACCGGCTATAACTACGACACCTTCGCCGCCGATCTCCACGCACTCTTGGCGCACCTCAACCTACGGAGCTGCACGCTGGTCGGTTTCTCTATGGGGGGAGGCGAAATTGCGCGCTATCTGGGGAAATACGGCTCGAAGGGCGTAAGCAAGGCGGTATTCATTTCGTCCGTGCCGCCCTACCTGATCAAGACCCCGGACAACCCCGAGGGGGTGGAGGGCGCGGTTTTCGAAAGCATACAGAAGGCCGTCGCCGCGGATCGTTACGCGTTCTTCACCGCGTTTTTCAAAGATTTCTATAACACCGATGTCTTGTTGGGCAAGCGTGTCAGTGAACAGACCGTGCAGGCAAGTTGGAACATTGCCGCCGGCGCGTCAGCCACGGCGAGTCTTGCTTGTGTTCCGGCCTGGCATGAAGATTTCCGCGCGGACCTCAATCGCATCGACGTGCCTACTCTGGTCATACAAGGCGATGCCGACCGGATTGTGCCGTTTACGGCCTCGGGACAGCGGACCGCCAAGCTCGTCAAGGGAGCACGGTTGGCGGTTATGAAAGGCGGCCCGCATTGCATAATCTGGACCCATGCGGAGGAAGTCAACTCCGAGCTGATGAACTTCATCGGCAAAGGCAAAGGAGTTGGAGAAGAGGCAGCCTGAACGGACGAAGGCGCCTTCGTTAAAGTACGAGAAGTTTCAAGTTTCAGGTTTCAAGTTTCCAGAACGGACGCGCGGCCCGGTGCTCGCTTGAAACTTGAAACTCGAAACTGGAAACTGGCACGCGGCGTGCTACGGAGATGAATTATGAAAGCGGTTGTTGTCCACCAATACGGTGGTCCCGAAGTGCTGAAGTTCGAGGAATACCCGGATCCGGTGCCCGGCCAAGGGGAAGTGCTGGTGCGGGTCGCGGCCACCAGTGTGAATCCGATCGATTACAAGCGGCGTGCCGGGCTGACCAAAGACTTCTATCCCCTCAAGTTTCCCGGATTGATGGGAGTCGATATTGCGGGGACCGTGGTCAAGATCGGGCCCGGAGTCGAAGGCTTCTCTGTTGACGACCAGGTGTTCGCAATGGCCACCGACACCTACGCCGAACTTTGCGTGGTGCCAGCGGCGATCCTGGCGCAAATTCCCAAAGGACTCGACCTGATCCAGGCCGCGGCGCTGCCGCTGGTGACGACGACGGGCAACCAACTGATTTCCGCAGCCGGAATCAAAGCGGGCCAGACGGTGCTCGTCGCCGGTGCGGCGGGAGGTGTCGGGCGTTCGGCGATCTTCACGGCAAAGCAGCGCGGTGCAACCGTGATTGCGGGAGTTTTGAAAAAACAGATTGGTCAAGCGAAGACCTTCGGCGCGGATCAGGTAGTCGCAACCGACGACGATAGCGCGATTGCAAAGCTTCCGCCGCTCGACGTCGTCGCGGATGCGGTCAACGGCAAGACCGCCGAAAAGCTAATCGCCAAGGTGAAGCCGGGAGGAGTATTTGCATCGGTTCTGGGAGCCCCGCGGAACGTCGAAAAGTACCCCGGGGTGAAGGTCGAAACCGTTTACGCGAAACCTGACACGAAGACTCTGGTGTTCATGGCCGAAGCGGTTCGAGACGGCAAACTGGAGATCCCGATCAGCCGGAAGTTGCCTCTACGTGACGCTGGCGAAGCTCAAGCCGTCGCGGAAGAGGGTGGTATTGGAAAGGTCTTGCTGGTGGCTTGAGCGGGGAAGAAATCGTCCCCGCCGGCGCGCCAACAGACTCGCCGGCTGGGACGAAACTTGCTCACTTCGTACCTGAAACATTGGCGGGATTCAATAATCCCGGAATGTCCGTGCGGGCCTCCCTCCGACTCACCCGTGCCGCCAACCTGTCGCACCAAGACCCCACCACAAATCCCCGCTTGGCGGCAAGAATGGGGCACCCCGCATCTTAGATCGTCCGCAAAACAGAAGCCGGTGCACCCGGCCTTCGGTCCGAGGCCGGAAGTGGCCGCACTTGCTGGCCAACGTCCACCGACCAAAGACCAACGACAGCTCCAATCGCCTTGCTATTATGAAATACAAAGGAAAAAGAATGGCTCTCGACGACTTTCGTTATGTCATGCGCTTTCGCGTTCCGTTTCACGATATCGACATGATGCAGCATGTGAACAATGCCGCTTATGTGGTCTGGCTGGAGACTGCCAACTCGAACTACTTCGACGAAGTACTGGGCGGGACGCTATTCGGCAACACCAGTATGATCGTGGCCCATCTGGAAGTGGACTACGAGCAACCGCTCGATTACCGCGAATCCGTAGCCATCGGCTGCCGCGTCTCGCGCTTGGGCGGCAAGTCGCTCGATTTCTCTTTTGAAGTCTGGAGCGAGACCCGCAGCCAGCGCGTCGCCTATGGCCACGCCACTATGGTCGGCTATAACTACGAAACCCGCTCCTCCATCCCCATCCCCGACCTATGGCGCGAGAAAATCCAAAGTTATGAGCGGGTCGCCCCGGCAACCGCCGTCGAGGCCTAGCGACTCAAGAACAAGCAATAAGCAATAAGCAACAAGCAACAAGCCAGACCTGAAGCGGCCCTGTTTGGCTTATTGCTTATCGCTTGTCGCTTGTTGCTTGCTTATTGCTCTGAACGGAACTCCATATTTTCGTCGACCGATAGCTGCGCGGGGGTGCCCGAAGCGTTGTCACCGGAGCGGGTGGCGATCACACGAAACCCGGTGGAACTGGTCTGAATCTCGTAAGTATAAGGAGGACGTTGCGGAGCCACGGTAAGGGATTTGGTCGAGATCAGTTCATCCAGGGACGCGTACTTCCCCTCGGCAGCAAAGTACCCGCGCTCCGCCGTGGCGATCGTGATGAGATCGGTTCGTACTCCGGTGATGTTGATGGCGGCCTTGGGATTGTTTGCCCCGGCAGCAGCGGAGCTGCTTTGCGCCTGCCGGGAAGAAATGTACAAGCCAACGGCCACTGCAATGATGACGCTGAGAAAGCCGAGAAATCCGAAAAGGCGGCCCATGAATTCCCCCTGGGAGTCAATTGCATCGCAAAATGCGACTGCTGACAAGTAACCGGAGTTCTGGCCTGGGCGAACCCAAGAACCGTTCCACGTTTCTCGTTCCACCTTCCACGCAGCGCAGCTAGCAGCCGTCAAAGGCACCGCGAAGCGGTATCGGGATTCATTACGCTAGAACCCACCAGCCCCATGGTTGCCGCGAACATGGCCACGGTTGTTAGCCAGCCAAGGACAGTCATGGGCCGGCTATTGACCCAACCGCCCATGATTTTACGATAAATATAGACGCAGGAACGCGCCGGAAGAGATCGGAGGCGCCGGCCTAAGGCGCCTCCGATTGAGTAGAGGAGAATTAACCAACACCTGTCTTATCGGCAGAAGCCGCGATGGCATTAGACCGGTAAGCCCGCCAGAGGACACAGAGGATACAGAGGAAAACCAAAGCTGGAACAAAAAATCCTGGGTACGCGGCCACGTGTCCCGGCTTGCCGGGGTCCTGGCCGCAAAAGAATGCGGGCAGGATGCCCGCGCACCCAGGGACGATCGCTCAGCCGCAGATGAACGCGCGGATAAACGCGGATTAGACAGGACCGAACAAATCTTGATGTTCTATCTGCGATTATCTGCGTTAATCTGCGGCTAATTTTTCTGGGCTGGTTTTCCTCTGCGTCCTTTGTGCCCTCCGTGGATTAGTGGCCTTTTCCCTGGGGTTTCGCCTTCCCCCTAAAGTTATCGGGCTCCTCGCCGAAGGTAGTAAAGAACACCTCCGGACTCGCCGCGGGCCAGTTACGACTGCGTGTTGGAGTGGCGCCACACCGGAAGAGGAAGTGGAATGAGAGCTTTGATCGTGGATGATTCGGCGGTGATCCGTCGTTTCCTGAAGCTAGTCTTGGAACCGGAAGGGATCGAGGTAACGGAGGCAGTGGACGGCATTGAGGCCTTAAAGGTCCTACAATGCGGCGTCCCGGTCGATCTGGCTTTTCTGGATTGGCGCCTGCCCGGAATGGACGGATATGACGTGCTCAATATCATGCGTTCCGACTGCAAGTTTGACCAGACCAAAGTCTTGATGGTCAGTACCGAAACCGATAAACATTTGATCCAGCAAGCGCTGGATGCGGGCGCCGACGAGTACGTCATGAAGCCCTTCACTCGCGATGTCATTGTGGAAAAAGTACATGAACTGCGGCACAAGAATCGTAGAGAGCAAGCCTGAAGCGAAACGTGGCAGGTAAAAAATGACCGCTGTGACGAAGACCGATGTCGTTCGAGTGACCCAGGAGCTTTGGGGTCCAATGCTCAACCTGGAAGTTACACTCGTGGAAGTACCGCCCCCAGAGATTGCCGACGGCCTGATCGCCTGCGTTCAGATTGCCGGTCGCTGGGAAGGAGGCGTACATATCCAACTCTCCGCGATCCTGGCGCAACGGGTGGCGGCCGTATTTCTGGGCGTTGAGCCCGGGGAAGTCACCGGCAGCCAGTCGCGGGACTGCGCCGGAGAGATCGCCAACATCATCGCCGGCGGCATCAAGCGTCTGGTTCCCGCCCCCTCTCGAATCTCCTTACCCAGCGTCAACGAACTGAGCGAGACCGATTTGGCGGCAAACAACGGCAACCAGTTCATGCATACGGTTTTCGATCATTGCGGCGAACGATTTGTGGTCACCATTATTGAAGAGGAAAACGCAGCCACTCGCGGGAGCGCATAGTGTTCGTTCCACGTTCCGCGCCCGGCGCACTTCGACAATCCGCAACGACAAATCCGAAACCGTGCCGCTTGAAACCTTTGAAACCTCGCCTCCGGACGTGGAACGAGGAACGCGGAACGATCCAAGCAGCGGTAGAAAGGGCCCCAGCCTAATATTCTTGTTAAGCCTAGCTTAATCAATACTCATTCAGGATAAGCTAAACGGGATGTTGGGAAATAACTCAAACGCTTCGGTACCAATCGTCGTCCTCCAGCGTTCGTGCGCGGGCCCCGCCGGCCTGGATAGTGACGCCCCCCCAATCGGCAATCATTGGCTTGCCCGCCTGCTTCATGCATTGCAGCGAGCCCTCTTTATCTTTATCTTCGTCATCTTTCTTGGCGCCCTGTGCGGCCTCTGCTGTTTTGCGCAGCTCCTTCCGGAAAAAGCCTCCCCGCCGGTCCTTCCGGCCACACCCCTGACAATAACTTTGGCGGATGCCATTACCCGCGCTCGCGCGAACAGCCCGGAATTTCTTGCGGTGGTCACCGACGCGGGACTGGCCCGCGAAGACCGCGTGCAGGCGCGCGCCGCTATGCTGCCGGCTTTGAACTACACGACGGGCTTTCTCTATACGGAAGGCAATCGCACGGCCCCGGGAGTATACCTGGCCAATAATGGCGTCCACGAATACATCAGCCAAGGCAACGCCCACGAGGTGATTGGGCTTTCCGGCCAGCAGATCAGCGAGTATCGCCGGGCCCGGGAGGTGGAAACCGCGGCGCGCCTGCGGCAGGAGATCGCCACCCGCGGGTTGGTCTCCAGCGTGGTTCAGCATTACTACGATATGGTGGTGGCTGAGCGGAAGCATCGCAATGCGGAGGCCGCCAAAGAGGAAGCCGAACGCTTCCTCAATCTCAGCCAGAAGTTGGAGCATGGCGGCGAAGTGGCTCACGCCGACGTAATCAAGGCCAAGCTCCAGTTCAATGACCGGGAACGGGAGTTGCGGGAAGCCAATTTGGCCGTCGAGAAGGCCCGGCTAACGCTGGCCGTGCTCTTGTTCCCTGCTTTCAATCAGGATTTCAGCGTGGTGGACGACCTGCGGCAGGCCCCGGCGTTGCCGGCGCTCTCCGAGGCGGAGAAGATGGCCGCCAAAGACAATCCTGACTTGAAGGTAGCGCTGGCCGGAGTGCAAATTGCCCAGCGGGATATAGAAGTTGCCTGGGCCGGACATCTTCCGACTTTGACGCTGGATACCTGGTACGGTATCGACGCCTCTCACTTCGCCACATACAATCCCGATGGCAGCCGCAACCTGGGGTACTCCGCCGCCGCTACGCTGAACATTCCCGTGTGGAACTGGGGCGCTACCCAGAGCAAAGTGCGGCAAGCCGAATTGCGCCGCGAGCAGGCCAAAACCGAATTGAGCTTTGCCCAGCGGCAGCTGGTGGCCAACCTGCATTCCTATTACACTGAGGCCCAGGTGGCACACGACGAACTGGAAGCGTTGCGCCAGTCCGCCGATTTGGCCGCCGAGAGTTTACGCTTGACCACGCTTCGCTATCAGGGCGGCGAGGCCACGGCGCTGGAAGTGGTGGACGCACAGACGTCCCTGGTGGCGGCGCGCAACGCCGCGGATGATGGCGAAGCCCGCTACCGCGAAGCCTTGGCCGCGCTGCAAACCCTGACGGGAGATTTTTAAATTCCATGAAGACCAACCGCCAACCACTGCTTTGCCTCCTGGCCGCCATAGCCATGATTTCCTTAGCCTCCTGCTCCCGGGACGCGGAGAAGAAAACACCCGTCGTCTCGGTGGAAGCGGCGCAGGTCAAGCAAGTTGCGTTGCAGCGCACGGTCACGGTGGAAGCGGTTATCTATCCCATCGATCAAGCGGAGATTACGCCAAAGATTAACGCGCCGGTGGAAAAATTCCTGGTCCAGCGCGGCCAACGCGTACACAAAGGTCAATTACTGGCAGTCTTGGAGAACCGGGACCTGGCGGCTTCCGAGATGGAGAATAAGGGGGCTCTGCAGCAAGCGAGCGCCACCTACGAAAACACTGTGCACGCCAGTTTGCCGGAAGACTTTCAAAAAGCTGAACTGGAAGTGAAGGCAACCAAGCAAGCCAACGATGCCGCCAAGAACATATACGAGAGCCGCAAAAGTCTGTTTGCCGAAGGAGCGGTACCCCGTAAGGATCTGGATGCGGCCGAGGTGGCTTACATTGACGCCCACAACCAAAACGAGATCGCGCAAAAACACCTGGACGGACTGGAAGCGGGCGGCAAAGAGCAACAGATCAAGTCGGCCAAGGGCCAACTGGTGTCGGCCAAAGGCAAATACCTGGGCGCCTCGGCCCAGCTCGGCTATTCGGAAATCCACAGTCCTATCGACGGCTGGGTAACCGATCGCCCGGCGTTCCCCGGCGAAATGGCTTCCACCAGCAAACCGTTGCTCACCGTGATGGACGTTTCCAAAGTGGTGGCTCGCGCTCACGTACCGCAGGACGTGGCAGCGCTGCTGCGGGTCGATGATGCCGCCACGATCACCGTGGCGGGCAGCGAGGAAAAAGTACCGGCCAAGGTCACCATCGTGAGCCCCGCGCTAGATCCCGGCAGCACCACCGTGGAAATATGGGTGCAAGCCGCGAATCCCGGAAACAACCTGCGCGCGGGTTCCAGCGTGCAGGTGAGCATTGCCGCCGCCAGCGTTCCGAATGCCGTAGTCGTCCCCTCGGCTGCCGTGCTTACCGGCAGTGACGGCAAGACTACCGTCATGCTCATCGGAGCCGATGGTCACGCTCATGAAACCGAGGTTCGAGCGGGAATCCATCAGGACGGGTGGGTGCAGATCATTTCCGGCCTGAAGCCCGGGCAGCAGGTGGTCACCACCGGCGCGTACGGCCTGCCCGACAATACCGAGGTGGTGGTGGCCAGCGCCCAATCACAGCCCCAAAATGCTCCCGAGAAGTCCACCGCCAAGGACAAAGACTAAAGGACAAGGGTTGGAAGCGCCGATGGGCATCGTTAATTCATTGAGTCAGCGGGCGGAGATTTCGTCGGGAAGCGATGGCGAGCACTATTGGTTTGCCCGCCATGCCAAGTCGATCCTATTCCTGGTGATTACCCTGGCTGCCGTGGGCGCCTACATGGCATTCACCATTCCCATTGCCGTCTTCCCTTCCACCGACTTTCCGCGCATCGTAATCGGGATCGACAACGGCGTGATGCCTATCGACCAAATGATGGTGACCATCACGCGCCCGGTGGAGGAAGCGGTCAACAGCGTTCCCGGCCTGCAGAACGTACGCTCCGTCACCAGCCGCGGCTCGGCTGAAGTCGATTTGTTTTTCGACTGGAACGTGGACATGTTCCAGACTCTGCAGTTGGTGGATTCCGCCCTGGGCCGTATCCAGGGGACGTTGCCGCCAACCGCGAAGATCGACAGCCATCGCCTGACCTTCGCCAGCTTCCCGATCCTGGGCTATAGCCTGACCTCTTCCACCGTCTCGCAAACCGATCTCTGGCAGCTCGCCACTTACGAGATCAAGCCCCGCCTGAACCGCTTGGATGGGGTATCCACGGTGGTCGTACAGGGCGGGCAAGTTCCGGAGTTTCACATTGTCCCCGATGGAGCGGCATTAGAGCGCGCGGGGATCACCGTCAGCGATCTGCTGGAGGCCGTCCGCAAAACCAATCTGATCGATTCGCCCGGATTGCTGGAGCAGAATCATCAGCTTTATCTCAGCCTGGTCAGCGGACAGGTGCGGGATCCCGCGGAACTTGCCGGCATTGTGGTCAAAACCACCGCCGCCGGAGTCCCTATACGGGTGGGCGATGTCGCCAAAGTGGAAGCGGGGATCGAGCCCGTGTACACCATCGTAAACGCCAACGGCCAACCCGCGATCCTGCTCAACATCAACCGCCAACCGGCCAGCAACACCGTGCGGGTAGCCGGCGAGGTCCACGCCCAGATCGATAATATCCGGCGCTCCTTGCCGGTGGGCGTCGAGTTGCGTCCGTTTTATGACCAGTCCGAAATCGTCAGCGCTTCCATTAAGAGCGTACGCGACGCCATTTTGATCGGCCTGATTCTGGCCTCGATACTCATGGTGGTCTTTCTCAGGGATTGGGGAACTTCGGTAGTCGCCGGCCTGGTGATTCCCGCCACCATCCTGATCACCTTTATCGTTTTGAAGATCCTCGGGCAAAGCTTCAATCTGATGACCCTCGGCGGTCTGGCGGCGGCCGTCGGACTGGTGATTGACGATGCCATTGTGGTGGTGGAAAACATCGTCTTGCATCGCGAAGCGGGACAACCACGAATGGCGGCGATTCACCGCGCACTGAAAGAAATCACGGTTCCGCTCATCGGCTCGACCATTACCCCGATCGTGGTCTTCTTGCCGCTGATCGCGATCACCGGCGTCACGGGAGTTTTCTTCCGCGCCTTGGCCCTCACCGTAACCGTAGCACTGCTTACCTCCTTGCTCCTGGCCCTGACCTGGACACCGGCGCTCAGCCGCTACCTGCTTAACGGCAAGCAGAAGAATGAACCGGAATCACCGTTTGAGGAAGTTTCGGAGGAGAATTTCCAATTCCAACTGTTGGCGGCCGAAGAGGCAACGTTAAGCGGCCGCTTCGGCAAGGTTGTCCGCTTCTACGAGCGCGCCTTGCACTTCGCGTTGGAACGTCCCCGCTGGATCGCCGGGGCGTGTGGCCTGTTGCTGGTGGCCAGCTTCTTTTCTTATCGCCTGTTGGGCACCGACATGCTTCCCGCGTTTGACGAAGGCGGCTTTACGATCGATTACGTCATGCCCGCCGGCAGTTCGCTCCAGGAGACAGACCGCGTGCTGCGTCATGTCGAACAGTTGCTGCGGGAGACACCGGAAGTGGATAGCACCTCGCGGCGAACCGGCTTGCAGATGGGGCTGGCGGCGGTTACCGAAGCCAATACCGGCGACATTTCCGTAAAGCTGAAGACCGATCGCCACCGTGGGATTGACGAGATCATTGCGGACGTCCGGGCGCGCATCACGCAGCGGGAACCGGGAATGGATGTCGAATTCACGCAAACATTGCAGGACACCATCGGCGACCTTACGGGGGAACCCCAGCCCATCGAGATTCGGCTGTTCTCCCAGGACGCGCCACTGCTGCAAACCTGGGCGCCGAAGGTCGCCGATACCATCAGTAAGATTCCCGGCGTCGTGGACTTGCGGAATGGGATCGAAGACACCATCAGCGGTCCCGCTATAGTGTTTCGCGTGAACCCAGAGGCAGCGGCGCGAGCCGGCTTTACCCCCGAGGAAGTCGAACTCGACACCTCCGCCATTCTGCAAGGCGAACCGGCGGCCGCACCGGTGATCGCCAATGATCGCGCTTATGGCGTGCGGGTGCGTTTTCCCGCGGCCAATCGGCGGTCGCTCGAGTCGATCCGGAATACGGTCTTCACCAGTTCCAGCGGACATACCGCGACCCTGGGAGCTTTGGCCGAGGTGACGGAGCTGCCGGGCCAAAATGAAATCAAGCGGCAAAATCTCCAACGGGACGTCGAGGTAACGGCACGGCTGGAAGGACGCGATCTGGGCAGCGCGGCCAGCGCGGTACAGGATGCCGTGGCCAAACTGCGCTTGCCGGCCGCGATCCGCGTCGAATATGGCGGCACCTTTCAGGAGCAACAGAGCTCCTTCCGCGATTTATTATTCGTGTTGTTGCTGGCGATTGTGCTCGTCTTTGTTGTGCTGTTGTTTGAGTTCCGCACCTTTGCCGCGCCTGTGGCCATCCTCTCCTCGGCGTTGCTGGCCACCTCCGGCGTTTTCTTCGCCTTGTTGATTACCGGCACCACCTTCAATATTGCGTCCTTTATGGGCCTGATCATGGTGATTGGGATTGTGGCCAAGAACGGCATCCTGCTGCTGGACGCGGACCAGCGCTTCCGGAAATGGGGCTATGCCCCCGAGGAAGCCATGGTGCAGGCCGGACGACGACGGTTACGTCCTATCCTGATGACCGCGTTGGCGGCAGTCGCCGGCATGTTGCCGTTGGCCTTCGCCCTGGGATCGGGCTCGCAGATGCTACAACCCTTGGCCATCTCGGTAATCGGGGGCATCCTGATTTCGATGGTGCTCTCGCTAATCTTGACCCCGGCTGTGCATTTCTATCTGACGCGAAAATAGCTTCTCATACCTCCTAAGGTATTAACCTGATATTCACTTGTACCCCTGCACCCTCCGGGGCGATACTTCCCACGTCTCATCATTCCCAGGTGCAGTAGCAGTAACGCTGAGGAGTTCGATCGTTTTCGTGGGCGAGGGATCTGTAACTCGCTGCCTGCCTGCGCTTTAATGGCCGACGGTTGAGAGCTCCTTCCCCCCCCACCGATTCCCCGGCTCGGTCCCAAGTTCATACATAGATTTTGCCCGTAAGGGCGGACTGGAACGTTGCCATGAGCCGAAGCGTCGCTGGCCGTATTCTCACCGCGCTGTTTTCTTCGAAACCCAGCCTGTATCGGAACTTCTTGCCAGTAGCCGTATTACTGGTGCTGGCTGCATCGACGGTTTTGCCTCTGCGGGCGCAGACGGCGGCGGTAACGTTGGCCGACGGCACCTCGCCCGTCAGCTTCCCGAAGAATGTGCAGGTGGGCGCGCAGGCGGCGACGCAGAACGTGGCGCTCGCGATCAATAGCAGCCTGAGCATTAGCGGCATTTCCGTGCCGCAATCGCAGGGCGGCGTGCAGGAATTTGTCGTGGGCGCCATGCCCGATTGCGTGGCGGACGGAGTCACCCTGATTGCGGCCGGGGCGACCTGTACGGTGCCAATCACCTTCCAGCCGGGCTATCCGGGTTTGCGGTGGGCGCCACTGCAAGTACAGACCAGCCAGGGCAACTTCCAATTTGGACTGGTGGGCATAGGACAGGCGCCGCAAGTGGTATTGGTGCCGGGGGTGATCAGCACGGTGGCGGGCAATGGCGCAGCTTGTTACGATTCCGCGGGCAATGACTTGGCGTGCTACAGCGGAGATGGGGGGCCGGCGACCAGCGCGCAGATGTATGGTCCCGCCGGCGTTGCCGTCGACATGGCGGGTGATCTGTACATCGCGGACTCTTATAACCATGTGATCCGCGAGGTGAGCGCCAGCACCGGCGCGATCAGCACGGTGGCGGGAAATGGAACACAGGGATACTCCGGGGATGGCGGGGCCGCGACGAGCGCGGAGTTGAACTATCCCAGTGGCGTTGCGTTGGATACGGCGGGCAACCTGTTCATCGGAGATTCCGGCAACAACCTGATTCGCCGGGTGGACGCCACGAGCGGCTTGATTACCACGGTGGCGGGCATTTGGTGGAACAATGGCTACATCGGGGATGGTGGAGTGGCGACCAGTGCCGGTCTAAATTGGCCCGTAGGGGTTGCGCTGGATGCGGCGGGTGACTTGTACATCGCGGACTTCGGTCACAATGTGATTCGCCGGGTGGATGCCACGACGGGGATCATTACCACGATGGTGGGCGACGGGGATTCCAACTACAGCGGGGATGGCGGTCCGGCGGCCAGTGCGGAACTGGCGCACCCCAATGGGGTTGCAGTGGACCTGGTCGGCGACCTCTTTATCGCCGATTTCGGCAACAATGCCATCCGCAAGGTGGACGGAAGCACGGGCTTGATTAGCACGGTGGCGGGCGCTGGATCCGGAGTGGTGGTGGACGCGGCGGGTGACCTCTACGTCGGGGATCAGATTTTCAATCGAGTCTTCCAGGTGGATGCGGCAACCGGGGTGATTACCAACGTTGCGGGTATCTATGGATTGTCTGGCTACAGCGGCGATGGCGGCCCGGCTACCAGCGCGCAGTTTTATTCTCCCACTGGCGTAGCCCTGGATCCGGCGGGCAATCAGTACATCGCGGATTTCGAGAACAACGTAATCCGCAGGGTTTCGGCCGGTGGCATGCTAATGTTTTCCGCTCCCGGCGTACAAACGGCGATGGTGTCGAATACCGGCAATGCCCTCCTGAACATTTCTTCCATGGTGGCCAGCGCGGGGTTTGCGATCGATCCCGGCGCCACGACCTGTTCGCTTTCCAGTTCGCTGGCGGCGGGCAACTCCTGCCTGATCGGGGTCGTGCAAACTGCGGGAGGTCTACCCGCGGGCACGCTTGCGATTACGGACAACGCGCTGAATGTGAGCGGTGCGACCCAGCAGGTGCAGTTAGCGGGAGTGCTGAGCGCGCCCGCATTCTCGCCGGCGCCCGGCGGTTACAGTGCGGTGCAGACGGTGACGCTGTCCAGCGCGGTCCCGGGCATTGCCATTTTCTACACGCTGGACGGGAGCATCCCGACAACCGCCTCTACGCTGTATGCGGGACCGATTACGGTCGGCGCGACCACAACCATCCAGGCCATCGCCGTCGCGGCGGGATATCCTCCCAGCCCGATGGCCGCCGGCACTTACACGATCACAATTCCGGCGGCGGCCATGCCCACCTTCTCGCCGGCGCCGGGAGTCTATACCACGGCGCAAATGATCAGTATCGCGGACTCTACCCCGGGCGCGACGATTTACTACACCACGGATGGAAGCATGCCGACCACCGCGTCGGCACCATACGCGGGACCGCTTTTGATTAGCGGCACGACCACCCTCCAGGCCATCGCGGTGGCCGCCGGTTTCGCGCCCAGCGCGGTCGCCAGTGGAACCTATACAAACATGGGGCCGGCGACGGCGGTTCCCACTTCGCCCACCAGCCTGCCGGCGACCCAGGTAGGCGCTCAATCGGCATCGCAGACGGTGCTGGTGCCTATTACGGCCAGTCTGTCCATCAGCAGTATTACCGTGCCGCAGTCGTTGGGCGGGGTACAGGAGTTTGTAGTGGGAACGGTGTCCGGATGCGCCGTGGATGGGGTGACCACGATTGCGGCGGGGACGAACTGCACCGTGCCGGTTACCTTCCAGCCGGCCTACCCCGGCTTGCGACAACAGCCGTTGGTCGTGCAGACCAGCCTGGGTACGCTGCAGTTTGGATTAGAGGGCATGGGGCAAGCTCCGCAAGTGGCCCTGGTACCTGGTTTGATTACCACCGTTGCGGGCACTGGCACCTATTTTGGCTACTCCGGGGATGGTGGCGCGGCCACCAGCGCGTGGTTGTACTACCCGGAGGCGGTAGCGGTGGATGCGGCCGGCGATCAGTACATTGCGGATTCAGCTAACTCTGTGGTCCGCGAAGTAAATGCGGTAACCGGCACCATCAGCACCGTGGCAGGCAATGGGAATTCCGGCTACAGCGGGGACGGCGGACCGGCCACCAGTGCTACCCTGAGTTACCTCAGCGCGGTAGCGCTGGACGCGGCGGGGAACCTGTACATCACCGATCCCAACAACTGTGTGATCCGCGAAGTGACTGCGGCAACGGGTGTGATCACCACGGTGGCGGGCAATGGTACGCAGGGCGATAGCGGAGATGGCGGCCCGGCGACCGGCGCTCAACTGGGAGTTCCTAACGGAGTTGCGTTGGACGCGGCGGGTAACCTCTACATCGCCGATTCTTTCTACCCGGTAATCCGCGAGGTGAACGCGGTAACGGGCGTAATCAGCACGGTGGCGGGCAACGGGGCAACGGGTTACATGGGCGATGGGGGCGCCGCCATCAGCGCCGAATTGAATTGGCCCACGGGCATTGCGCTGGACGCGGCCGGCAACTTGTATATTGCGGACACCAATAACAGCGTGATCCGCGAAGTGAACCTGGCAACGGGCGTGATCACCACGGTGGCAGGCAATGGTACACCGGGCTATAACGGGGATGGCGGCCCAGCGACCAGTGCGGAACTCAGTAATCCGCAAGGGGTTGTAGTGGACGCGGCCGGCAATCTGTACCTTACGGATGAGGGCAACGGCGTGGTCCGCGAGGTGGAAGCGGCGACCGGTACCATCAACACGATAGCCGGCAATGGAAGTTCTGCTTACTTTGGGGATGGCGGCCCAGCGACCAGCGCGGCATTCAATGCCCCCGCGGGGATTGCCCTGGATGCGGCCGGCAACCAGTACCTTGCGGACGGCGGTAACAGCGTGATCCGGGAGGTGTCCATCAGCGGGGCACTCAACTTGCCTACGCCCAGCCCGGTGCCAGCGACGGTTTCCAACACCGGCAATCAGCCGCTCACGATCTCGGCGATTGCCACCAGCGCGAACTTTGCCACCGACCCCGGTAGTACCACGTGTTCCCTTACGGCTCCGTTAGCGGCGGGCGCTAGCTGCGTAGTCGGGGTAGTGTACACGGCCACGGCGGGAGGCAGTTTGACCGGCGTGCTGACCATCACGGACAATGCGCTGAATATGAGTGGTGCGACCCAGCAAATGCAGCTTACAGGGGTTGCGGCAGCGCCCACCTTCTCCCCGGCGCCCGGCGCGTATGACTCCCCCCAGTCGGTGGTTCTGTCGGACGTCACCGCGGGCGTGACCTTCTACTACACCACGGATGGCACTACTCCGACGACGGCGTCTACGCTGTACACGGGGCCGATTCCGATCAATGCGACGACCACCCTCCAGGCAATTGCGGTGGCTAACGGATATTCCCAGAGCGCGGCCACCTATGGCAGATATACCATCGAGGTTGCGACACCGTACTTCTCCCCAAGGACGGGGAGATATGCGGGGCCGTTAACCGTGACGCTGGGCGACGCTTCGCCGAATGCGGTTCTTTACTATACGTTGGATGGCTCTATCCCGACCCTCGCCTCCACGGTCTACACGGCTCCGATCACGGTGAATGGAACTACCACCATCAAGGCCATAGCCGTAATTCCCAACGGTGCGGAAAGCGTTATCGCGTCTGCTATCTATACCATTCCGGGGCCAGCCGCGCCCACTTTCTCGCCGGCGGCGGGAACCTATCATGTACCCCAGACGGTGACCCTGAACGATACCAGCCAGGGGGTGGTCATTTATTACACGACCGATGACACCATCCCGACGACCGCCTCGACCTTATATACGGGCTCGATCACGGTGAACACTACAATCACAATTAAGGCAATTGCCGTGGGCAGCTCCGGAACGAGTTCGGTAGCAACCGGAACCTTTACCATTGATCTCTATGCCGCGGCCAAGCCTGCCTTCTCGCCGCTAGGGGGCACGTACAGCACAGCGCAGACGGTAACCCTGACCGATTACACCACCGGCGCGGTTATGTATTACACGACCGATGGCTCGAACCCGACGACCGCGTCAACCCCGTATACGGGCCCGGTCACGGTAAACACGACGACCACGATCAAGGCCATTGCAGCCGCCACAAATTACTTGCCGAGCATCGTAGCCAGCGAAACTTATACGATTGAAATGCCGGTTCCCACGTTCTCGCCGGCCGCTGGGACCTACAACGCAGCCCAAACCGTGACCTTGGCCGATGCCTTCTCCAGCGCGGTTATTTATTACACGACCGATGGCTCGACTCCGACAACCGCGTCCACGCCCTATACGGGTCCGATCCCCGTCAGCGTCACTACTACGATCAAAGCGATTGCGACCGCCACCGGTTGCTTATCGAGCACAGTCGTTACCGAAACTTACAAGATCGAATTGCCCCCTCTCGTCATCTCGCCGGCGGCGGGGACATATAGCGCGCCCCAAACGATAACGCTGTCGGACGTGTTCCCCGGTGCGATCATTTATTACACGACCAACGACCAGACTCCGACGACCTCATCGACGCTGTATACGGGACCGATCACCATCGGCACGAATGCGCAGAAAACGGGGGTCACGATCAAGGCCATCGCGACCGCCGCCGGTTGCACCCAAAGCTCGATGTTGACCGCGATCTTTACTGTCGATTGGCCTCTGGTTGCCACTCCCTCCTTCTCGTTGAGGGCAGGCAACTATAGGCCGCCACAAACGGTGACTCTGACGGATACCACGCCCGGCGCGGTCCTGTATTACTCGACCGATGGATCCACGCCAACTACCGCCTCCATACCCTATACGGGACCGATCGCGGTGAATTTTACTACCACGATCAAGGCCATCGCTACGGAGAGCGGATATTGGCCCAGTGCGGTCGTCAGCGATACGTACACGATCATAGGCAGCCCGGTGACCGCGCCGCCCTCCTTCTCGCCGCCGCCGGGGGGCTACCTTCTGCCCCAAACGGTGACCTTAAGCGATGCCACCCCGGGCGCGGTGATTTACTACACCACCAATGGGAGCACGCCGACCACCGCCTCGGCACAATATGCGGGACCAATCAGCGTCAGCGGAACGACCACGATTCGGGCTTACGCGGCTGCCAGTGGTGAGGCGCTAAGCGCGGTTACCGGGGGAGCCTACATCATCGATTCTCCCGCGGCGACGCCCACGCTTTCTCCGGCGCCGGGGAGCTACGACTTTCCCCAGGCGGTGACCCTAAACGATGCCACGTCGGGCGCAGTCATTTATTACACGGCGGATGGAACCATACCGACCTCCGCATCGGCGCAATATACGGGACCGATCACGGTCAGCACGACCACCACGATTCAAGCCATGGCGGTTGCCGGGGGATATCTGCAGAGTGCGGTCGCCGCTGGCACCTTCACCATTACTGGGCCGCCGGTAACGGCGTCGCCCCTTAGTCTGCCGGCTACGCCGGTGGGGGCCCCAGGGGTTCCGCAGAGCCTGTTGCTTACCATCAATAGCAGTTTGACCATCAACAACCTCTCCATCCCGGCGGGACCGGGCGGGGTGCGGGAGTTTGTACAGGGAACCGTCTCTGGATGCGCGGTGGATGGCGTCACGACTATTACGGCCGGGTCGATCTGCGCTGTGTCCATCACCTTCCAGCCGGCTTATGCGGGAATGCGGCAATCGGTTCTGATGGTGCAGACGAGCCTGGGTACGTTCTCCTTCGATTTGTCAGGTATCGGGCAGGCGCCGCAGGTGGCGCTGGTGCCTGGCGTGATCAGCACGGTGGCAGGCAACAATAACAATGCGGCGGGATACGGTGGGGATGGCGCGGCGGCAACCGCCGCCTCCCTGAATGCGCCGATGGCCGTTGCCGTGGACGAGTCGGGCAACTTATTCATCGCCGATACGCAAAACTTTGTGGTCCGCCGGGTGGATGCCGTGACGGGCACAATTACCACCGTGGCGGGCAATGGCGCGGCTGGTTTCAGCGGGGATGGCGGCCCGGCACCCAGCGCACAGCTGAGTCAGCCAGAGGCGGTCGCGCTGGATGCGGCCGGTAATCTGTACATCGCGGATTCCGGTAATTCCGCTATTCGCGAAGTGGCCGCAGCCACCGGTGTGATTACCACGGTGGCGGGCACTGGCGGGCAACAAGGCTACAGCGGAGACGGGGGGCTGGCGACCGCTGCCCGTTTGAGTTGGCCCTCAGGCGTTGCGGTGGACACGCAGGGGAATCTGTACATCGCGGATTACGAAAATAACGTAATCCGCGAGGTGAATGCCACGACGGGAGTCATTACCACGGCGGCAGGCAACGGAACCGCTGGCTACAGCGGGGATGGGGGAGCGGCGACGGGTGCCGAGTTATGGGAGCCCATAGCGGTTACGCTCGACTCCCAGGGGAATCTGTACATCGCAGATACCCAAAATAACGTAATCCGTGAGGTGAATGCCTCGACAGGAGTCATTACCACGACGGCAAGCAACGGGTTGGACTCCGGCGAACTGTCGACCCCGGTCGGAGTCGCTGTAGACGCGGCCGGCAACTTGTATATTTCGAATTTCAACGGCTTTACGATCAGTAAGGTGGACGCGGCGACGGGCGTCATTAATACAATAGGCGGCAATGGCACATCGGGTTACACCGGAGATGACGGGCCGGCGACCTCGGCAGAGCTCAATTACCAGTACGGGATTGCGCTGGACGCGGCGGGCAATCTTTATATTGCCGACACGGGGAACAATGTCATCCGGGAGGTGTCCACCAGTGGCGCCGTGGTTCTCCCCTCGGCCGGAGTGGTGGGGTTGGCAGCGGTATCGAACACCGGCACTGCCCCGCTGAATATTTCGGCAATCACCCCCAGCGCTAATTTCGCGACCGATCCCGGTACCACCACCTGTTCGCTTACTTCTCCTTTGGCAGTGGGCGCATCCTGCGCGGTCGGGGTTGTATACACCCCGGTGGTGGCGGGCGCGGCGGGAACCCTCACCATCACGGACAACGTGCTCAATGTGAGTGGGGCAACGCAACAATTACAACTCTCCGTTACCTCACCGGCGCTTTCGCCGATTCTGACGGTGAGCTGCCCGGAAGTTGGCTACGATGGCAACGCGCACACCTGTACGGGTACGGCAACAGGTGCGGACGGTGGAACCGTGGCCGGCTCGTTCAGCTTCAGCCCGGCCAGCGAAACCGCTGCCGGCAGCTACCCGGTAACCGCGACGTTTACCAGCACGGACCCGAATTACGTGAGTGGAACGGCCTCCAGCACACTGATCATTGACATGATCGCCCAGTCCCCGAAAATCTTCTGTCCCGCTCCGCTGACCTATGACGCCACTCCTCACAGCTGCACGATCAGCGGCGGATTTGGGAGCTGCACTTCGTCTTCGGTGACCAGCGTTCCGGGCAGCGCCTCTTTGGCCCTCAGCTGCGCCGGCGATGGCAATTACCAGGCATGGTCGAGCACCGGTTCGATCACTATCAACCCGGCACCGCTTGAGGCCTTCGTGACCGTCGCCGGCAAGACCTATGACGGTACCACCAGCGCCAGCATCAGCACTTGCACCGTAGCCCCCTTACTGGGTAGCGACGTGGTGACCTGCTCCGCGGCTGCGGTCAAATTCACTTCCGCTAACGTGGGATCGCAGACGGCTATGCTTGCGGGCATCACCTTAGGCGGCCCGGCAGCGGCGAACTATATACTGTCCTTCGCTCCGGCCACCAGCACGGCTACTATCATTCAGTTGCCCGTGACCCTCACGGCGAAGGGCGTTGAATACACGTATGGCACGACCCCTGGGACAATCTCCTGCACGGTGGTTCCGAATCCGGATGGCATCTCTTGCAGCGTGATCGTATCGGGCAGCTCGACCGTGCCTTCCGCCACCGATCCCAACTACAGCTTCACCATCGTAGATGGCACCGCGACGGTGGATAACGCTACGCCTGTGGTCACCGTAACCTGTCCGCCAGCCCTCCCCTATGACGGCAGCGCGCATAACTGCACGGTCGATGTCATTGGCGTCGGTAACAAGGACATCACCAGCTCGGGCACGATTACCTGGAACGTAGCTAGCGGAGCCCCAGCTAGCGAAACGGCAGCCGGCACCTACCCCATGACCGCCACCTTCAGCGCGCCCAACTACAACACCACCAGCGCTTCGGGCACCTTGACCATCAACAAGGCCGCGCAAACTATTACCTGCGTGACCTCGCCTGCTGCTTGGCAGAACCCGTGGACCCCCTGCTCCGCTTACAGCGGATCCGCTCTAAGCGGTTTGCCGGTGTATTACACGAATCTTTCTTCCAGCACGCTGACGCCAGGCGGAACCCCTCTCGGTACCGCTCTAATTCCTTCGAAGGAGGGCATTTTCTCCTTCACCGCCAGCCAGCCTGGTAATTCCAACTACTTGGCCGCCCCTTCGGTTGTGGTAAGCAGGCTGACGTTGGGCAATGCCACCCCCACCATCAGCTGCACCTTCAACGGAACGGCAACGAACTTGCCTTCGAGCGAGGTTTATGGCTCGGCGGACATCGCCTACAGCTGCTCGTCTTCTGACGGATCTGCCCTGACTGCCGTGGCCATCGGACCGGTGACGGTCACGGCCAAGTCGACGGACACGGCAAAGGGTACCAACTACGTTACAACGGGCGCCATCCACGTTACTGGGATCAGTACCGCCGCTGGAGTAAGGTTCACCTCACCCGCGATTACCGACTACAACACGATCGCTGCGACGTACACGATGCCGGTAACGCCCGCACCGTTGACCATCACGGCGAATCCGTACGTGTATATTTTCGGCGGCAGGGCGCCTACTAACGCCTCTTACACTTACTCGGGCCTGGTTAAAGGTGATGTTTTGCCCGCCGGCACGGTGACCTACACGGTCAACACTATCGCCACCCCCGGCAATCCGTCGGTGCCAGTAACCCCGTCAGCGACGATGGCGTTTGGTGAATACACCATCATTCCCGCGACGGCCCCCCCCTACACGACGGCGCAGCAAAAGGTGCTTGCTAACTACATCCTGCCCGTAGGCCTGGCCAATGGCCAGTTTACCTACGAACCCAATGCGGCTGGAATTACCGTCTCTCCCGCTACCGGCAGGCTGAATCGGTTCGCCGATACTCCGACGAATGCCACCAGCGCGGCCACCATCATAACCATCACCAACGCCAGCGGCACCAGCATGGTGTTCACACCGACTCTTACCGGCAGCAACAGCAACGGCAACTACTTCAAGGTAGCTCCGTTGAGTTGCAAGGCTGGGATAACGGCGACCACCAAGAAGTGCGTCTTCTCGGTGTACTTCACCCCGCCTACGCCGGACTCGAGCAATGAGCTGAACGGTGCTCCGAATCCCTTGTTTACGGGTTCCTTAACCATCGCCACTGCTGATCCGAATACGACTGATCCAGCCGTGGCCTTGCCTACGATGGTTTGGTCTCTGTCGGGCAACGAAGCGGGAGCAATCAGCGCCGTCTTGACCAATGGTTTCGGCACCTCGACCCCGGATCTCAACATGACCCCGGGGTTGGTAACCGTAACCAACAACAGCGACTACCCGGTGACGGTCAGCTCAATCACTTCGACTCTAGCCAAGTATTTCGTGGTGACGACGAGGAATGACCCCACTAACAATTGTCTGGCCCCGGCAACGGGTTCGACGAAGCCGGCACCGCTCAGCCCCAACGGCGGACAGTGCACCTTCCCTGTGACCTTCGAGCCGGTTGCCGGTGGGAGCACGAGCGGTGTGTACTCTGGCACCATTAACATCGCAGCCACGGCTACCGATGTGGTTGGCGCAAAGACGAACCTTACCACCTATGCGCTGTCCATCTCGGCTACCGAGTCGACATGGAAAGTCTCGGCTTCCGCGAGCACCAGCATTACGGGCGTTCAGGACCTGTACACCGGCTACCTGTACCCGACCGTAACCAATGGCGCGGCACAGCCTTTCACGATAACGAGAGCCGCCTTGAGCATGAAAGCTCATGGCGTTGGTACTTACTTCGTCGTCAACATCAGCGCCACCGCGCCAGTGCCGGCAGGCTCGACCTCTTGCTTCAACGGATCGGTTGCTGCACAGGGAACCTGCGTTATCCCGGTACAGTTCGCCCCGGTTGCGGGCATGGCAAGCACCACGACCGGAAAGTTTGACGACATCCTGACCATCACCGGTACGGTGAAGGATCAGGCCACCGGCGCCGCCACGGCCGTGCCCAGCTTCACCGCTGGGGTCCATGGCTCTGACGTCACCTTCACCGAGACCAGTTCCCTCACCGCCGGCTCTTTCGCTAGCGTGGTGGACGGTGCTTCGAGCCCCGGTTCGGTTACGGTGTACAACTACTCCTTACAGCCATTGACACTGAAGGACACCTACGTGACCTCTACGGACACCTACTTCGCCGTAGCTGCTAAGACGGCATGGGTGGGCACAGGCTGCACGACTGGTGTTGTGGCAGCGGCAACCTCGACGACGAATCCCGGACAGTGCGTCATCCCCCTCACCTTCACGCCAATCGCAGGTACATACTATCCGGCAGGCGAGACGGTCGGCAGCTATAGCGACACGCTCACCATCACGGGCGCCATCACTCCCGCCATCGGCGGATCTCCGGTGACGGTGCCAATCCAGGGCCAGCCCTTGGGCGCCAAAAACTCACCGCAAATGATCTACCGGCCGCAGCCTTCCCTTGGTCTGCAGTTCAGTTCGACCTCGTCCGGCGCAGTGACGGAGTCCGTCACCATCGTCAACTACAGCAACGCGGCGCAGTCGTTCATCTCGATTGGTACGACACCGAATGTTACTGTTACGGGTCCGTACACGGTTACCGTACCCACCACTTGCAGAGCCCTGGCTATGGGAGGAAACTGCAAAGTTTCCGTAACCCTGCCGAAGAACGCCAGCGGTTCGGGAACCTTAACCATCATCGATCCGCTTATCGGCACGATGACCTACGCCCTGAGCCCCGCCGCCACCGACTAATCGGTTTAAATCGAGGTCCAACCGTAACGTTGGGCCTCTTTTTATTGAAGCGAGATTTCAAAAGGCGAGGTTTCGGAGGTTTCAAAGGTTTCAAGGTTTCGGTGTTCCCTCCTCGGCGCCTCTGATCGAGCTGCTTTTTCCGGCAAGCTCCAAAAGTAATCTTTGCGAACAAACGATGACGATTTGGCGTTCGGTCTGTTACAATTATTCTTCGTTGAACGTGACAAGCTGATTGGGTTCATTCGGACTGTTTAGACAGTCCAGACGGAACGCAAATTGGTTCGATTCGGCGGACAGGGCGAAGATATCACCTGTGTTTACAAGGGTTTCCGCTCACCCTGATTCAAGCAAGCGGGGACGTAGTTCAGTTGGTTAGAACGCTGCCCTGTCACGGCAGAGGTCGCGAGTTCGAGTCTCGTCGTCCCCGCCATATATTTGATCGAAGAATTGATTGCAAAAGGCGTTGGTTAGACCTTCCCGGCTTGCCGGGAAGGTCGCGAGTTCGAGTCTCGTCGTCCCCGCCAGAAACACCGTTCCACGTTCCACGTTTCTCGTTGGAAATCCTTCGACTCGCTGCGCTCACTAAACTCAGGCACGGATGCGGAGCCCGTCGTGATCGGCGGCCTAAAACAGAAGTAGATCAGATGTCCCCTTCCGCTTCCCTTCCGCTCCACCCGGTAAGAGGATCATGCCAGGCCCAGGGGATCATCCCTCCCCTGGAATCACATCGGGAACGACAACAACTGCCTTTCCGGCTTGCCGCTAATTTGCTTGGAGCCTATTGCTGGGTCCCAACGGGGAACGCCGTGTCTTGTGCTGTTCCTGCCAACGACCAACGACTGCCTTTCCGGTTTACAAGGGAACCGGCGTGTTTCCATACTGCTCCGTACATCCTGAGGTGTCGCTGTAGAGCGGCCCCGTTACGACCTCATAGGTACTGGGCGGGTTCTTGATTATGTCGAAGTTACCCGTTATCGTGCTCTCGCACGTTTCCACGTCGTTTGAGTTACTGGAATTGTCGCCGCCGACCCACAGGTCGACCCACGTCTGCGTGCCGGACGGGTAGGCGTAACACTCAGCGCACTCGTCGGCGATGACGAAGTATCTTCGAACGTTGGGTACGTAGAATATCGTACCCGCCGGCCACACCAGCGCGATGTTGCCGGCGTTGCATGGGTCGGGACATGGGTACGGCGTAAATCCCGCAGCCATGGTTATCGGATTGGCGTAGGTTCCGGTTCCGCCGGCCGCGCCGTTGCCCGTCGGCGCCGACGTGGCGTTACCCGGAGGCGTGTTGTCAGGCCAACCGTATCCAGTAACGTACGCCAAAAACGTTTCAGGACTTGAAGTTGAGCTACCCGTCGTAGGAGGCGTTGAACCACCTGGAGTTGGCTCAGGAGTTGGTGTCGGAGTGGGTGTAGGTGCAACCGTGCTGCTGCTCGCTACCGTGACCGAAGTGGCGCTCGATACGTAAACCGCACCGGTATTATCCCAGGCATTCACGACAATGCTATGCGTGCCGGTGGCCATAGCCAGGCTGGTGCTGATCTTATTGGCCGACACGGTATACGCGCCTATGGAGTCCACATAGACGCGCATAGCGGTGATGGTGCGTCCCGAAGGTGCGGTGGCCGATGCCGCCACCGGAACCGGGGAAGTGCTGGTCGCGCCGCTGGCCGGAGAGATTATGTCGACACCCGTGCCTGTGGACGGCGCCGGGGTGGGCGTGGGTGCAACCGTGCGGCTGCCCCCTACGCTAACCGAAGTGGCGCTCGATACGTAAACCGCGCCGGTATTATCCCAGGCATTCACGACAATGGTATGCGCACCGGCGGCCATATCCAGGCTGGTGCTGATTTGGTTGGCCGAAACCGTATATGCGCTTACGGAGTCCACATAGACGCGCATGGTCGTAATGGTACGTCCCGAAGGCGCTGTGGCTGAGGCCACCACCGGTACCGGGGAAGTGCTGGTCGAACCGCTGACCGGAGAGCTAACGGCGACGCCACTTCCCGTGGACGGCGCGGGGATCGCGGCAGACGCGAGGGCAGGAGTCGGTGCCGGCGTTGGCGTCGCGGCAGCGGTGGTCGTGCTGGCGCCGAAGAACTCGCCCATATCCGGCGCAGACGCAGCCGCGCCCAGATCGGTCGGCAGGCCCAAGGCCAAAAGCATGGTCTTCAGCAAGCTCTGATGCTGATAGACGGTAGCGCCGCTCTTGTATCCGGCCTTGCCTTTGGGACTGATCACGATGGTCACAATGTGGCCGCCGCCGTATGTCGTATCGCTGGTAAGCGATTCATCGAACGTAATGAAGAGCATGCCATCGCCGCCGGGCTGAAAAGCCTTGCTGGCAAGAATCCTGGGTACATACTGGCTCAGCCATGTGTCCATCGTCTGCGGCGTGCCGTCATGGGCATCATCCATGCCATTGGGCACGATGAAGGACAGGTCGGGCGACTGATTGTTCGCCAGATCGCTGACTAACTGCTTCGTACCGACCAGATTGAGCACCTCGGTGCTGCTGCCGGCTACGTCGCTGAAATAGGAGAACGGATTGTGCCGCTTGTAATAGTCTCCCTTGCTGAGGGTGTCGCCGCCCAGGTAACCGACGGAGGGCACGCCCTCGGCATAAGACTTCCAGGTTTTGCCCCCGGTGATCATGCGGCGCACGATATTATCCACGCTGCTGGGCAGCGGACCCAGATAACTGTCATCGTTGGTGTAAATCCGCCCGGTCGTCATCATGAAATAGTTGCCGATCGACGGGTGGGTATTGGCGTAGTAACTGGTGGCCAAACCATACTTCTGGGCCAGACTGTTGACATAGGGCAAGCTGCTGTTGCCGATAACGTCGGAATAGCTTTGGTTGTCTTCCACGAGAAAGAACACGTGGTTGCTGGCCGGAACCTGCGCCATACAAAAAGCTGCTGCCGCAAAAACAATGAGGATCAAACTAACGAATCGTCTCATTCTGTCTCCTGGGGAAATCGATATCGGGCTTGCGTTGGAGGCAGATTAGCGTCGGACGTACTCTGCTCATATCCGGCGTAGCTACTAGAGTGCCTGAGCCTGGAGCGTTAGGCTTGCCTTAAGGGACTTACCAGGGCTTACCTAGGGGAAACCCTGTCATCCCCGCCATACTTTGTTAGAAGACACCGATCGCTCCGTTTGATTCACGAAGCCTCTTCGCCTGCGGACTTTGGGCGCTGGCTAGCTTGGCCGGTCGTCAGTTTCCAGTGCCGCTGACGGTTACTGTGTACTGCCCAGCGCTACTGTTATCGAGCACCTTAACGACGGCATCCCGCGCCCCTTTTGCCTTGGGGAAGAACTGCACCCGCAGGTTGCAGTCCGCGCCCGGAACCAGAGTAGCGCCAGTGGTACAGATGCCGGCCTGATTGCTGAGCACGAAGTCGCCCGGATTGTCTCCGCTCAACTTCGCACTGGAAACCGTGACCGGCCCCAGTCCCTGATTCTTCAAGCGGCATCCTTCGCCTCCGCGGCCCTCAACATTCCGGCAACCTTCTCCAACATTTCCGCAGGCGGAACAGGTTTGGCCATAACTTCGAAGTCGTATCCCCTCAGGCGCGCCGTCTCGGTCACGGTCTGGGTGATCGCGTTGCCGGAAACCAAGAGGATTTTAACTTCCGGACACTGTTCCCGCGCACGAATCGCGAGATCAACGCCATTCATAGCGGGCATGACAACATCCGTAATGAGAAGAGCCGGCGTTTTCGTCTCCAGCACGGCATTCGCTTCCGCCGCGCTATAGGCGGCCACGCTTTCATACCCCGCCAGATCCAGGATCTTGGCCAGCGAATCAGCGATTATGTGTTCGTCGTCAACTACCAGGATCAATGATTTCATTCACGCCACCGCTCTAGGCACTCCTGCGGCCAGGCTGGCGCCGTTCCGCGGGCAGCCAAACGGTCACGACCGTTCCTTTGCCTATCTGGCTACGGATTTTGATCCGCCCGTCATTTTTCGTGACCAACTCACGGGTTACCCACAATCCCAAGCCGGTACCCACCGACTGTTTCGTGGTAAAGAAGGGTTCGAAGATCTGATCGATGTGCTCAGGAGCGATACCGCTACCGGTGTCGGCCACCGTCAAGGCAATCGTGGGATGTTCCCGGCGACTGACAAGGCTGGTACGCACGTGCAGGATTCCACCTGGCCGCATGGCATCCAGACTGTTGGCCACGAGGTTGGAAACGATTTGCCGGACCTCTCCATCGATTCCGTAGATTTGACGGGAATCACAATCCTGGCGCTCGATCCGCACCCCGGTATTTCTGAACCGGGGACCGTAGATATCCAAGATCTGATCCAGAACCTCGCGAAGTTGTATTGTGGTTGGCCGGCTTGCCCCCTCCCGGTAAAAACCCAGAGTTTGCTTCGTAATATGAGCGGTGCGCTCCAATTCTCGCTGCGCGACCTCCAAGTGGTGCCGCACCCCCGGGGGCAGTTCCGGGTGAGCAGCAACCAGAAAGAGAGAATTCATCACCGCGGACAGGGGATTATTGATTTCATGGGCAATGGTAGCGGCCATTCGCCCCACCGAGGCCAGTTTTTCGCTTTTGATCAGCGCTTGTTGCGTGCTCTTGCGATCGGTGATGTCGAGTTCCACCGATACGGCGCCGCCTGATCCTCCATCTGCTGCCCGTATCGGTACCGCATAGCTGAGGAGCGTCTTCCGCTTCCCCTGAAAATTTTGGACTTCGATCTCCTTGGCGACGGTGCTTTCACCGCGCTTCACCGCCCGCGCGAGCGGCCAGTCATCAGGCTGGAACTTGACCGTGGTGCCAGGATGCCTGCCCGTACATTCTCGACGCTGCGCCTCCCCTGTCTGTGACACAGGCCCTCCCCAAATCACCTCGGCCATCGGATTGGCGCGAACTATGTTGCCGGCCGCATCGCACAGCAGAACGCCAACCGGAAGCACGTCCAACACGGCTTGCAATTGTGCCTCGCGTGCCCGCAACGCATCTTCGGCGCGCTTACGATCGCTGATGTCGCGCAGGATGATCGTGTAGAGCTTTTCTCCTCCGGAGTGGATCTGCGAGATATTCGCCTCGATGGGGAACTCTGTTCCGTCGAACCTGCGGCCCACCACGTCCGCCGCGGTAGTAATCGACCGGCTGGCGACACCCGCTCGCCCAAACTCCTCCCGGTGCCGGCGATGGATCTCATGAAAGCGCTCGGGGATAAAGTCTTCCAGGGGCCGGCCGATGGCCTCCGAGGCCGCGATGCCAAAGGTTTGTTCCGCCGCGTGATTGAAGACAACGATCTTGAATTCGTAATCGACCGTCACGATCACGTCCATAGCGGAATCGATGATACTGGCCAGGCGCTCCTGGCTCGTACGCAGCGCTTCTTCGCCGCGCTTGCGCGCCGTAATGTTCTCCTTGACGGCGATGAAGTGGGTGATGGCGCCGTTGGCAAAGTGGACCGGCGTTATCGTCATTTCCTCGACGTACTGCGTCGAGTCCTTGCGCCGGTTGATGAGTTCGCCGTGCCACACACCACCGGACAGAATCGTATTCCACATTTCCTCAAAGAACGGCCTTTCATGGCTGCGGGAATTCAGGATGCGTGGATTCTGGCCAATCACTTCTTCCGGGCTATAGCCAGTCAGGCCGGTGAAGGAGGAATTGGCCCATTCGATGGTGCCTTCCCGGTCCGTGATCACAATCGCGTTGGCCGCCGCTTGCAGAGCCGCCACCCTGAGCCGCAAGGCAATTTCCATTTCGCGCGCGCTCCGGCGCACGGCCGCTTCCTGCATCTCGCGCTCAATGGCGGGCACGAGACGCCCGATCTTATCTTTCATCACAAAATCATTGGCGCCGGCACGCATCGAAGCCACGGCCGCCTCTTCCCCGATCGCGCCCGTTACGATGAGGAACGGAATATCGCGCGCACTGTCCTTGAGCAGTCGGAGCGCCGGAATCGCCCCGAAGCCCGGGACGGCATAGTCGGCGATGATGACGTCCCATTCGCGGTCGCTAAGCATCGACACAAACGAGGCCGCGGTTTCCACGCGCGCGGCGGTCACGTTGTAGCCGGCCTTCCCCAGCAGGCGCTCAACCAGTTCCGCGTCGTCCATCGAGTCCTCCACGATGAGCACCCGCAAGGGTTGGCGGTTCATGCAATCCGGAGGGGAGGATATCGGGTCCGCAGTGGCCATAGAACTCCTGCCTCAGGCAACTCGCTTATCGCCGGGAAAATTGTTCAGTAGCAGCCAATAGGTACCCACCTGGCGCGCGGCTTCCACAAACTCAGAAAAGTCGACGGGTTTCCGAATATAGCTATTCACGCCCAATTCATAGCTGCGGGTAAGATCCTTCTCCTCATCCGAGGAGGTAAGAATCACCACGGGCAAGAACCGTGTGCTCTCGGTCTCCCGGATTCGCCGCAGCACCTCAAGGCCGCTGATCTTGGGCAGTTTGAGATCGAGCAATACGACTTCCGGAAGCCGGGCAAGGCGGCCGCCAAACAGACAGTCGATGGCTTCCGCCCCATCGCGCGCCACCACCACGTGATTTACGACACCGTGTTGCTCCAGGGCGCGCAGGGCCAGTTCCGCGTGATCGGGATCGTCCTCGACCAGCAAAATAATCGCGTCATTCCGCAACTTGTTGAATTGATCTCTATCCTTCATATGCATCCCCCTCAGGCGCACAACTCGAAGTAGAAAGTGGCGCCTTCGCCTTCGCTGGCTTCGACCCAGATGCGGCCATGATGGCGAAGGACAACACGTTGCACCGTGGCCAAGCCGATCCCGGTACCGCTGAATTCCGCCTCCGAGTGCAGCCGCTGAAACGCGGCAAAGAGTTGCCCGGCGTACTGCATGTCAAACCCCACGCCATTATCGCGAATAAAGAAGGTCTTGCCGGACTGGCCATCGGCTCGCCCCATCTCAATGGTTGCGTGCTCGCGCCGCGATGTGAATTTCCACGCGTTGGATAGCAAGTTGTGCAAGGCAATCTGCAGCAGGCGGGGATCGCCCCTGGTGTTCAGCCCGGGTGCAATCTTTACATCCACGCTTCGTGCCCGATCGCTATTGCGAAGATCTTCCACCACAGACTGCGCAATGCCCGACAAATCAACCGGCTTGATCTCCATCTCCGACCGCGTGAGGCGGGAGAGCTGTAACAGGGCGTCGATCAATTGCCCCATGCGCTGGGCCGCCGCCCGCATACGCTCCAGGTAGTGCCGGCCTTTGTCGTCGAGGCGTTTGGCATAATCCTCCAATATCGCCTGGCTGAAGCCATCCAGCGTGCGCAAGGGAGCACGCAGGTCGTGCGAAACCGAGTAGCTGAAGGCCGCCGCCTCCTTGTTCATCGCTTCCAATTCGATGGTGCGGCGGCGTATCCGGTCTTCGAGTTCCCGATTAAGTTCCACCAGCTGATTCTCGGCATGCTTGCGCTCGGTAATATCGTTGTTGATCTCCATGACCCGCGAAGGCTGGCCACCCGTTGCTCCCGGCAGCCGCACCCAGCGGCTGGCCACCACAATACGCCTGCCTTCTTGCGTCGTGTGGGTGAGCTCTCCCTCCCAGCGTTCCGCGTGCTTCACCTTCACTTCGATCTCGGCCAGCGGTTGCGGAAATTCGGTCTGAAGCAATTCATGCGAAACTTTCCCTACCGCTTGCGCCTTGGCGTATCCGTACATCTCCTCGGCCCCGTGATTCCAGGAGAGAATCGTGCCGTCGACTTCACGCACCATGATGGCATCATGCGCGATATCGATCAGCGCGGCTTGTTCCCGCAGTACTGCCTCCGCATGTTTGTGTTCGGTGATGTCCTCCGCGATGGAAATCCCATACAACGGTTGCCCAGCCACGTCCTTGACCAGAGAGTTTGTGACGACCACCCAGACCATTGCCCCGTTGCGATGGAAGCAGCGCTTCTCCATGCGGTAGTACTCGCTCTCGCCGTGTGTGAGTTCTCGCAGCAACGCCGCCTCGCGTCCTCGATCCTCGGGGTACGTAATATCGTCGAGCTTTTTGCCGAGCAATTCGGACTCGCTATAGCCCAGCATGCTGCAAAAGGCGGCATTGACCATAAGCAAGCTGCCGTCAAGTGCAACCTGTTTGATACCTACCGCCGCGTGTTCATACATGGCCCGGAAGCGCTCCGTCTCTTCCGCAGCCTTGGCCCGCAACCGACGCTCCCCTTGCAACAGCCAGGCCGTGATCGCCAAAAATAAGATTGCCAACACGCTAACGAGGATGAACGATATCTCCGTATAGCGCCGGGCGCGAGCGGAATCGATTCGGCGTTCCGCCAACAGCCTGAATTCCTCATTCCGCATGGAACTCACGAGCGCTCGAATCCCATCCATTTCCTGCTTGCCGGCATCCTGAAGCTCTTCCTGCTGTTGCGGGCCGGCCACCCCCTGCTGGCGCAGGCTAATCCCCTGTTGCAATAAAGCAATTCTGCGATCGATTCTTTGCGTGAGTTCGGGGAAGCGCTGCTGCTGGCGCGGATTGTCGGAGGTAAGTTGCTTCACCCTTGCAATCTGTGCGCTCAACTGGGCGACAGCTGCGTTGTATGGGTCCAAGTACTTGTTGGCGCCGGCCAGGATATAGCCCCGGGTGCCGGTCTCGGCGTCCTTGAGCAGCGACAGCAATTGCTCAAGTCCTCCAATGACCTGGTAGGTGTGCGAAACCCAATAATCGTTCTCGACTAGCTTAATCACCGACCGGTAGGCCAAGGCTCCGTTAACGATGAGCACGACAACCGCAAATGCGAGAAAAGCAAAGGTCGATGTGGGCAGTCCCAGCAACTTCGCAGGGGAGGGCGTCTTGCCGAGCAGTTGGTGGAAGTGCTGCTCGTTGTTTTGGGCATTTGGCATCAAAACACCTGCGCGCTTACCTCGGCAACCGGAGCCATAAAACTGCCCCACGATCTTTTTTATGATGCGCTTCCCTGTCACGATGCGCTTCTCTATTACGATGCGCTTCTCTGCAAGGTAAATCACTGGAATAGCGCACGGATATGGACGCCCGCGCGCCAGGCGCGGGGCATACGATCTTGTAAGGTGCAGGTCCTTGACGATCTGACACTTGGGCGCGAGCTGCTGCAGTCAGGGTGAACCGGTGGATGGTACGCTATGCCGTGATCCCACCTACGGTGCCGGTGGCACTATGCGGCCAATTCAAAAAAGAAAGTGGCTCCCTGGTTCCGGGCCGCTTCGGCCCAAATGCGTCCATGATGCCGTCGGACAATTCGCTGGACGGTGGCCAGTCCGACCCCGGTTCCCGGGAATTCGCTATCGCTGTGTAGACGTTGGAAGGGACCAAAGAGGCGATCCGCATCCTCCATGTCGAATCCCGCGCCGTTGTCGCGCACGTAAAAGGCCCCATTCGGCGCGTCCCGCCTTTTACCGAATTCAATCTTCGCCGGGCTTCGCTGGGCGGTGAATTTCCAGGCGTTGCCCAGCAGATTTTCGAGTGCCGCGCGTAGCAGGGTGGGATCTCCCATCGTCTGCAACCCGGGATCAATCCGAACTTCGACGTTTCTGTCCGGATCGATCCCGTGAAGTTCCTCGATGATGGCTTCCGCCATCTGTGAGAGGTCCACTGGTTTGTTTTGCACATCGGCCCTGGTCACCTGTGATAGTTGCAACAAAGCGTCGATGAGATAGCGCATCCGCTGCGCAGCGGCGCGAATACGCTCGACGTAGTGACGGCCGTTCTCGTCTAAATGCGAGGAGTCCTCCAGCAAGGCGCTGCTGAAGCCGTCCAATGTGCGAAGTGGAGCGCGAAGATCATGCGATACGGAGTAACTGAAAGATTCCAATTCGTGGTTCGCCGCTTCCAGTTCGGCAGTCCGGGTTCGCACCCGGTCCTCAAGTTCCTGGTTCAGTTCCAGCACCTTGCGCTCGGCCTCCTTGCGCACGGTGATGTCTTCTTTCACGGCCACAAAATGGCTGATATCCCCTTCGCTGGAACGGACTGGCGTGATCACAAGACTCTCGATGTAATCGCTCCCGTCTTTTCGCCGATTGACAATTTCTCCCCGCCAAACCTCTCCCGATATGATGGTCTTCCACATGGTCTGGTAGAACTCCAAGGGGTGCTTGCCCGATTTTAAGAGGCTGGGCTTTTGGCCCAATGCCCCCTCTCGCGAGTATCCGGTCAGTTTCTCGAATGCGGGGTTTACCCATTGAATGACGCCGTCCCGGTCGGTGATAACAATCGCATTCGCCGCGGATTCCATTGCCGCGCTTTGCAGCCGAAGCTGCTGCGCCTGTTGCTCGGCAGCCGCCCGGGTAGCTGTTAGCAAGGTAAAAATTCGCGGGACCAGCGCCGGCAGGCTGGCCGCGGTCGCGAGGGAGGCTATTCCCGTCACAATCTTTATGTCCGCGGACAGCCAGTAGTAGGGCCGCCACACCGTGAGCACTTCCATCAGGTGCGTGCCGCCGCAGGCCACAATAAACAAGCTGAAGGCGAGGAACATCCAGAAGAACGGGATTCCGCGCCGGGCACGGCGCACCAATATTCCAAGGGTCACGGCAATCGCGATGTACGACAAGCCGATGGTGAGATCCGATATGACGTTGGTCCAAATCAGGGCCGGCCGATTCAGGTAGCACGTTCGGTGTGGCAGGTAATTCTCCGAGCCCACCTTGGTCAGCAGCGAGGGCCACAATACAAAAGGCGCCGTGACCACAACCAGCATGGCCAGCGCATATCGCCACAAAAAGCGCGTGGCGGGAGTGGCGTTTGCAAAAGTGGGTGTGCTGCTCATTCGAGTAACTCCCGGCTGGCGCCAATGCCTCTGGTTCGTCTCACCCCAGACTCGGGCGCGGTGAGCATCCCCTATGCTTTGATCTGAGAAGAGGCACGAGGCGTTGCTAATCGAAATCCTCCGAGGCACCGGAAGAGCGCGCCTCCTTGCATGGCAGTCTGGGAATCCGAGTGTTCCTCCAGCTGAGAAGCTGGCAAGGAGACGTCGTGGAGACATGCTGATTTCGGAGTCAACAGCATCCAGCCTATATTTCATGCAACTTACTCGTCTCGCCAACGCTTTGGTGACAAACTTGAGCTAGCGGTCCGTCATCGAGCTCATGCACTCCATTTGCTCGGCCTCACTCATCAGAAGGTCTAGGTTCAGCAGCAGGAGCAATTGGCTATCGAGCTTCGCGATACCAGCAATATAGTCACGCGTCGCCTTCCCGAGCTTCGGAGGCGGCTCGACCGCTCCCTGCGGCACGCGCAGTACTTCCGAGACGGCGTCCACCACAAAACCGAGAATCATGCCGTTCACCTCCACGACCACGATGCGGCGATCTTTGTCCTCTTGGCGGGCATCCAACCCGAAACACTTGCGCAAGCCGATTACAGGGATCACCCGGCCCCGCAGATTGATGATTCCGTCCACGAATTCCGGCAGGTTGGGAACGCGCGTCAACTCCTGGGTGCGGATGATCTCCTGCACTCTCAGAATGTCCACGCCAAACTCTTCGTGACCGACCTGGAAACTCACCAACTGCAGCAACGCTGCTGCCGCGCCGGTGTAATTTGTCTGGATTGTGTCCGCTGCATTCTCAGTCATCTTGTTGTAGTCCCCCGTTGGAGTCGGCAAACTGAGACAGAAGTTTCTTCCGTCGACGAAAGAAGCACCGCAAAGCCACTTTTGCCCCAGCCGAGATAAAGGCCAAATCCTTTCCGATATGACCAGCGCCATAACAAGGGTCCGCCCAGCCGCGGCGGCCCGCCCTTACGCCTCTACTGATACAGCACCGGCGTATTCCCGGCGAACTCATAATCCCGCGGTGAGGGCGGCTCGACGGAAGTACCGTTGCGATGGTTTGCCGGGTGGTTTCTCCCGCTTCGCAACCGCTGCTGTCCGGTCTCGCCTTCCCGGACCTTGAACCGGCTGATCAATCCTTGCAGATCGAGCGCCAGATGGCTCAATTCCTCACAGGCCTTCGCGGACTGTTTGGCCCCGGAAGCGGATTCATGAGAAATACGGGCAATCTCATTGATGCCGCTGTTGATCTGGTCAGTCGTGCTGGCCTGCTCGTTGGCGGCGGTCGCAATCTGGGTGATCATCTGCGCCGCCTGTTCGGAACCCTTGATGATTTGCTGCAATTTAACCCCAGCTTCCTTGGTGGCGACCACCCCGTGCTCGACCTGCACCGTGCCCTCTTCCATCGCCATCACGGCCGCCTTGGTTTCCTGCTGGATGGAGTGGATCATCTCGGCGATTTCCTTAGTGGCTTTCGTGGTACGCTCCGCCAGTTTGCGCACTTCGTCGGCCACCACGGCAAAGCCGCGTCCCTGTTCGCCGGCGCGTGCGGCTTCAATCGCCGCATTCAATGCCAGCAGGTTGGTCTGGTCGGCAATTTCGTCGATCACCCCTACGATCTTGCCGATCTGATCGGAACGTCTGCCTAGTTCGCCGACCTGCTGGGCTACGGTGCCGACGGCCGTGGCGACCTGGTGCATCATCTCGACTGCCCGATCAACCACCCGGCCGCCGTCCCGCGCGTCGTTGGCCGCATGTCCGGCGTTAGTGGCTACCTGATTGGAATTGGTGGAAACCTGCGCCACCGAGGCCGCCATCTCCTGCATAGCGGTCGCGATCTGCTGGGTTTGCCCCTGTTGCGTTTCGGAACCCTGGGCCATCTGCGTTGCCGAGGCCGAGATCTCCTCGCTGGCACTGGCCAGTTGCTCCGCGCCCTGGATCACCTGCCGCATCACGTTCTGCAGGTGTTCAATGAAGGTATTGAACCAGTGGCTGAGCTCCCCGATTTCGTCCTCGGAGGTGACAGGAATGCGTTGCGTCAGGTCGCCCTCGCCCTCGGCAATATCCTTCAGGCGCACCGTCAGGCGCTCCAGAGGATGCGAGACCCGGCGTTCCACCATCACCGTGATCCACACGGCGCAAGAAACGACCAACAGGAACAGCGCCCAACCAAACACTCTTTGCCGGTGGGTCCAGGTGACCACGCCGTCCAATTGATCCTGGAAATCACGGGAGAGGTTTGCCCGCAGCTCATGCAGCGATGCTTCCATCCGCTGGTTATCCTGGGCCAGCGTAGCCATGGAGGCCTGGGTCTGGTCGGACATGGCGCCTTTATTGTCGATGATAGCGGTATACACAGTCCGCGAACGGCTATTCAGGTCGGTAAACCGTCCCAGCAGCTCGGCGATCTGCTTCTGGCGCTCGGGACTGAACCCCGTGTGCCGCCGCACCGATTCCAGGGCTCCGGTCACCGCCTGCGCGGACTCCCCGGCTTGCGCCAGGGCGCCTTGATCCAGTACGAGAACGGCGTCGGAATAACTTTTGGTCAACTTCTGGAACGCCGCACTCGCCTCCTGGCTGTCCAGGGTAGCCGGGAACAAGGAGCCCGAAGCGATATCCATGTGCGCCAGGGTCTGCGAGCCCGTCCATTGCACCAGCAGCAGGAGAGCTACGTATCCCACCGCTAATACCGCGATAGCCAATCTGATGCGATTCTTTATGCTAAGTGTACTCATGGGACCTGTTCCTCTCCGGGCAGCGCCCGGGGTTAGGAGCTCACTTCACCGCCAGAACTTTCACTCCGGCGGCATCGGCGGAGCCACTGACATAGCCGATAGCGCCTTTGGTCCGGGCTACATAAGCTACAATTTCGGCATCGCTGCCGAATTCCTTCGGCATGGATCCCCTTCCGGTAAATACCAGACTGCGGTAATAGGTCTGCAGGGCCGAGTCGCTCTTGCCCAGATAGTCTTTGAGAAAAGCCTCGTGCGCCGCTCCTTTTTTGGCGAGAACCGGCTGCACGTGCGAGCCATCGCTCAAGGAACTGCTGCTCTGCAGATAAACGCTCTTCAACTCGTCGCTGGAGACCGAGGTTGTGGTTACGCTGCAATTGGCGATCACTTTGAGTTCCGTGGCCGAAGCCAAGGCCGCAGTGGCCAGCATCGCGATCATGAGAAAAGTTACTAGTTTCATACAGAATCTCCTTCGTATCTCTTTCGCGCTTAGAAGCTGACGCCAGTCCGGATCAGAATCATGTTGGTGGTGGGCTTCAGGCCCTTCGGGTTATTCACGGTATAGAAACCATGGGAGGAATAGGTATCGCCATATCCATCCATGAAGTGGCCCTCGATCTTCGCATACCAGAACCGATTCAGGTCGAAACGCGCAGTAACCGCTTGATCGAAGATATGGTTCGCCGCCGAACCGGCAGTTCGCGGGCTATCCACATAGAACCAGGAATGATAGGTGCCCAGTTCCAGGCACTTAGCAACGCGGTAAGCAACCGTGCCATACCCACCCATGGTGCTGGGGTCCGACACCAGGACCGGTTTTCCCATGACGGTGGCTTCGCGCGTGCCTTTGTCGCGCCGGCCTTCGCCGGTCATATGCCATTTCCCCACTGCGTAATCCAGGTAAAATGACGTAATCTCTTCCGGCTTGCGACTGAACAAGAAGAAAGGCGCATTGTTCAGCTTGGTAAAGTTGCCTGTCGCATGCGCGGTAATGGCCATCTGCGAAATTCCTACGGTCAGGCCATGAACCGGAGTCTCCCACCGTAGATCCAGACCGGTGGCATTACCTCCCAAACTGCTCAAGGGCGTCCCGGCGGCCTTGGCCCCATAGTAATAACCGCCATCGGGATCGTCCGGCCGCATTCCCGCGTAGACCGTGTATCTCACGCGGCTCTTTTTAAACGCCGGAACTTCGCCATAGAAATCCAGGCCGGTATGGGCGACGAAGTTGTCGCGCAGATCCACTGCATAAATTCCCTGCGGCAGCAGGGCGAAGGTCTGCAGGGCGTCGACATCCTGGGTGTCGTTGTACAACCCCAGCACGGTCTTCACCTTGCCGGCGCGAATGCCAATCCAATGATTGAACCGGTAGTCGGCGTAGGCCCAGTCAAGCTTGGGATCCCATTGGCCCAACTGGCCGATATCGCGAACATACATTTGCGCCCCCAGGCGGAACCGATCCGTCAGTTGGCTGGACATATTGACCCCGCCGTCGGTCAGGGCAAAGCTGCCGGATTCGGTATTCATGGTCAGGAAATTGTTCTCGTCTGTCTTGGCAAATCCCTGCGATGCGAAACTGTGTACCTGAACCTGTTGTCCCGCAAGGTTGAAATTGAATTGCGCATGCGACATGGCCGGTAATACCAGAGCCGCTGCGGCAACAACGAATAGCTTAAGTCTGAACTTCATGCGTCCTCCACGTTTTCGACCAGTTCTGCCGTTCGGGAAATGCGAACGGCCAACACACCGGACGATCTTTGCTCATCCGGCGTCCCAATGTACTTATCGACCGGCAGCACCGTTCCGACATGGGACCATAGGGCTACTGCAATCCCGTGAGTGCCCTATTTTCGGAAGGCGGACGACGAGACTCGAACGTGAGCCGTTTTCCGTGCGTGAGCGCGGCGAAGGATTTCCAACGAGAAACTAGAAACTGGAAACTAGAAACTAGAAGCGAGAAATGAGAAACGGGGAACGGTGTTTCTGGCGGGGACGACAATGCCTTCGACCACCCCGGGCAGGGTTGGCACCCGAGTCAATCTTCGCAGGCGAATGATTTCCCGCGCTCGCAAAATATCGACCCCGACTTCTTCGCTGCCGACTTGAAAGCCAACCAACTGCAGTTCGCCGCGATTGGGCAGGCCCTGAGCCGGAGGCAAATCGATGGCTGAAGTGATCGCCATGGGATATTCCTTGCGCGGATAGGTGCGTTATTGCACGCTTGACACATCCTGTTCATAGCCGCCCACGTTGCCCGTTGCCATGGGGGAAGCAGCGGAGCACCAGCGTTCCCCGCTTATCCGGCGTCGTGCGGAGCGGGTTGCCGGCGCGGCGCTATCGTCCTGCGCCAGCCGGAACTGCGCTACCACCTGTTGCATGTCCAGCGCCAGATTGGAAAGGTCCTGGCAGGCCCGCGCCGACTGTTGCGCGCCCGCGGCCGACTCCTGTGAAATCTTGGCAATCTGTTCAATATTGGAGTTGATTTGTTCCGTGGCGGTGGACTGCTGGATGGAGGCGGTGGCGATCTGGGCCACCATGTCGTCCACCTTTTGCGCGGCCGTGATGATCTCTTGCAGCGAGTCGCCCGCTTTGCTGGTAGTCTGCACGCCCACCTCGACCTGACGGGTTCCCCCCTTCATATCTTCGACCGCCGTTCGGGTATCACTCTGCACCGTCTCGATCATCTGCGCGATTTCCTTGGTGGCCTTGGTCGTACGTTCGGCCAGTTTGCGCACCTCATCCGCGACCACGGCGAAGCCGCGCCCCTGTTCCCCGGCTCGGGCCGCTTCAATCGCGGCGTTGAGCGCCAGCAGGTTGGTTTGGTCGGCAATATCGTCGATCACGCCAATGATCTTGCCGATCTTATCGGAATTGCTACCCAACCCTTCGATTTTTGCCCCAGTCGCGCGCACGGATTCGGCGATACCACGCATGGCATCCAGGGCGTCGCCCACGATGACCCCGCCCTGCCGGGCGACCTCAGCGGCGCGCTGCGCCGAATTGGAAGCTTGGCGCGAATTATCGGAGACCTGAACCACGGTGGATGATATTTCCTGCATGGCCGTCGCCACCTGCGTGGTCTGCTCGCTTTGCGTCCGCGTGCCTTCGCTGGCCTGCGTGGCGGCCGAGGAGATCTCCTCCGACGCGGTAGCCACCTGCTCGACACTATAGGCAACTTTTGTCACCACGTTGTGCAATTCCTGAATGAAGGAGTTGAAGGCATTTGCAATCTGGCCGACCTCGTCGCGCGTGTCCGCGGTCAGCCGCACGGTCAGATCGCGATTCTCCGCCGCATCCATGATCCGATCCGCGGCTCGCCGCAAGGGATTCGATATCAGCCGGGACATCCAAAAGGCGAGCGGTACTCCGGTAGCGATCACGACCAGAAGCATTCCGATTTCCCAGGCTCGTGCCGCCGCGGCAATCGAGGCGGCATCGGCCGTAGCGCGGCGGCCAGAGTCTTCGTCCGAACTCAAGATTTGCTCGATGATGTTGCTGGCCTTGTCGAATTGCTGAAAGCATTCGACGTTCAATTGTGACTTGGCTTCTACCGTCTTGCCGTTATTGTCCAGTTGGATAAGTTTGGCATGTTCGGCAAGAAAACCCGCCAGGCTAGTCTTGAATTGCGGATACTCCCGCTTCTCCAGATCGGACATCGGCAACGGCTCGTAAGCGGCTTGATCATTTTGCAGGAGCTCGAGGAAGTGCTGGAAGCGCCGATCCGCATCCGCCTTCTCCGCACCGGCAGATGCCGCGAGGCGTTTGTACTCGATTCGCCTCAGGCCGGCCAGCCGGGTATTGATATCGGAGGTGTATCGCACGGAAGGAAGCCAGTTCGCGCCCACCTCCTGCGCCGCGTCGTTCACGTTCGCCAACTTGATCAGGGACACAATGCCCAGCGACACGGTCAGCGACAGAACCAGTGAAAATCCAAGAATCAGCTTTGAGAATATCTTCAAATTGCGAAACCAGTTCATTTCTGGAAACACTCCATTCCTTCGGTATCTGAAAGCTATCGGCCAGCCCGAGGATCGCCTTCATGCAAAAGAGCGGCACTGGGACCAAAGTCCCATGGGACCTTAGTCCCAAGCGGCCCGCTTCCCCGCCAACGGAGGAATGCGAGGGGGGCCACGGCGGCAACTCTCGTGTTACTGTGGGGGCGTGTGGCAATACAGGACGGCACCGGAGGCGGCGCCCAGATTCACGGAGAAGGAATCGTCAGGGAGGTCTTTGGGATGACAGCTCCGAAAGCGGTGGTTTTGCTGGTGGATGACGAGTTGTCGATACGAACCACGCTAAGTTGCTTGCTGGAGGCTTGCGGATACGAGGTGATCGCCTTTGCCTCAGCCGAGGAGTTCCTTCTCTGGAGAGACCGGCCGGCCGCGGGATGTCTATTGTTGGACCTCAACCTGCCCGGGGTGAATGGGCTGAAGCTGCAAGACCAGTTGCTGGCGGAGGGCCGAAACCTCCCTATTGTGTTCATTACTGGCGCGGGGGACATACCTGACGCGGTGCAGGCCATGAAAAGCGGCGCTGTGGATTTTCTGGCCAAACCTTTGCGGGAGGAGGCGCTGCTCCGGGCCGTCAGCCTGGCCGTTGAAAAGGGTCGACATGCCCGCACCCGGGAAGAAGAGTTGGCCGGCTTGCGGAAGCGGCTAGCCACCTTGACCTCTCGCCAAACCGAGGTACTGCATCTGGTGTTGATCGGAATGCTCAACAAGCAAGTGGCGGCGGAATTAGGCATTGCGGAAAAAACCGTGAAATTTCATCGGGCGCAGGTCATGAAGAAGCTGCGGGTAAACTCCGTCGCGGAACTCGTCCGCCTCTCGGAGAGGGCGGGTTTCTTCACGCCCGCTTCGCCATCCAGGACACAATAGTTCGTCTTTTTGCTAGTGAATCAACTTACGGACGGCTGCCAGCAATTGGTCCGGGCTGACAGGTTTTTGCAGCGTAGCATTGGCTCCCAACAGGCCCGCCATTTTCAGATAACTTCCGCCGAACGCCCCGGAAACGGCGATCACCTTTAATTCCGGCTGCCGCTGACGGATGGCACGAATGGTTTCCATGCCTTCGGCCCTCGGCATAACCAGATCGGTAATCACCAGGTCAAAGGCGCGGGCCTGGAGAGTACACTGAGCCTCCATGCCATCGCCGGCCGACTCCACTTCATAACCGGCTTCCGTCAACACCGCCGCGAAGTATGTACGAATGCTCGCTTCATCGTCCACCACCAGGACCTTGCCGGCCGGCCTTGCTTCTTCGCCCAGAACCATGCGCAGCTTCTGCGCCAGCGTCTCCGGAGTAAACGGCTTCTGGAGATACTCCGTCCGCGGATCCAGCAACCCCCGCCGCAAGATCACCTCGCCGGGATGACCAGACATGAAAAGCACGCGAATTTCGGGCCGGATACTGCGTAACCGGTCGGCCAGTTGCCCGCCGTTCATCCCCGGCATGACCACATCCGAAAGCACCGCATCGATGGTCGCGGAATAGTTCTCCACGATGATAAGGCCTTCGGCGGCCGATTTCGCTTCGAGGGTTTGATAGCCAAAACTCCGCAGTGCGCTAAGCGTGAGCTTCCGCACCTCGTCCTGATCCTCCACCACCAGGATTGTTTCCTGCCCGTCCATATTCGCCGGCGCGATCTCCGGCGCCACCGCGCGGACAGTGGATTCCGGCAGAACAGGCAGGCCAACGCGGAAGATAGTTCCTTTCCCCGGCTGGCTCTCCACCTTGATCCAACCTTCGGCCTGCTTCACGATGCCATAGACCGTGGCCAGCCCCAACCCCGTCCCCTCCCCTTCCGCTTTGGTCGTAAAAAAGGGCTCGAAGATCCTCTGCTGGATCTCGTCGCTCATCCCCATGCCCGTATCGGAGACTTCCAGCACCACATAGTTCCCCGGCTCCACTCCCATCCAGTGGGCGGCCGTGTCCGGATCGATCTGCAACGGAGCGACCCGCAACGCGATGCGTCCGCCTTCCGGCATGGCATCGCGGGCATTCACCGCCAGATTCATCAGTATCTGGTCAATCTGGCCCGGGTCGGCCATGACCGGCCCCGCCTCTTCATCCAGGTCCAGGGTGATCTCGACGTCCTCTCCGACCACGCCATCCAGCATGCCGCGTGCCTTCTGTATCACGTCCGCCAGCTTGATGGGCCGCGGATCGATATCCCGTTTACGGCTGAAGGTCAACAGTTGCTGGCTCAATCCCGCCGCCCGCTCGCCGGCTTTTCGTATTTCGGTGATCGATTGCCGCAGTGGATCGCCAGCCGGCAGACGGCGAAGGGCGAGATCGCTATATCCGTTGATAACGGTCAGCAGATTATTGAAATCGTGCGCCACCCCGCCCGCCAACCGGCCCACGGCCTCCATTTTTTGCGCCTGAAGGAATTGTTGCTCCATGGTGCGCAATTCGGTCACGTTGATCGCGCTGGTAACCACACACGCCTGTTCTCCCAAAGAGATCGTCGCGGCGAACAGCAGCACGATGGCCCGCTGGCCGCTGCCGCGGCTTATCACGGCAACCTCCAGGGGACCCTTCTGCGCTTCCCGCAGCATCTGGCGGTCGAGTTCCGGAGGAACGGCGCGAATGGTCGGATGGCGAAGTTCCAGGAAGTCCGAAAGGAAGTTTCCGACGAGTTCTTCGCTGCGAACCCCACAAACCGAACCGAGTCTGCTGTTCGCACTTATGAGCCGGCCTTCCTGATCGTGAATCGCAATAGCGTATGGCACCAGATCGAATACACTGCGGAAGGCGGCGAGATTCGCTTCGGCCCGGGGAGACGACGGCCGCTGCTCAAGCGAATTGCCGGAGATAGATGACGACATTAATATTCCCGCGCCCCCTCCGCAAACTTGAAATATCGTGCGCCCCCCGGCCCAACGGGGCACAGGGACGCGCGTTTCATATGCCATTGTAGAGTGCAATGGCTTAACTGGAAAGGCTGGCTGGCCGCCGGTCGCGGACGCACCGGCGCAAAGGCGCTACAATTCGAGAATTTTGAGAACATATAGCGAGCCTGCCGGAGATAGATTTCGTCGAATATAGTTCCTCGTTCAAAAAAGGTTTTCTCTCCGACAGGCGCTCGGCCGGCTCCCATTTCCCCTTCCCGCCTCCCCAAGCCTAATTCCGCCATTGCCGAAACTTTAGTTCCTGAGGTTGGGACCATGGTCCTATAGCGGAAATGAATGTTCCAGCCAATAATCACAATGAACCCCTGATCGAAAGGGACGGAGTTTCCGGATGACTTGGGACAATCGTGGTCAGCTTTGCTGTACCGATCTGGTGGATATGCAGAAAGTGCAGGCTCTTTTGGTCAGCCTTTACCGGGTTGTCGGAATCGCGAATACCCTTATTGGCGCCGATGGAAAGGTGATTGCCCAAGCGGGACTGCGGGAAGGATGTGAGCAACTCGAGCGGATCGATCCTGAACCCTGCCGCCGCTGCGTCGAAAGAAACAGGGCGAAAGGCGGCGGCCTTCCGCAGGGGCTCTCACACGCAGTCCATCAGTGCCGAAAAGGCTTAATCGAAATTGCGGTGCCAATACTGATCGACGGTGAACTTGTAGCTAGTGTCCACTTCGGCCGGTTTCTGAGCCATCCTCTCGACTTTGAATTTTTCCGCAAGGAAGCCGGGAAGGCCCAGATCGAGGAGTTTGAGTATTTGGCGGCTATCGCCAAGATACCGGCCATTTCCTCGGCACAGAGGGAAGCATTGAAGGAGCTGTATCTGCAGCTTGGTTCCGTGTTGACGGAGCTTTGGACCGCCCGCGCAAGAGCGTGTTCCGGGCGCCGGCGCAGCTCCGGCCCCTCGCTACCAACTACTGCATCATTACCATAACTTGATGGCTGTCCCGCGGCGACTTGAGCACATTCTCTCCGGCAACAGTCCCTTAAATGTCCTATTCCGAATAAGTGCCCGTCGCGGCGGTTTTGGACAAGCCGGCTTTTTCGTACCAGCGCACAAGTTCGGCGAGAGATTGCGCCTTCAGCTTGCTCATAACTCTTGCGCGATGAACCTTCACCGTCTTTTCGGCGATACCCAGTTCGGCAGCTACTTGCTTATTGAGCATTCCCGCTACCACCAGGCGAAGCACCTCGGTTTCCCTCGGGGTCAAGGCCTCGAAACATTGCCGCAGACTGGTCAACTCCTGGCATTCCAGCCAGATTCGGCGGCTCCGTTCCAAGGCGCTTCTCACGGCATCCAGTAGCGCATCTTCATCCAGAGGCTTGGTCAGGAAATCCACAGCGCCGCTTTTCATGGCCTGCACGCTGATGGGAACGTCTCCCATCCCGGTGACAAAGACGATGGGCAGAGAGATTTGCTCGGTCACCAATCGCTGTTGCAGTGCCAAGCCATCCAACCCGGGTAAGTCGACGTCGAGCACGATGCAGCCAACGGCCGTGCTCTGATACTCGCGCAGAAATTCCTCGGCCGATGCGAAAAGCCGCACCTGAAAGCCGGCGGAGCCGAGCCAGCCCGCCACCAGCTTGCGGATGGTCAGGTCGTCGTCTACGACGAAAACTACCGGTTCCGCGGAAATCATCCGGCTTTCTCCTCTTCCTCTCGGGCTAGCAGGTCGCGTACGGCCGACTGCAACAGATCCGGGCTAATTGGCTTTTGCAACGCCAGATCAACTCCCAACCCTTGCCAAAGATGACGATCGAGGCTGCCCAGCATTCCCGCGATCGCGATCACTTTCAGCCCGGAACAACGGCTGTGAACCGCGCGAATGAGATCCGCATCTCCCAAGCGCGAGACGTCCACCTCGGCAATCATGATATCGAAACGGTCTTCCACGCCGACTTCCTGCGCTTCTTGCAGGTTTCGCGCCATCACCACCTCGTATCCCCTCTCCTGCAACACGGCCGCAAGAAAGATGCGGATCTCTTCGTCGCTGTCCACCACCAGTATCTTACCTCCGGCGCGGGGTTCGCCCAAGAGCTTGCGCACTTTCTGTGCCAGCATCTCGGGCGTAAACGGCTTCCGCAGATACTCCATCCCCGGTTCCAACAGGCCCTGACGCGAGACCAGCTCTTCCGCATGGCCTGTCATGAACAGCACTTTCGTGTCGGGAAGGATAGCGCGCAGTCGGTTCGCCAATTGCCGCCCATTCATTTCCGGCATGACAACATCCGCAAGCAGCAAATGGATCGGCCCGGAATAGCCTTGGGCCAGATGCAACGCTTCTTCTCCCGAGCTTGCCTCCAGCGTCTGATAGCCAAAGGACCGCAAGGAAGCTATCGCCAGCTTCCGCACCTCTGCCCGATCCTCGACCACGAGAACGGTCTCGATTCCCTGGGGTTGCACAGCCGGCGTCTCCGGCGTGCGTTCTTCGGCAAGCGATTCCGTCACCACGGGAAAACCGATACGGAACGTAGTTCCCCGACCGGGCTGGCTCTCCACGCCGATCCAGCCTCCCGCCTGCTGCACGATCCCATAAACCGTGGCCAGCCCCAATCCCGTGCCTCTCTCGTTCTTGGTGGTGAAGAAGGGCTCAAAAATCTTCGCCTGGATCTCCTGGCTCATGCCAACCCCGGTATCGGAGACTTCCAGCACAACATGAGGGCCGGCTTTGGCGCTCGGGAAAGAAGCCAACGGCGCTTGTTCCAGTTCCAACCGCAAGACGCGCAAGGTAATTCGCCCGCCCTCCGGCATCGCATCGCGGGCATTCACCACGAGATTCATGAGAATCTGGTTCATCTGGCCGGGGTCGGCCTTCACCATGCCGGCCGCCGCCAATTCCTCGGTGATCTTTACGTCCTCGCCGACAAGTCTTTCCAGCATGCCGCAGGATTCCCGGATCATGGTGGAGAGGTCGATGGGCCGGGCCTCGACCACCTGCTTGCGACTCAGGGTCAAAAGCTGTCGGCTCAAGCCCGCCGCCCGTTCGCCCGCTTTGCGGATTTCTCCGATTGCTGGCCGCAGCGGATCCTGCTCCAGCAAGCGCTTGAGAGCCAGATCGCTGTACCCGTTAATCACCGTCAGCAGGTTATTGAAGTCGTGGGCTATGCCTCCGGCCAAGCGGCCAACGGCCTCCATTTTCTGCGCGTGGCGGAATTCGTGTTCCACCTTGCGCAGCGCCGTGATGTCTACCCAGCAGGTGACAAAACAAGGTTTTCCATCAAGGGTTGCCTCCACCGCGGAGAGCAAGACATTGCGGGGCTGACCGCCAGCTCGTTGACGCGTAATGATCTCCACAGGGCCATGCAGCGCGGATACAAGAATATCAATATCGGAGAAAAAGGCCGAATCCCGGCTGACCTCCAGGAACTCTGTGATGAAGTGGCCGAAGATTTCCTGGCGATTGACACCGTAGCATTTGCAGAGAACCGCATTGGCATCCAGAATCCGCCCTTCCCCGTCATGAATCGCCATGGTGTGCGGCACCAGATCAAAGGCCGTTCGGAACCTGGTCTCACTGACCGCCAGGGCAGTTATGTCGCGGCCCTCCGGAATAATCATCGATACCATGCCGTGTTCATCGAACACCGGCTTAAGGGTATATTCAACCTTCAGTACGCGGCCGTCATGGGCAACATGTTCCGCTTCGCCGTGCTGGATTTCTCCCTGGGCCGCGAGCATAATGAGTTGCCGCAAACGCTGCTGCAATGCCGGTGAGTGGTTCCACCAGGGAGTCTCCCAAAAGGGCTTGCCAATCACCTCCTCGCTCCGCATCGCGATTATGTTGAGCGCAGTTTGGTTCGCCTCCAGCAGAATTCCGTCAGGCGACAACAGCCCTATGAATGCGTAGGTGGAATCGAAGATGCCCCGAAATCTAAGTTCACTGGCTCGCAGCGCCTCCTCCGCCCTCTTGCGCTTGGATATATCGATGGTCGTCGTAACCGCACAGGGCTTGCCGTCCAGCGTCAGCAACTCCGAAGACAGCAATCCTGTCCCCGTGCTGCCCTCCTTTCGCCGGAACTGAAGCTCGAACCCCCGGATACGGCCGTCCGTCTGCAGGCGCTGCCGGAACAGCGCAAAAGTCTCGGGAGACACGATTTCCAACTCGACCGTCGAATGTCCCAGCGCCTCCACGCGACTATAGCCGGTAAGTTTCTCCCAGCTTTCGTTTACATCGAGCAAACGCCCACCTTGGGAAATGTCCGAAATTCCTATGGCGCCAGGGCTGGAACGGAATGCGGCCAATAAGCGCATGTCTTCCGACATTTTCAACACCTCTTTCGGCGGGCAACGAGCTTTAGGTCTGTGCGCAAATTGGGGGCCGACCGAAAGGCCCCCCTGCTAGTATGGCAAGAATTTAGCGCGAAACTCAACTGCTTGCCGATTGGCTGCGCAACCCAGGCTCGGCCGGCAGAACCACTGAAAACACCGTTCCCCTTCGCGCTCCATAAGTACTGGAACGCATCCGGATGGTCCCACCGTGCTTGTCGATAATCTGCTTGCTCACCCACAGTCCAAGGCCGGTCCCGACCGTGCCTTTGGTCGTGAAGAATGGCTCGAACAGGTTCGACCGCAAACTCGCACCAATGCCTTTGCCATTGTCGGCTACGGTCACGCGGACGCAACGGCCGCCATGCTTCAAGGCGTTGCCTGTCGACACCCGCAACGTAATCGTGCCTTGCTCGTCGATGGCATCCAACCCGTTGGCCAGGAGATTGGAAAAGACCTGCCGCAGTTCGCCTGCTATGGCGGTAACCTCGACGTCTTCCGCCCATTGCTTCTCGATCCGGGCTTGCTTCGCCTCAATTTTGCTCTTCAGCAGGTCCACCGCGGATTCCAGCATCGCATTCACCGACGAGAGCGACGGCGCATTGGACTCGCGATAGAAACCCAGCGACTGGCGGGTGATATGCGCCACCCGCTTTAACTCCGCATCCGCCATTTCCAGGTACTCACGCGCTGACGCGGGCAGATCCGGGTTTCCCTTGGCCAGATAAAGCACGTTGGTCACCGCCGCCAGCGGGTTATTGATCTCATGGGCGATGGTTGCCGCCACGCGCCCCGCGGAAGCCAGCTTCTCGCTGCGGAGCAGCGCCTGCTCGGCCTGCTTGAACCTGCCGATATCCAGGTTAATTCCCGCCCAACATGTGATCCGTCCCTGATCGTCGCGCACCGGCACCCCCCGCGCCAGAATCGGATGCCACTGGCCGTCCGCGCCGCGGAAGCGATGCTCGATATCCCAGTTCCCTCCCGTCTGCACGCACTCCTTCCATGCGGCAATCGTTCGCTCGGCATCCTCCGGGTGGAGTACATCGCGCCAGCCAAAATCCGAGCACTGCTGCTGCGTCATCCCCACGAGCCGGAGGAAGGATGCGCTGGCGTAAGTATTTCGCCCATCCGGGGCGCATATCCACACGCCATAGTCGATCGACTCTCCTATGGCGCTGTACAGACGCTCGCTGTTCCGAAGGGCCTCCTCCGCCCGTTTGCGCTCGGTAATGTCGACCAGGGCATGGACCGCGCCGCGCGGCCGGCCTTGCTCATCCATCAGCGGTGTGCCGTAAGCCAACAAATCGCGAATCGTCCCGTCGTCAAAGACAAGGCGGAACTCGAAATCCCGCACATGCTCACCGCGAGCGGCCCGCTGGGCGGGCAGTTCGTCGAGCCGCAACTCACGCCCATCTTTGAATGCCCGGAAATGACCCGGCTTGACTGGAGAGGGCGCGGACAAGGAGACTTCGGCGCCGCTGGGATGCCGCAGGAGCTCGTCGGTCGCGCGATTGCCCGTCATGTGACGGGAGTCCGGATCGTGGACGATGATCACCGGCACCGGCACGGCATCGAGCACAGTGCCCAACTCCGCCGCTTGCTCGCGCTTACGCCGTTCGCTCTGGCGCAACGCCTCCTCCACCTTGGCATGTTCGATCAGGTCGGCCGCCTGACGCGCCAGCAGGTCGATCCGCCAAAGATCGTGCTCGCTGGGTTCATACGGAACACCCCATTGCGTGGTGAGTATTCCCAGCAGCATGCCCGTCCGGCTTACCAGAGGCGTGGACTGAACCGAGCGCACGCCCGCCTCCCGCAGCACCGGCAGCGAAGGCGTCCCGGCAAACAGCGGGCTGCTTTCTATGTCCTGGACCACCACGCGCTCGCTGCGGGCCATGGCCTCCCCACACACCGACGCCCGACTCTCGGCGCAGGCAAAGAAGTCTAAGAATGGCTGCCGATGGCCGTGATGAGCGACAATCCGCAGGGAATCGCCTTCCAGCATTTGCAACGTGCCCCGGTCGGCTTCCATGATCGTAACCGCCGCATTCATCACCTCCTGCAGCAGGGGCTGGAGTCCAACTGCTTCCAGTACCCTCCCGCTCAGCGCATGCATTTGGGTGAGGGCGGAAATATCGGCGTTCAGACGGGCTTCGGCCTGCTTGCGTTTGGTGATGTCGCTGGTGGTGACAACGGCGAGGATTTGCCGGCCTTGGGCATCGCGAACCGGCGCTCCGCTGTCGCTGAAAAACCAGTTCTGACCGGTGTCCGTGCGTCGCGCCTGCAACTCCCAGTTGGCGAACGTTTCCCCTCTCAGCGCTTTGGATACTGGCCACTCTTCAACCGGTAGAATTTCACCGTCAAGCTCACGAAGCTCGAAGTTCTCCGCGAAATAGCTCATATCCTTGTGCATGGCGTCCGCGCCCGCATATCCGAGCATGCGGGCATGAGCCTCGTTTACAAGTACGACTTGGCCGGCCATGTCAAAAACGACAATGCCATCCTCCACCGCCTGAAACACACCTTCCAACTGGGCCTGTGCGGTGGAAGCTTGCGCTTCCGCCTGCTTGCGTTCGGTAACGTCGCGCGTAACCTTGCTGAACCCCCGTATACGCCCTGAGTCATCGCTCAACCTGCTGAGCACAACCTCGGCCCAGAACCGGGTACCGTCCTTGCGCACCCGCCACCCCTGGTCCTCGGCGACTCCGCACTCCCCGGCGGTTTTCAAAAGCCATTCGGGTTTGCCGCATTCCATATCTTCGGGGACATAGAAGCAAGATATGTGCCGGCCGATGATTTCGGCTTCCGTATAGCCCTTGATGGTCTGCGCACCGCTGTTCCAGCTCACCACCCTGCCCTCAGGGTCGAGCATAAAAATCGCATAGTCTTTGGTCTGCTCCACCAGGCGACGAAAGCCCTCGTCGCTTTCCCGCAACGCTGTTTCCAGCGGTATTCCCCACGCACGGGTCTCGCGCACGGAGGCCACAGCCGCGACGAGCAAGTAGGCTCCGCCGAGGAGTTGGGCCGCACGGCCGGTCCAACTCAGCGCGCCAGCGTGAACCCTCTCGATCAAAATGCCGAATAGTCCTACCGCTATCAGGAAGAGCGCGCGGGTGTACCAGTACGGGAATGAGGACGAAGAGCTGCGGCCAACCGGGCCCAGTATAAACGCGGCTAGCACCAACATGATGATGGCCGAACCCAATACGAACTGCCTCAGCGGTGTGCCCCCCTGGTCCTGGACAAAGAAGGCAGGCGTCCAGTGGCTAAGTGTAGCCAACAGAACCAAACCGATCACACCTAGAGCGACGCTATAGGCCGTCGCCAGCCACGAGTCCGCGGCGCGGATTGGCCGCCTCGATCGAAGCGACGCGACGGCAGCCGCCAGTTGGCATAGAGCCGATATCCAAATGCAGAGATTGTGGATGGTGACGACGTTATTAATGTCGGCTGGGCTAGTGCCGGCCGCTGAGAGGGCGGTAGCGATGCCCAGGGCGGAGCCGGCGGCGCCCCAGAGAATGACTCCGCACCCCGCCAGTAGCAGCTCCGGCGTGCCTCGCACCAGAAAGCTGCGGCTGATCAGGTAGGCGACGAACAGCGACGCCATCGTCGAGAAAACGAAGTTCAGCGCCAGCAGCAGGTGGGGCGACTCGTGCGCGGTTCGCAGATCCGCGGCCCAAAACACGGCCATGGTAATCAGCAGAACGGGAATGGGCAACCACGCCAGCCGGAGCCACCGCCGTCCTTGGACGTAACCTCTGGCGCTCAATGCCCGGACGGCCGCGTCAGCCCCGGCCAAATCGCCGCGCTCGCCCCGAGAAACCTTGACCCTTGACATTAGGCACCAAAGCTCTGCGGGATCGGCGATAGCCACGTACCTACGCTTTATGGATCGAACCCGCTACGGATTGTGGACGGGGGCAGTCTAGCCGCAGCCGTTACCGCATCGCTGTGATTAGGATCACAAATGGCCGTGCCCGTTGCCCGCCCACTCTTATGCAAATCCTGCGCTTCTGCCGGCCTGTCCGCCGTCTGGCACTTCTGGGAATCGAAGTTCCTGTACTGAGCACCTGATTGCGCCGGCCGAACCTCCCTGTGCTCGGCGCCCGATAAGGGTGGCGTGCACAGACTGGCAGGCAGCGTCCCGATATTTACTACTTAGTCAATAGGTTTGCGATTCCGCGCCGCGGCCGCCTCCAACCCAAATCCAGCCGGGGCGAATTGGTAATGCTCGTGCTCTTCTCCCCGTTGACAAGTTGGCTAGGCACGGTAGGCTACCTGTCGGCATCCTCCGCTGGTGCGTTTGCCCCCCTGCGTTTAGTCTCCGAGCCCATCGAGAATGGCTTATAACCCACCTTTGTTTGGGCTGTGCTGCCGATGAGTTAAATATCCGCGGAGGATTGCCTTGTTTCCACGAGTGCGCTCGCTGCATTCGGCGGGAGTCGTGTCGTCACGCTATGCCCGCCGCGCCTTTGCCCTTTGCCCCAAGTCCGCTCACCAAACGACCCGTAGTCAGCCGCTGGGGGCAGCCAGAGCTTGCGCCTTCGGCCTGTTGGTAATGGGCGCATTGCTGTTCTCGACTTATGCGGCGGCCACCACGCCCGCCCAAGTGACTCTAAGCGCTGCCGCCTTGTACTTTGGCCCACAAGCGGTGCACACCACCTCGGCGGCCCAGTATGCGACGGTCGCGAATAGCGGTGGCTCGCCGCTCACCGTCGCGGGAGTGTCGATTGCGGGGAGCAATCCCGCCGACTTTAACGTAAGTGATTACGCGGGCACTTGTACTACCGGCATGGTCCTCAGCCCGGGAGCCAGGTGCATTCTGCGTGTGCATTTCGACCCGCAAGCCTCCGGCGCCAGGAGTGCCGCCCTGGTAATTGGCGATAGTGCCGCCGGCGCTCCGCACATGGTGAGCCTGTGGGGACCATTCACGATCGGCCCGATTTCCCTGCCCCTGGCTGTGGCCGGGACGTTCTACAGCGTCACGCTGGCCGCTGCCGGCGGACCGGCGCCCTACACCTGGTCGCTGGCGTCCGGCGCCTTGCCGGCGGGCTTGCAGCTCAACTCGTCCACAGGCACAATTTCCGGCACGCCCACAGCCACCGGCACCAGCAACTTTACCGTGCAGGTGACCGCCAGCAATTCGACGGTGAGCGCCAATACCGCGACCCAGCAGCAATGGATAACGGTGACCGCCGGCGGTGGCGCCAGTAGGCCCATTGCCCAAGCCCCGTTTTCCACGGTCCCCGAGGAATTCTCGGGCCCCTTCGCCAGTTGGCTGAACGTCAAGAATTATGGCGCGGTGGGAGACGGGCAGCATGACGATACCGCCGCCATTCAGGCGGCGCTGAGCGCCCTGCACGGCCAGTCTGTAGCCGGGCAGAAGGCTCCCATTGTGTTGTGGATGCCCGCCGGAACTTATCTCATCAGCTCGACCTTGAATCTTACGGCCCAGATTGGCGTGGCCATGATCGGGCAAGACCCCACTACCACCAGCCTGGTGTGGGGCGGCGCGTCGGGTGGGACCATGCTTTCCCTGCAGGGCTCCAAATGGATCAGAATTTCGCGCCTGACGTGGAATGGCAAAGGCGTGGCCAGCGCCGGTCATACGATCGTATGGAATGGAAGCAGCGGCTATTTCCCTACTTCCAACCTTGAGTCCGACGAAGCCTTCACCGGGCTGGCGTACGGCATACGGATTGGACATGCGGGGGAAACCATGGTGGAGAGAGTCCAGTTCATCGGCAATACCACGGCCGGTATCAGCACCGAGGATCAAAATGCCCTCGACGTCTGGGTGCGCGACTCTTACTTCAACGGCTGCACGGTCGGAGTGACCAACGATGCTAAGAATACGCCGGTGGGCAACGGGGGCGGCAGCTTTCAGGTGTATAACAGCGTGTTTGTGAGTTCGCTGAAGGCCGACATGGAAATGGGTTACCCCCTTACATATTTCTCCGAGAGAAACAATTTCTCGCTGGATTCCCAAGCCTTCTTCCTGGCCGACAGCGCAGGCGCCAGCCGGGTGCAGGCACAGATCACCCTCCAGGGAAATACGATCGTCGATCCCGGCGGCACGCCCATTGTGATTGGAAATGCGGGTCCCCTGATGCTGATCGACAATACGATTCTGTTGCCGTCAGGCGCCACTTTTCCCGTGGTGCTGGCCAATGATCCGGCCAGCCCCACCGATGTGCAGACCATGGGCAATACCTTTACCGGCTCGAACGTCCTGGCGGGGGCGTGGCCGTATGCCGCGGGATCCTATTCGGTGGGGCGAAACCTATCGATCGGCGACACCATCGCCAACCGGCAAGCCTTTTCGGTACAAGCTCCCAGTCCGGCTCCCTACCGGCAGAACGCGAACCGGGCCACCCTGGACGTTCCCCCCGGTTCCAGCGCGGCCCAGATCCAGGCATACCTCACTCTGGCGGCCAGTCAGGGTCCGCGTGCCGTGGTCCACATCCCCGCGGGAAACTACCCGATCACCAGTACGCTCGTGATCGCCGGCGGCAACGACGTTCAGATCATCGGCGATGGCGCTCCGTTCGGAACCCTGTTGCAGTGGGTGGGCGGCGGGACTGGCCCCCTCATCTCGGTGCAAGACCCGGCTCGTTCCACCTTCCGGGATCTGGCCTTTGACGGAGGCGGGCTGGGGGCGGCCAATCTGGTGCAGATTGCCGTGAACGACGTGCCGGGATCGAGGGTCCTGATGTCGGACATGGAAACCAACAACGCCGACGCTTACGGCCTGTTTTCCGACGGACTGGATCAGGCCCTTACGGAAGCGCGGAGCTCCCGTTTCAACGGTACGGTACAGGCCGTGACCGCCTCCGGTGGCATCTCCGGACAGGCGGGCAGCACCACCTTCGGGCGAGTCAGCAGCTTTGGCGGGGAAGATAGCGGCGTTGCCACCAACAGCTATACCTGCGCGCAGCAACCCGGCGTAGTTGGCGGCTACACCTATGCCGTCGAAGCGGGCGGCCAACTGACCATCGAGGATAATTGGCACGATTCCTGCGCCTCCAGCCCCAACTATGTCAACCTCACCGATTCGGGCAATCTGCTGCTCCAGGGGGGAATGCTCGCCACCCCGGCCCAACCTGGACAGTATCCGTTCACCATCGATGGCTTCAAAGGAGATGTCAGTTTAATCGGCTTTAGTTTCTGGGGCGATCTCCTGGTGACCGGCGCGGAGAGTAATCTGCGCTTCCTGGGATTCGGCCTGGACGGACTCAATACGGTCGTCTATCCCAATTCTCCTTATCTGCTAAACAACGCTATGGGTGGCGCTATCGGCTTGAGCATGAGCGATTGGTATTCCAACGGAGTGCCGGGCACGCCCAACGGGGCGGTCGCGGTCGCGGATCAGGGTAACGACTCCCCCAGCTTCGTCGCGGCCATGTTCTCGCGCAGCCGCCAGATTAGCCCCACTCCGCCCCTGACCCTGCGTACGGGACTGACGGATGCGCGCTTCGAGGATATCTACACGCAGAACGCGAACATTGCCTTCCACCTGGTTCCCAGTAACCCCGCTGTATCCGCCGTGCAGGCCTACGCCCTCGAGAGCAGCGACCTCAGCCTTGCCGTTTCCACCCTGCCCGCAAGCACCGTTGGCCTCGTGTCCTCCGCCGCCGCGGCCGGATGGAATCTAGTACGCCAGGATGACGGCAATTTCCAACTGCTGGACATCGCGAACGGTCTTCCCTACACCGCTATGGGTGCGGACCTAACTCTGGGGACGCCCGGCGCAGGAAATTTAAGCCAGGAGTGGACCTTTGCCCCCACCGGAGATGGTTATTACACCATTCGGAACCGCCTGAGTGGACTCTTTTTGGCAATTGGAACCGGCTCGCAACTCACCACCGCGCCCGCCGGCAGCAAATGGGTTGTGCTCCCCCTCGATTGATGGCTTAGTGCCCACCAGGTAGCGCCGGTGCCGAACCGGCGCGACCTGGGAAATTTCGAGGCGGGCTTGTAGCGCCGGTTTCCAGACCGGCTGTCGGTGCGGACTCCAGTCCGCACCCTGGAGTTTCTACCTTTTCGAGTGAATTTGGGGTACGAACCGGTGGAAGCACCGGGCTTCAGCCCGGTGAACAGAGCGTGAACCCCCTGCAATCGCTTGCGCGGGCGTGGACGCCCCGCGACAGCCGACCTGGACGTCGGCGCTACACCGACGTGATAAGTTTACGGCACCTGAGCCCGCCTACTTGACCGTTACAGCCACGTTCATCGTGTGGGTCAAACTTCCGCCGGTCGCAGTGACGACCAGCGTATAAGTGCCTGCCGGCGTCCCGGAATCGGTATGTCCGGTAGTACCGCTGCCACCACAGCTCGTGGCACCGATCCCCAGCAGCAAGATCAAAGCCAACATCAGCAACCGCAGACGGCGGCGGCGGTCGGCTGGAACGCCGAACCAGACGAAGCCCATCAAGAACGCCCCCAGCGGCGCCACCAGGCCGCGCGCATGGCTGCGAGTGGCGGCTACCTGATGAGGGCCCGCCGTCGTAACCGTCAGGGTCGAGTTAACCGCCGATGCGCCAGTGATCCGCACCGAACTGGCGGAGCAAGAGGCTTCTGTCATGGTTGCGGGAACCGAGCAGCCGAAAGCAATGGTTCCGGTAAAGCCATTGGCCGGCTGCACGGTGAATGGCACGGATTGCGGCTGGCCCGCCGTAACCGTGATGGCGGAAGGAGCTGCCGGCAGCGAGAAATCCTGAACCGGCGCGGCCTGCGCCACATCGATCGTAAGCGTGCCCGTAGCCGTACCGCCGCTTACGTAGTTCGGATCGCCACTGCTGAACGTTCCCGTTACCGGATAACTGCCGGCCGCACTCTCGCTTGCCGGGCTGAAGTTCCACGAACCGTTTACCGCCGCTCCGCCCACGCCCGTTGCCGAGCCCGTGCAGGAGTGCGCGTCGCCGTCGTACGTAACCTCAGAACAAGATAGCGCCAACACCGGCGTTGCCTGATCGACCTTCAGCGTGCCGCCGGCGGTGCCGCCAGTGTAGTTCGGATCGCTGCTGCTAAACGTACCGGTTACGGAGTAGGTGCCGGCATTGGTCTCGCTGACCGGGTTCAAGCTCCAGCTCCCGCTCACTGTTACCCCGCCGGTGCCCGTGGCTGAGCCTGTGCAGGAGTGTGCCTTGCCGTCATAGATGACTTCCGCGCAGTTCACAGATAGCGTCGGCGCCGTCGATGAGACCGCTTGGACGGTAATGGTCTGAATGGCTCCCGGAGTCTGCTGGCTGAGGCCCACATTGTCCGTGGCCATACTGTAGAAGGTATAGGTGTTGCCGGCGGCGCCGGTAAAGGTCGCCGACGTCGCGGTCGTGGTCACCAACCAGGCACTGTATGCGCCGCTATTCGTTGAAACGTAGATAGTATAGTTGGCGATCCCCGAACCACCCGTATCCGTGCCAGACCAGCTTACCGGGAATGAGGTCGAGGCGGAACTGGAGGGTAGCGAATCGACGCTGCTGGTGGGATATACGGAAACCGTCGTGTTCGTAACCGTGTTGGTGTCGATCGCCGCATTCGCGTCAAACACGATGGAAGCCTGGTTGGAAATGGTTGTGCCATTGGCTAAGCCGGACTTCGGTTTCACGCTGAAGGTGAGGTATCCCGTGCCCTGGTTCGTGGAATCGTTGGGCGGCAGGAAGCCGGCCAGCGGATTGGCAGGCAGGCCGCCGGTCACCGGGTTCACCGACTGCATGGTCCAGGTCATAGTGCCCGTCGAGGAGTTAAGCGAGGCATTCACGCTTACGGGATTGGAATCCGTCGTTACATTCACGCTGCCCGTATAGCTCTGCAGCCCGCCCGGGACATCGATGGTTACTTTGTTGAACTCGATCTGGTTGAGTTGAACGGTCGACCAGTCGAGGTTCGCATCCAGCGGGTCACTGACCACCACTTCCTCGGCGGGCGCTGTGGCGCTCGCCTGGTTCTCGAAGTAGATAGTGTAGGTAATGGGGGCATCGGGCGGAACGTAGCCCTGATCTCCGAAGCCCGTGGTCAGCTTGCCGTTAGGGTCCTTCGAGTTTGTCTGCGATGAGCGTTTCGAAGGAAACGGGCTGTTGGGCATGTAGTTCTGATTGCGATAATCGAGATTGAAGTAATACGTCATCGCGTTCTGCACGTCCTGGTTCAAGTCCTGGCCGCCGTAGCTATAGGAGACGCTGACTCCCGGCGTGCCGGCGCCAACTTCGTCGGCGTATTGGCCGGACGAGTAAACCCGGCTGTATTGCGGACCGGCCGAAGCAGTGAGGGCGTAGGAGTCGCCGCTAATAAAGCCATCGATATCATCGCCCGTGATGGGCGCGCCATAACCTTCCATCCAACCCGCGGTAGCGCTGGCGCCCGTGCCCGAGGTCACATCCAAAGATCCATAGACATTCCCGTTCTTCAGATTGACATAAACCGAACCCCCTCCTCCCATGGAGGCGGAGACATGGACATACTGCGGCGCCGCATTCTGACCCGCAACATTGATGGCGTTATTCTCCGCTTTCGTCGCAGCCTCGGGATCGTCTTGGGGATTGCCGTCCGGAATCGGGAATCCATCCGCATCGAAATTGGTCTCCGTGCCCAGAGGATCGACAAAATTGACCGGGCTATTGCGCGCATAGCGATAGAAGTTGGCGTCCCCGCTGCCCAGGGCGAGCGGGTCGGCCTGGAGGAAACGCCCCAACGACGGAGCGTACCAACGGTTGCGCATCAGGTAGAAGCCGCTGCCCTCATCCATCACCCCAAGCCGTCCGACGTAGGTAAAGGGATTGAAGACGCCCACGACGCTCGTGAGTTTTTCGCCGAAGGGCAAATAGCTATAGCTATTGACCACGCTGCCGGCGGCATTGGTCAACTGCGTCGTGTTGCCGGCCGCATCGAAGGAATAATAAGCCGCCGTGCCGCCGGCGGGAATCGAGCTAGTAAGGTCCAGGCCATAGGTATAGTGAGAGGTGAGCTTGCCGTTGCCGTCGAACTCCGCCACCACGTTCCCCAGGCGGGACTGATCGGTCAGATACTGCGTCACCGTTCCATTGTGCGTTGCCGCCAGCCGGTTGCCCAGACCATCGTACTGGTAGGTCCAGGTATCGGTGGCGCTGGCCATGCCGATCAATCGGTTCTCGTCATCGTAGCTATAGCTCCATCCGCCGCCCGCGATCAGGTTACCGTCGGCATCATACCGGTACGCGCTGCCGCCGGCCGCGGTGTATTGGTTCAGGTTGTTGACGTTATAGCTCGTGGCCGAGCCGTTGGTCACCGTGTTGAGGCGATTCCCGTTCGCATCGTAGGTATATTGCACGCTGCCTCCCGGCAGGCTGACCGACGTGACCTGTCCCGCCGCGTCATAGCCGTAAGTCCAGGCGCCGGCCGGAGTTGTCATGCCGGTCCTGCGGCCCAAGACATCATAGGTGTAGTCGAACTCGCTCAAAATGGCGCCGTTGGCCGCGTAGTTGATGATGTGCAGCGGATTGCCATCCGCATCGTCCGTGTAAGTGGTATAGGTGCCATTGCCCATGTCTTTGCGGGCCAATCTGCCGATCGGACTGTAGGTGTAGCCTACGATCTTGGCGCCACCGCCATCGGTGAGCTGCGATAAACGGCCGACGGAGTCATAAGCATAGTTGACCGTGAAGCCGGTCGAATCAATCATGCTGGTGCGTTGCCCGCCGCTGTTGTACGAATACTGAACGGCTTTGCCGTTAGGATAGGCCACGCCAGCCAACCGGTCGGCGGAGTCGTAGGTGAAACTCGTCGTTCCCGCGGAAGATGTAGCCGATAGCAGGTTGCGATGGCCGTCATAGGCATACGTCACCTGGGAGCCGTCGGCGTAAGTTTTAGCCGTAAGCAGGTTGTGTGCGTCATACGAGAAGCCGATAGAGTGGCCGCGGCGGTTGATCTTTTTGGTCAGATTACCGTAAGCATCGTGGCTGGCCTGTTCGGCGCTGCCGTCGGGATAGGTGGTCCCGCTGAGGTTGTAGTGGCTGTCGTAGGTGTACCCCAGGGCGTTGCCGGAGGCGTCGGTAAACGATTGCAAATTGTCGAACGCCGTATACGACAGGCTCTGCTGATTGCCGAGAGGATCGCGCACGGCCGCAGGGTCGCCTTGCGAGTCATAACCCATGGCGGCCGAGGTCCCCTGCGGCCCCAAGGTGGCGGTGAGCTTGTGCTCCGGATCGTAGGAGAATTGCGTGACCGCCCCCAGGGGATCGGTAAATTGGGTAAGGCTTCCATACTCGTCCGGCACGAAGTGAGAAGTATTGCCGCCGGCATCGGTGACCGCCACCGTTCCGGTACTGTCATAAGCGAAGGTCACGGTCTCACTGGAGCCGTCCCGGTACTGGCTGGCGAGTCGGCCCAGCGCGTCATAGGTGAAGTAAATGTGCGATCCATCAGGGTAGGTGATGGAGCTGAGCCCAATGGCGGGCTCGCAGTAAGAGGCTATGCAGCTATCGGCGAAATAGCCGACCCCCGAGGGGCCGCCTTCATTCCATGCCAGGCTGAGGGTGCCGCTCGCGGTAGTTACCGTGCGCAGGAAGGTGGAATGACCGGCGTCGTCGAGGGTGTCGTAGGTGTAGGTGGTAATCCTGCCTTCGGGATCGGTGGCTTGCAGAATATGGCCCAGAGCGTCATAAGTGAAGGTAATGGTATTGCCCACGGAATCCACGATGCTGGTGACGAGATCGTTGGTATAAGTCAGCGAGATGCGATTGCCGTTCAGGTCCTGTATGTAGTCGAGAAGATGACGGCTGGCGGCGTTGGACCGCGGGTCGGCGATGAAATGGCTGACGAAGCCATTGCTCTCGGTTACCTCCCAGGTTCCGTCCGTGGCGATGGTGAGGGCACCGTAGTCTCCCGGGGGAGCCAGGAACTGGTTCGTCTGGTTCGGACTGGGAGTGTTGAAAGGCCGCGCGCTTCCATCGGGGTAGTAAACGACGGGGTTGCCGTTATCGAGTTCCGCGGTGACGTCAAAGGCGTGGCTCTTGCCAAAACCGAAAGCCCCCTGGTGGTAGCGTTGATTGAAGATTTTGAAGCCGTCTTTTTCGAACTCGAAGGCCTGAACCCGAGTGCCGTCGGCTTCGTAGATGCCCATGCGACTCAGCGCGGTGGCATCGGCGGCCAGCAGGCTGTTAAGCCCGGCGCCATCGAGATACCCGCAACCGGCAAGCCCATTGGTGCCACAAGAACTGAACTTGTAGCCGCCGTTGTTGAGGAACTGCATACAGGTTCTCAAAAATCCCGCGGGGTTGGCGAAAGCGGGAAGGAAGGAGTTACAGAACGCGACCGCATCGGCGAAGATCCCGACGCTATCAACGCCGGCGGGGAGGCCTTTCGGGTCGTCCTGGTAACCGATAATGATATCGGGCACCCCGGGGATGATTCCTTGTACGTTAAAGGTGATATCTCCGCCGGTAGGAGTCGCCAGGAAGGTGATACTACCCACGCCGCCGGCCGGAAGGACGCCGGCCGGCCCTTCATGGTTGATTCCGAGGACCACGCCGGAGGTGAATGTATTTTGGTACTTCAGCGGGAAATTGGAGTCGCATCCGGAGCATTGCGGCGGCATTTCCGCCAAGGTCGCTCCCGTGGCCGTAAGCTGCATCAGGGGCGCAACCTGGTCGACGCCACTGACATTTTCATAATCGAGGGTGACTTCGAAGGGGAATCCGGCGCGAAATTCCTCCGGTGCTTCGACGTTGGCCTGGAATGGCTGGCAGGTGCTTTCGTTGGCGCCAAGGATGTCGCAGGCGGAAACTCCGCCGGAGGCAAAGGTTACGGTGAGCGCATGGTTGAGCGATACGGTGCTTCCATTCTCTGTCACCTGGGCTTTATAGCTGCCCGTAGGTAGCCCGCCCATGGCAAAGGTCACATCGGCATGGGTGGGATCGGCGACAAAGACAAAGCTGGCGTTATAAACCGTTCCGGTGCTGCCGACGAGTTGGTAGCTTCCGTCGGTGGTGAAGCCGCCTCCCTGGAAAGACAAGGTTGCCGATCCGCTATTGACCACGGTGTTGGGCTGAACCGCGCTCAAGGAAAATTTGATCGAGCTGGCCGCCAGGGTGAAGGCGGCCGGTGTGGAGCGCAAGGACTGCGCGTAAGCGGTCACATAATAGATTTGGTTCGAAGTGGTGGGAATTACCGCACCCGCGCTGGGTGAATTCCATTCTCCCTGCTGAATGTCGAAGTGCTGGGAATCGGGCACATAGCCCTGGCCGATGAAAAGTTGAACCGCGCCGGGAGTCCCGCCCGGGCTTTGGCTCAGATTCAGATTTAGGTTCACGCCCTGAGTGGCGCCGGGGTCGAGCTTATACCACCAGGATTGCCCGGCGGCCGCGAAGGAATTGTTCACGGCGGGACTATCCACCACCAGCGCGGGCAGGTCGATGGCGACCACGTCCAGGGAAGTTCCCGTATTGTTGGCGGTGTTCTGGCCTTCAAAGACCTCGCCCAAGGCGTTGACCTTTACCGCCCAGCGGTGGTTGCCGACGATACCGCCCGGCACCCTGACCGTAGCGGTCGCCGTGTAGCTGTCGCCGGGACCGAGTGTTACCCCGCCCGCCACGAGCACTTGGCCAGCCAGCACTTCGACGGGATTGGTATCCGGGTCTTGGACCAGGTAGATGGCATCGTGCCACGGGCCCTGCGCCGTGCCCGAGCCAATGTTGGTATCCGTCCAGGTCAACTGCACCTGGCTGCCGGATATAGCGGTAGCCGGACCGGTAACCGAGGAGACCGTGAGATCGATATCGGAAACGGCCGATTCCACAAATTCAAAAGCTCCCATGTCCGGAAAATTGCCATTGCTATCGGCAACTCCGGTCTTGGACGTGACCAGGGAATCGTTGTAGCGGGGATCGCCCATCATGTCGGTGAGCGGGTAATTCGCGACCGTGCCGTTGGCCGCATCAATGGCCGGAGAACCATAGTTCAGCCGGTAATTTTGCAGCGCCGCGTTAACATAAACGGGATTGGTCGAGATATTGCCGTTGGATCCGGCAAGATCGGCGCCGCTATAATTGGCAACGCCAGGTGTATTGGCCCATACATCGGAGTAGACTGCGGGAACGTCGCCCCACACGCAAACTCCCCAATTGGCGCCCTTGCAGTTGGTCACGATGGAATTGGCCATATCCACCTCGGCCCCTCCGTGGTTCATGACTGCAAGGTTGTCGTTGTCGAAGGTATCGTTGACCAAGTGCACCGTCGAACCGCCAAAGGCATTGATACCGCGGTCTTCCACCCCATACACCACGGAATTGGTAAGCGTTACCGTATCTCCTCCGCCGGAGTATCCGGTCCAGATTCCAGTCCAGAAAGATTGTCCGAGGATGCTATTGGAAATGGTGATCGTGGCGGAACTACCCGTCTCGATCATGCCCAGCTGGTATGGGGCGGTTACAGGACCGCCACCGTACAGCATCTGAACGTGATTGAAGGATGCCGTTCCGCCGTTGATGATGATCGATTCCCAATCGCCGGGGGCGGGTGTGCCCGTGCTGTTGGTGGCGGCTCCTCCCACCGAGTTGTCGTTAACGGAAGTGAAATAGATGGGCTGCGCGATTGTGCCCTGGGCGATCAAATGTCCACCGGGTTGCACCGTAATGCCCCCGTTGCCGCTGAACTTGACGATCGCCCCCGGCTGGATCGTAAGGGTCATGCCGGAGGGCACAACCACGATGCCGGTCACCTCGTAGAGTTGGCTTCCCAGCCATGCCATGCTGGCCATCAGCGTCCCGCTCTCGGCGAACTCTCCGTACCAGATATCGGTATAGCTATTGATGTTGAACTGCCCGCTACCCTGAACGGATATCCCATTCCACTGTCCCGGTGTTGCCAAGCTCTGTCCGCCGGTAAAGTCGCTATCTCCGCCCACGCTGCCGTCGTCGAAGGCGGTGAAGATGACAGGATTGGAAGCCCCACCTAAAGCATTGAGAATCCCCCCGCTTTGCACAAGGATCTGGGCTCCGGGGAGGGCTTTGACAATCGTGCCCGGATCGATCGTCACTGTGACTCCGGACGGAATGATAACGATGCCATCGATCCCCTGAACCGCGGCCGCGGTCCACTCCTGATTGCTGGTAATCGTGCCGGTATGCCAGACAACGCTGTTGTTGATCACCACCGTGCGCGGTAATTCCTGAAGATCGTTTCCATTCGCATCATGGAAAACAAGCCGCAACTCATAACGTCCGTCGGGAATCGTAGTGGTATCCCAATTCAGGCCGGCATTCGCGCTCAGAGTTGAGCCGATGGTCAGGATTTGTGGTCCGGACGCCGCGACATTGACGGTCGTGCTGGTCAGGTCCACGGCCTCCGCCAGCCATTGCAGGTGTTCGGTGCCGTGCAGAACATTGCCGGTGGGCGCAAGCCAGAGGAATTGCGGAGTGTTGGAAAAGACGATAGTACCCGGCAATCCGGCGGCGGCGCTTGGACCTCCGCCGGCGACGGTCATGGCATTCGCATTGAAATTGCTATTGCTAACGTAGTACAGCGCGATGCGCCCGCCGCCACCACCGCCGTCTTCGCCTCCTGGGCCACCATTGGCCGAGATGCTGCCCGCGCCCGCCAAGGTGCCGGTGGCGATATACACGGAACCACCCGCGCCGCCGCCAGCCTGCCAGCCGGTGTAGGTGGCGCCATTGGCCGAGATAATTCCATTGTTCGTCAGCGTTCCCGAGATCAGCAGGCGAATGGCGCCGCCGCCGGCTCCCGCTACGGAGCCGCAACAGCGGGAACCGCCACCTGAGCCCAGGTCGGTGGGAGCAGCCGCCGAACCGTAGGTGGCGGCGGAAGCAACGTCTCCATTGGCGTTTTTACCGCTTCCGCCGGCTCCGCCATACGAACCACCGGCACTCGATCCAATGGGCCCTCCTCCCGGCCCGGCGCTGCCTACATAGCCTTGCCCATCCGCGCGGATGGCGCTGCCCGCATCGATCTGGAGATTGGACGTCGTGAGCGTGACTCCGACTCCGCCACTCAGAAGAGTCGTGTAGAGGCCCTGGAGCGTGACGGTGGAATTTCCTGTGACCAGCACCGTATCGCTGACGTTGAGGTTGGAGCCGCCTCCGACGTTGAGGTTTCCACCGCCTGACACTGTGATATCCGTGGCCGTGAGGATGGCGCCACTGCCCAGGTTGAAGGTCCCGCCATCGGTCACCGTAAGAGCGGTGGTCGTGAGAGTGGTGGCACTGCCCAGCGTAAGCGTGCCCTGGTTGTTAATCGAAATGGTGGTGAACGTCAGGTTCGAATTGGGAGGCAATACCACATTGTCGGAAACCGTAAGCGTGGTGACTCCGCTAAGGGTGCCAAGGGTGTACACGGTTCCCACGGCGCCGGCCGTGCCACCGCTTCCGCCATTGGCCGTAACCAGCGAGAGATTGAACCCACTGTTGGTGGCGTAATACACGGCAATTCTGCCGCCACCGCCGCCGGATTCGCCGTTGCCGCCGCCATTGGCGGCGATGCTACCGGCGCCCGCCAACGTATTCGTAGTGATATACAAGGAACCACCCGCGCCGCCGCCGGCCTGGTAGTTGGTGTTGACGCCGCCGCCGGTGGCCGAAATCGTTCCATTGTCCGTCAGCGTCCCCGATACGATCAGGCGAAGTGCGCCCCCGCCAGCTCCGGCCACGGCGTCACAACAGCGAGAACCGCCGCCCGAGCCCAGGTCGGTGGGAGTAGTCGACGAACCATAGATGGCGCCGGGAGCAGTGTTCCCATTGCCGAGTCCCCCCAGTCCGCCATAGGAACCACCGTCACTCGAACCACCGGGGCTGCCTCCCGGCCCGGCGTTGGCCACATAGCCCTGCCCATCCGCGCTGATGGCGCCACTAGCCTCAACCTGAACATTCGCGGCACTGATTGTTACCCCGGCGCCCGTCCAACTGCCGTTCACTTGCGCCGCGTTGTTCGCGGATTGAACCACCACTGTTCCGGTTACGGTCAGCGCATTGGCTACCGCGACCTGGGAGCCGCCCCCGATCGTCAGGACTCCGCCAGCCGCCACTGTGACCGCGTTGTAGCTGATGGTTGAACCGGGCAGGATGGAAAAGTCCTGATAGACATTCAAATTGTAGTTAGCCACCGAAGTATCAAAGAAGCCGGCCGTACCATTGGCGCCGGCGGGGTTGGCGTGATAGCTGGCGCCGCCGGTGGCCGTCGAAGTCGCAAACCCGGTAAAGCTGCTGTTGGCTCCGTAGTACACGGCGATGCGTCCGCCGCCGCCGCCCGCTTCTCCACCCCCACCGCCATTGGCCGTGATGCTGCCTGCGCCCGCCAGCGCACCCGTCGTGATATACAGGGAACCACCGGCGCCCCCGCCACCCTGATCGCCGGTTTGGTAATTCGGAGTGCTGGCGCCATTGGCGGAAAGGCTACCGTTGATGGTCAGGGTCCCGGACACAATCAGGCGAATGGCGCCGCCACCTACTCCGGCAACGACATCACAACAGCGCGAACCGCCGCCCGAACCCAGATCGGTAGGCGCAGTTTGCGAACCATAGATGGGACCTGGAGAAACGGATGTGTATAAGCTCCCGCCCAGTCCGCCATACGAACCACCGGCGCTCGATCCGCTGGGACTGCCTCCCGGCCCAGCGTTGGCTACATAACCCTGTCCATCCGCGTTGATGCTCGATGATTGGTCAACCTGCACACTGCCGGCATTGATGGTGACGCCGGCGCCTTGCCATTGCGCATTCACCGGCGCACTCGTGTTCGTGCCTTGCAAAACGATGGCAGAGCCGCCGGTCACGGCGATCGCACCGGACACATTCAGCGTCGAACCGCCGCCGATTGTGAGCACAGCTCCGCTGTTTACCGTCAGACTCGTCAACTGGTAAGTGCCGCTGGACCAAGTCGTGCTGGAGGAAATGATAACGTCGCCCGAAGGGGCCGTTCCCGCTCCCAGCGCGTTAGAGGCCAACAACACCAGCAGGCTTACAAGCAGAGCTATCCGTGTGGTCATACGAGTGCGCGTCATTCTTCACCTTCGGCAGGCTGAGATTCTCAACATTTTTTCGATCTGAATTATGTAAAAGCGGGGCCCAAACACCTGTCTGAACTTGATTTGGCAATTCATCCAGATAGCGCAGAGCCGCGGGAAAATGACTCATCCATTTTGAGTAGGTAATTAGTTGCCGCAAATCCTATGGCCCTCTCCAACGAAGCAAGCGATTCGCCGGCCGTTCGCCAAACAAATTCCTCCACGATTCATGCTTCACGGATCTCGCACACAGGGAAACAAAACTAAGTGACGTGCGGCAGACCGCCCGCATTCCCCAAAAAGACCGACTGCACAGGCAGCAGCGGAAGTGGTAGGCTCGCTATTTGATTCATTGAGGCTGCATTTCCCGCAGTCTGTTCCGGGGACCTGAAGTTAAACGGCAGGATTGACATTCCCATGAACGATGGAACGGAAACCTTTCTGCGGCTTGAAACCGTCTTTCACGAGGCGCTCGCCACCAGCGAGGACTCGCGAGCGGCGTTGATTGCGCTGCGGTGCGGAGGAGACGCCGCGCTCATCACCGAGGTCAAAGCACTGCTAAAAGCCTGTGCGGAGGAGGAGCGGGTAATGGCCTCCCGCGATTCGGAGCCTGCGACCGCTCGAACCGGGCAACCGTTGCACCAGCGTGTCGGCCCCTATGAGATTGACAGCTTGCTGGGACGCGGCGGCATGGGAGCCGTCTATCTGGCCCATCGCGCCGACGGGCAATTCGAGCAGCAGGTGGCGATCAAGCTGATTGACCTGCCGCTGGCCACCGATATCTTCAGGGATCGATTTCGCCAGGAACGGCAAATTCTGGCCGGGCTGCAACATCCGTATATTGCCCGCTTGCTGGATGGCGGCGTCACCGTGGAAGGCGATCTGTACCTGGCGATGGAATATGTGGCGGGCGTTCCCATCCATCGCTTCTGCGAGCAAAAGCCGCTTTCGGAGGTCCAGCGCCTCGCGCTCTTCAAGAACGTCTGCGAGGCCGTCCAGTTCGCGCATCAGAACTTTATCGTCCACCGCGACTTGAAGCCGGATAATATTCTGGTGGCCGAAGACGGCACACCCCGGCTGCTGGATTTTGGCACCGCCAAACTTCTGTCCCCCTCGCTCGCCCATTCCGGCAAGGAACTCACCCGCGAAGGCTATCATTCCTTCACTCCGCAGTACGCCAGTCCGGAACAGGTATTGGGCGCTCCCATCACCACGGCTTCCGACACCTATTCGCTGGGCGTACTGCTCTATCTATTGCTGGCCGGCCGCTTGCCCTATGAACTCAAAGAGCTCACGACGTCGGAACTGGTACGTGTCATCTGCGAGGAACCGGTTCGCCGGCCGATCCATATAGCCGGCTCCGAACGGCGGCTCAATGCCGATCTGGAGGCAATCCTGCTCAAGGCGTTGCGCAAGGAACCGCGGGAGAGATATCTGACGGCCGAGCAATTCGCCTGCGACGTTCAGGCTTACCTTGACGGCCAACCGGTGGCGGCGCGCCGCGGCACCCTGCGTTATCGAGCCACCAAGTTCATCCGCCGTCATCGCCTCGGCCTGGCGGGCACGGCCGTGCTGGTCCTCACCCTGGTCGCCGGCATCGTGGGCATTGCGTGGCAGGCTCGAGTCGCCAATCAGGAGAGGCACAAAGCCGAAGCGCGTTCCGCCGATCTGCGGCAATTGAGTAATAGCCTGCTTTCGGAACTGGATGAAGCCATCAAGCAGCTTCCCGGCTCCACCGGCGTGCAAAAGCTGCTGGTCACGCGCGTGCTGGAACACCTGGATCGCATGGCCAACGACGCCAAAGGCGATCGCCAAACCCAGCTCGACTTGATTGATGCCTATACCCGCCTGGGAAATATTCAAGGCAATGCCTACGATCAGAATCTCGGTGATCCCGCGGGGGCATTGGTCAGCCTTGGCAAAGCACTGGCGATTGCCGAGCCACTGGCAGCGCCCAGTTCCAAAGACCGCGAAGCGATTCGTGCGCTCGCATCCGTCGAACAGTCGCGCAGCGAGATCCTGTGGCAAATCGACCGGACCCCGGAGGCAATTCCAGTAATGCAGGCCGCCGCGAGGAACTTTGATACTTTGGTCGCGGACCCGCATGCTCCGGCCACGCTGATCGCTGAAGCCTCCGGCGCCTATTCCACGTTGGGAGATGAACTGGGACAGACCGGCACCGCCAGCCTCGCCGACACGCCGGCGGCCTTAGTGGCCTATCGCAAGGCCATCGATTTGGACGAGCAGGCTACCCATCTGGATTCCAATTTCCTGCGCGCCCAGCGGGGTATTGCGATCGTGCGACTAAAGCTCGGCAGTATCGAACTGGAAACCGATCCAGCCCAGGCACTCAACGACTTCCGGATCGCCTTGCAACGGATCGATGCTCTTCCCCAGGCTGAACAGAGCAGTTTCGCCACGTTGCGGCTACGCAGCTTTGTGCTTCGCAAAGAGGCCATCACGCTGGCGGAACTGGGGGAATATGCCCAGGCGTTTCCCATCTTTCATGACGTTGTCCAGATCTATCAACGCTTCGCGGCCTTGGATCCTCAGGATTGGCGCGCCATTGCCGACCTGCAGGTCGTTTTAGAAGATGAAGCGGCAGGGTATGAAAGTGCGGCCGATCCCGCATTAGGCGGCGCACCCGCGGAGCGGCGCCAAAACCTTGAACCCGCCGAGCGCCTGTTGACGCAAGCCACAGCCTTGCTGGATCGTATGCTGGAACATGACCCCGCCAACCAGAACTGGGTGGCGGTTCTGGCCGATGCGCAGGTTCGAATCGGCGCTATCCAGCAGACCCTTCACCCTTCGGACCAGCCACCAGCGCTCTCAAGGAAGGGTCTATCCGTTCTTAAGGAATTGGCCAGAAAGCCCCAAGCCTCACCCATGATTCTCGATCTGGCAGTCGGAGCGCTGCTGAAAGCCGAACCGGATTCGCTAAAAGATCCGCAATTTGCCCTCGTTTGCGCCGAACGGGAGGTCCTGGTCAGTCAGCGCAAATCAGTCCCCCGGTTGCTGTCTCTCTCCCAGGCCTACCACGCCGCGGGACAGATGGAGAAAGCGCGAACCACGGCCGACGAGGCGCTGGCGCTACTTCCCGCCTTGACGCCCGGCAGCGCGAAGTCCCGGGTGCGTAAGCTGCTCGAGATTGAAGCGCGTGCCACGCGGTAAGGGGCCGCCACTCGCCCAGATGAAGCCCCGATAGAGTCGCCAGGCCCACTCACCTCAAAGACATCCTATCGTTCACAAATCCGTGGGCAATATTGCGGGCAAGCTCCGCATGGCCTTGCGGGAGGCCAGCACTTTCGCAACTTCGGCCAGCAGGGCTTCCGGGCGTACGGGCTTTGTAAGCGCAATCTTAGCGCCCAGCGCTTGCGCAATGCTCAGAAACTGTCCATCCAGAGCGCCCGAAAGGGCAATGATCGCGATCTCCGGCCGTTGCCGGCGAAGAGCACGAATGGTCTCGATTCCTTCTTTTTCGGGCATGATGAGATCTGTAATCACCACGTCCAGCGGATTCGCCAGCGCGTAATTCAGCGCCTTCAGCCCATCCTCCGCCTCGCTCACCTCATAGCCGCCCTCCTCCAGCACGGCGCACAGAAAAGAACGCACTGCCGCATCATCGTCCACTACCAAGATCTTCGCCCTCGTGGGCGCCTCTCCCAGGACGGCACGCACCTTGGAGGCCAGCGCTTCCGGGGTAAACGGCTTGGCGATGAACTCGGCGCCTTCGACCAATACCCCATGGTCGGCAATCACCGTGTCGCTATATCCGGACATATAGAGGATCTTGACGGCCGGGATCATCTTCTTTAGCCGCTGAGCAAGCGCCCGGCCGTTTGCGTGCGGCATGATCACATCGGTCAAAACCAGATGAATTCCCGCGCCTTCACGCTCACACATCAGCAAAGCTTCGTCGGCGTTGGCTGCCTGCAGCGTTCGGTATCCGTATTGATCGAGCGCGGCGGCGGTAAGGGTCCGCACATCCTCCTGGTCCTCGACCACCAGGATGGTCTCGGTTCCCCGCGCGACCGGAATCACTGTGGCTATTTCCGCCACAGCGGAATTGTCCGCGGATAACGGCAGGTAAATATTGAAGCTAGTTCCCTGTCCTACTTCGCTGTACACATCAATATGACCGCCGCTCTGGGCGATGATGCCTTGGACCATGGACAACCCTAATCCGGTGCCATGCCCCGCATCCTTGGTGGTAAAAAACGGCTCAAAGATCCGCCGCCGGGTCGCCTCGTCCATACCCACGCCGGTATCGCAGACGGCGAGCTTGGCATAGCGCCCGGGCCGCACCTCCGGATGCAAGGCCGCACAACTCTCGTCCCAGGCTGCCGCGGAGGTCTCGATGAGCAGCTTGCCGCCCTCGTGCATGGCGTCGCGGGCATTGACCACCAGATTCATAAGGACTTGTTCCAACTGATGAGGATCGGCATACACGACAGGCCGCTCCTCGCTGAGCGCCAGTTGGAATTCCACATCTTCCCCTAACAGCCGTTGCAGCATCGATTCCAGCTCTTCCACCACCCGGTTCAGTTCCAGAACCCTGGGCTGCAAAATCTGCTTACGGCTGAAGGCCAGCAGCTGTCGCGTCAGTCCCGCGGCCCGCTCTCCGGCTTTCAGAATTTCTTGCAACTGATGGTGGAGCGAGTCTTCGGTCTTCAGTCCTCCGAGGGCCAGATTGCTATAGCCATTAATGACGGTCAGCAGGTTGTTAAAGTCATGGGCAACCCCGCCAGCCAGCTGGCCGATGGCTTCCATCTTTTGCGATTGCCGCAGCTGCTCCTCCAGCAGTTTCTGTGCGGTAATGTCGGTATTGGTGCCGCTCAACATCACCGGCTGGCCGGCGGCATCGCGCTCGACTACATTTCCGCGGCCCAGAATCCAACGCCAGGAACCGTCCTGATGACGCATCCGGAACTCCGCGGCGTAACCGGGATTGTTGAGATCGGAAAGGGTGGCCTGAATCAGGGTCATGGCTGGTGGCAAATCCTCGGGATGCACCAGCGATTTCCAGCTTTCAAAGGTCATCGGAAAATGCTCGTCACCGTAGCCCAACATCTCATACCAGCGCGGGCTGTAATAGGTCTGGCCGGTCTGCGCATTCCACTCCCATACCGCCTCGGCGGTGGCGGCAATCGCCCGGGAGAAGCGCTTTTCGCTCTGCCGTAGCGCTTCCTCCGCCCGCTTGCGCTCGGTGATGTCTTCCAGAAAACCTTCCAGCTGTCCTGGAGTTTCCGGAAGTACACGGAGCCTCAAATTCGCCGTAATGCGCGACCCGTCTTTTTTGCGGAATTGCTGCTCCGTTCTTATCCACTTCCCCGGACTTGCCGCCGCTCTTTCCAGCAAATGCGATCGTTCCCCGGATTCGACGTACACCGAGTCCGCAATTGTTGATTGGTTCACTATCTCCTTGGCCTCCTCGGGCGAGGCAAAGCCCAGTATTCTGGCGTATTCCTCATTCACGCCGAGGATCTTGCCTTCGCTGGTGGAATAGAAGACACCGACCGGAGCATTTTCAAACAAACTGCGATACCGGTCTTCGCTCTCCCGCAACGCCACCTCCACCCGCTTGCGCTCGGTGATGTCCTTGGCGAACATCGAGGCCCCCAGCGCCTCTTGCCCCCGCAGGATGGGATGGAAGGCAATTTCCAGCACGCGCCCATCGAGCAGTCCGTATTCCAGGGAGAAGGCCCCATCGGTAAAAACCCGGTCACAAAGGGAGATCCATCTCGCGGCGCGGTCCGCGGGGAGATAATCTTTCGGTAAGTCGCCGAGTTGGGCGCTCGTGCCATAGCTATGGCGCAAGTGTTCCACGAAGGCGGAATTGAAGGATAACAACCGGTATTGGCGGTCCACCGAAAAGATTATTTCCGCCGTACTTTCGAGCAGGGCGGCAATGCTGTCCCGGGAATTCTGGAGTTCGGCCTCCATGCTCTTCCGCTCGGTGACGTCACGGGCGATCCCTTGAATGGCAAAGGGTCTGCCCTCGCGGTAGATGAGCGAGGACCGGATTTCGACAAAAACCCGCTTCCCATCCTTGCGGCGCAAGGAGTACTCGCTCACCTTTGACTGACGTCCGGTGGCGCTGATTTCTTCCATCCGCGCCAGCGCCAGCGGCAACTGATCCTCTGTCATCAAGGACTGGATCGTGACTGCGGGGATGTCCTCACGCTGGTAACCCAGCAAATCCAACGCCGCCTGGTTGGCGTCCAGAAAACGGCCAGCAAAATCGATCAGGAACACACATTCCAGTGAACGATCGAAAAGGCCCCGGTAGCGCTCATTGCTGGCGCGCAGGGCTTCCAGCGTTGACGCGACCGGAATCAAGGTAAGCGGCAAACTGGCGAGGTAAACAAACCACACAGCAATAGGATTACCGGGCATGGAAACCGGAAACTGGTGGCCGGTGTGTTGCAGAAGCGCCTCGACCAGCGCAACCAGAAGGCTGGCCGCGGCCATCGCAAAAGAAAACTCCCTGCCGAGTAGCCAGGCCGCGTTCACTACCAGCAGGAAGATGAGGCCATGCAGCGGACTCAGGACTCCGCGATTCAGTACGCCAAACACCTCCATGAGGCACCACAACGTCCACACAAACAGCAGACATGCGCCACGAAAGCGGGCTCTCCTGAGAAGCCGTAGCGCCGCGACGGTACTGGCCAGCAGCAGGACGCTCAAAACCGTCCCCAAACGCTTATTGGCGGCAAACAGAGGAACGGCAATGACAATGTTCACGAACAACCAAATCACGAAGCAGGTCAGCAGGAAATGGAAACTGCGGGCGCGACTCTCGTCCTCAAAATTGTCTAGTCGAGAGCCCCCTCGCATCCCGAACAGGAAGCGGCGCGACTGCGTTGCGATCCAAGTCATCGCAATGAATACCTAGGAGCAAAGTTGAACTTTGGCACCATGCGCAAACCTCCAGGTTCCACATTCATGCGCGATGTGACTTTCTTCTTAGTTCGCTCGGAGAATAGCAAGAAACCGTCGGGCAAACAACCAAAGAGTCTCGTTACCGGGTTGCCACTGACCGCTCCCGAGTGCAAACCATACGCTTTGGGCTGCGTAAGGACCCGACTGCAGTGGCTTGTCCCTGCGCGCCGCCGAAGCCTGCGCCCGGAGCGAAACTCCCGGCGCAGGCGTTATACGGCGGCAAGAAAATCGTTTAATTTACGGTGATCGTGCCCACCTTCAGGTTTTGTCCGATGACCTTCCCGGTCGAATCAGTCGCAATGCCTTGAATGGTGTAGGTTCCTGTGGCCGAGGGTTTGAAGCTGACGGAGATGTCCTTAATGTCTCCGTTCTTCACCGTCCGGCTGCCGTTATTCGTGGCTACGATGGTTCCCGCCGAATTCACGATGTTGTCTGTGAGCGTGACGCTGGTGTCACCGCTGCTGCCCGTTCCCGTGTCCAGAAATTGCACACTGGCCGTAGTCGAGGTGCCCACCGTACTCGGGTTCGGGGTGGCCGAGACCAGCGTGATGGTGAATTCACTTCCAGGCGTTGGCGTCGGTGTCGGTGTCGGCGTCGGTGTCGGTGTCGGTGTCGGCGTCGGTGTCGGTGTTGGTGTCGGTGTCGGTGTTGGTGTCGGTGTCGGTGTTGGTGTCGGTGTCGGTGTTGGTGTCGGTGTCGGTGTTGGCGTTGGTGTTGGCGTGGGCGAGCCGTTGGTTGTAACCGTGAACGAGCCGAAGTTCATAGCCGCAAAGTTGGTATCACCGGAATACTCCGCGGTATAGGTGTGGGTGCCCGCGCTTACGCTGGGAATGGTGACATAGGTGAGTGAACGCTTCGAGGAGTTCTGGTAGGTAACCTCGGGTGCGGCCAAAGACGCGCTGGCTGCCTGTGTCCCGTTGTCGTAGACGGTAAGCGTCCCGGTGGGAGCGGAGGCAACGCCAACGTTGTTGGCGGATCCCGACGTGGTCTCACTGGGCACGATCGGCTGCACAATGGCGGTCAATGTCAGCGACTGGCCGGCCGCCACGGAAGTGGTCTTGGAGAACAGTTCTCCGGCGGCATAAACGAACTTGCCGGTGCAGCTGTAATAGGCGTTGCTATCGCTGATGTTGTCGGCTACGGTCACGTTGGTATCGGAAGCAGCATCCGTAATAAGGTCAGAGGCGAAATTGACGGGATCCGGTCCCAGCGTGAACTGGGCGTTGTTTACATTGCTGCCCTTGAAATCGTTGGACTCGTAGCCCACATAGTCCACGTTATCGAAGGTCATCGTCAGCGGATGGACCACCCCACTGGTGTTATACCCCGTCAACGTAATGTCCTGATCGCGGTTGAGGATGGCAACATTCTGGAAGGTAATGTCGTGGAAATTCGGATAGAGCGTTCCCGTCGAGGATGAATAATAGGGATCGAACACCAGCGAATGGCCGCCATTCTGGATACAGGTGTTTCGATACAGAACGTCATAGACCTCGCCGCCACGGCTGGAATCGGACTTGATGCGAATCGCGTTGCGGGAAGACGAGCCGTAGGCTACGTTGTCATCGATCACATTGTCCGTGACCAGAAGATTATTGAGGCCGCCGTTGGTCTCACTGCCAATCGATATGCCGTGGCCGGCATAGAAGTGATTGAAGGAAATCGTGCCATTCGCAACATGGCCCACCCCCGCCTTGATCGCGATGTGGTCATCCCCATCGGCGATATACGAATGAGTGATCGTAAAGTTGGTGGCGGCAGAGGGGTCCAGGCCATCGGTGTTGGGCGAGTCAGCGGGCGCCGTAATCTTGACGCCCCATATCGTAAGATCATTGCCCACACCGGAAAAGTGGAACTTCGGTGAATTCTGCAGGGTGATCTTATACAGGGTAAAGTTATCCGCCCCCGCATTGGTGGTGTGATCTCCCAGGAAGAGCAAACGTGGGCGCGTACTGGCGGACCACCAGTTGTCCCCCCGGGCGTCGATGATTCCATAACCCATGATGCCGGAGCCCGGGCTGGGCGCGGTGTTGGTGGCGACAGTAATCAGCGGATAACACCAGTCCACGCTCTTGACGCAAGCATAGTCGGCGGTCTGTATGGAACCGAATACCGTTACCTCGGCATCCACCAGCAGCGTGACCCCGGCGTTTAGGGTGATGGGCGCAATGAGGAATGCATTATCGCTGCCCGAGGCTGCCAGTTCTACCGCTTCCCCGGCGGGACAAGCATTGATGGCAGACTGGCTATTCCGACGATGTCGAACAGCATTCCGATTTGATGTCGGACAGCGTTCCGATCTGATGTCGAACGTCGTTCCGAGATGACGGCGAGCAGGTTCGGAGCGGAGCGACGCTGGTGAAG
>Ga0181520_10000132_pt1 | contig 150626 bp, 111 predicted proteins | sample PEATcosm2014_Bin_29_FD_132451 | JGI IMG/M metagenome (GOLD analysis project Ga0181520, IMG submission 132451) | Peatland microbial communities from MTU Mesocosm Facility, Houghton, MI, USA - PEATcosm2014_Bin02_30_metaG | ecosystem: Environmental > Terrestrial > Soil > Wetlands > Peat | place... | reverse complement strand
TAATTTAGGTCGCCACATCTGTATATTGTCAAAATCGCGTAAATTATTGATAATAAACAACTTAATGGTGCCGGGAGGGGGGGTCGAACCCCCATGACCGCAAGGGTCGGCGGATTTTGAGTCCGCTGCGTCTGCCAGTTCCGCCATCCCGGCCGGGGAGGGGTTCTGCTCCCCAAGTATCGCATAGGCCTTGCCTTATCTGCCACAGAAGGGCTCGCCAGGCCGCAGGCAATTGCCCTATTGCGGCCAGCTTTCCACATCCGCATTCCGGTTCGTGCCTGCGGCTCCCATGCGACAATGGAGGCATCAACGATGACTAGCGCCCCCTCCGCCGTCGTTCCCGAGCCAACCACCGTAACCCCGCAGTTGCTGGCCCAGCACGGCATCACCGCGGAGGAGTACGAACGCATTCTCGCGGCCCTCGGTCGCACGCCTTCACTCACAGAACTGGGCATTTACAGCGTGATGTGGAGCGAGCACTGCTCGTATAAGTCGAGCCGCGTGCACCTCAAGCGTCTGCCCACCAAGAGCGAGCGCGTGGTGCAGGGGCCGGGCGAAAATGCCGGCATTATCGACGTGGGCGACGGATGGGCCTGCGCCTTCAAGATCGAAAGCCACAATCACCCGAGCTACATTGAGCCCTTCCAGGGCGCGGCCACCGGCGTGGGCGGCATTCTGCGCGACATCTTTACCATGGGCGCGCGCCCGCTGGCTGTGATGGACTCGCTGCGCTTCGGGCCGATTTCCGATGACTCTCGCAGGGCCACGGATGCAAACCAGGACGCAAGAGCGCGCGAGCGCCACAGAAATCACGCCGTCGTCGAAGGCGTGGTAGGCGGCATCGCCGGCTATGGCAACTGCTTTGGCGTACCCAACCTCGGCGGCGAAACCAAATTCGAGGCCTGTTACAGCGGCAATCCGCTGGTGAACGCCTTCGCGCTCGGCCTCGTCCGCAAGGACTAAATCTTCTACGCCAAGGCCAGCGGCACGGGCAATCCCGTGATCTATGTCGGAGCCAAAACGGGCCGCGACGGCATCCACGGCGCGACGATGGCGAGCGAAGAATTCCACGAAGGAACGGAGGCCAAGCGCCCCAACGTGCAGGTCGGCGACCCGTTCATGGAGAAGCTGCTGCTCGAAGCGTGTCTTGAGGCCATGCAGACCGGCGCCATCGTAGGCATTCAGGATATGGGCGCTGCGGGACTCACCTGCTCCACCTGCGAGATGGGCGCGCGCGGCGGCGTCGGCCTCGATGTCGAGCTCGATCTGGTTCCGCAGCGCGAAACCGGCATGAGCGCGTACGAGATCATGCTTTCAGAGAGCCAGGAGCGCATGCTGCTGGTGGCGGAAAATGGTCGCGAAGAGGAAGTGCTGCGCGTCTTCGCAAAGTGGGGCCTCGACGCGGTGATCGTCGGCACGGTGCAGCCCGAGCCGCGCTTGCGCATCCGCCATCACGGCCTGCTGGTCGCCGACATTCCCAATCAATCGCTCACTGACGATGCGCCGCTCTATCATCGGCCCGTCGGCACGTGGAAGTCGCCGGTTCCGCTCGATCCTCCCGCAGATGCGCTCGCGGAACTGGCCAAAGACCGCAATTATCTGGCGGACCTCAAGAAACTTCTTGCCTCCTCCAACGTCTGCTCCAAGCGCTGGGTTCATGAGCAGTACGACTCGATGGTGCAGACCAACACCGTGCAGGGACCCGGCGGCGAAGCCGGCGTGATGCGAATCAAAGGCACTGGAACTCCGGGCCACGAACGCGGTCTCGCCATGGCTCTCGATGGCAACGGCCGCTGGGCGTATCTTGATCCCAAACTCGGCGCCTTGCACGCCGTGGCCGAGGCCGCGCGCAAGGTCGCCTGTACCGGCGCAACGCCCGTCGCCGCCACCAACTGCCTCAACTTCGGCAATCCCGAGAAGCCCGAGATTATGGCACAGCTTTCCGCCGCCATCGACGGCATTGCCGAAGCCTGCACCGTGCTGGGCACGCCGATTACCGGCGGCAACGTATCCTTATATAACGAGACGCGCGGCGAAGGCATTTATCCTACACCGGTCCTCGGCATCGTCGGCATTCTGGAAGATGCAACCAAGGCAGTGCCCGCCAGTTTCCAACGAGAGAAGGATGCTATCGTGCTGCTCTGGCCGATTCCGCGCGGCCAGGAGCCGAACCCCAAGCTCAAGGTTCCCCTCAATCCTCCGCCCATCAGCCAATACCCGCTTCCAGTGCTGGAACGTGAACCGAGAGCACGTGAAGAGGCGGACGCGAGCGACGCCGAAGCCGCCGCCAATCTCACTGCATTCGGCTCCTCCGAATTCGCCAAGGCCGTCCTCTGTGGCCTTTGGGGCACTCCGCCCGCACTCGATCTCGATGCCGAGGCCGGCCTGCACAACTTGCTGGCCGTGCTCGCCTGGCGCAAGCTCATCCGCTCCGCGCGCGATATCTCCGACGGCGGTATCGCCGTTGCGCTGGCGCAAGCCGCATTTACCAAAGGCATCGGCGCCACCGTCCAGCAGGACCCGTCGCTTCTTGCCCACCCGCTCTTCGGTCTTTTTGCCGAGCCCGCTTCCACCGTGATCGTGACCACGGATGCCAAGAATCTTTCCGAGATCGATGCCATGGCGAACCAGAACAATTTCCTCTCCGCACGCATTGGAACCACGGGTGGCAATCGGCTCGACATTCTGGTTGACGGTGAGACCTTCATCTCTGCGCCACTCACCGAACTTCGCACGCTCTGGGCGTCCGCACTTGAAGCCAATCTCCATGACGAGGTCCCCGCATGAGCCGGTTGCTGTTTCAGGGGGTCTCCGGCGTCGCCGACGAATCAAACCTACTCCGCATCGGCTCTGCGACGTCGTCCCTGATCCCTGATCCCTGTCCCCTGTTCCCTGCTTCTGACACTCTCCACGAAGAATGCGGCGTCGTCGCCGTCTACGGCCATCCCCACGCCGCGCGCGAAGCCTACCTCAGCCTCTACGCATTGCAACATCGCGGGCAGGAATCAGCCGGCATTGCCACCGCCGACGGCCATCGCCTTGCCAACATCAAAGGCATGGGCCTGGTTTCGGAGATCTTCACGGACGATGTGCTGGCCAAGCTTCCCGGCCACATGGCCATCGGCCATACGCGTTATTCCACCACCGGCGATTCGGCGCTGCTCAACGCCCAGCCCATTCGCGTCGATTCCACCAAGGGCCTCATCGCCATCGCGCACAACGGCAACCTGGTAAATCTGGGCAACGTGCGCTCCCGACTGGAGCGCGACGGCGCATATTTCCAGACCACCTCGGACTCCGAGATCATCGTGCAACTCATCGCGCACTCAAGCGCCGGCTCGCTGGTCGACGCCATTGCCGACTCGCTCTCGCAGGTTGAAGGCGCATTCTCGATTGTCATGATGACACGCGACCGCATCTTTGCCGCGCGCGATCCGCACGGCTTCCGGCCGCTCTCCATGGGCCGCATGAAACATCCCGGCGGCCCCGACACCGTCGTCTTCGCGTCGGAATCCTGCGCCTTCGATCTGCTCCGCGCCGAGTTCGTCCGCGACATTCTTCCCGGCGAACTGGTCATGGTCTCTGAAGACGGCGTCACCAGTCGCCAGTACGCGAGCGGCAATACGCAATCGAGCTGCATCTTCGAGCATGTCTACTTCGCGCGTCCCGACTCGCGCATCTTCGGCCGTTGGGTGCAGGAGTCGCGCGACCAGATGGGCCGCCAACTCGCGCGCGAATCCGGCGTGCCCGCGGATGTCGTCGTGCCCGTGCCCGACTCCGGCGTCACCGCCGCACTCGGCTACGCTGAAGAAGCCGGAATCCCTTTCCGCTTCGGCCTCATCCGCAACCACTACGTCGGCCGTACGTTTATCGAACCTGAGCAGCGCGTCCGCGACTTCGGCGTCCGCCTCAAGCTCAACCCCGTGCACAACCTGCTTGAAGGTAAGCGCGTCATCCTCATTGACGACTCCATCATTCGCGGAACCACGAGCCGCAAAATCGTCCGCATGGTGCGCGGCGCCGGCGCTGCTGAAGTGCATCTCCGCATCAGCTGCCCGCCCACCATTTCGCCATGTTTTTACGGGGTCGACACGCCGAGCAAAAAAGAACTCATCGCGGCCAACAATACCGTCGAGGAGATTCGCCACTACATCGAGGCGGACTCGCTGGCATATCTGTCACTCGACGGGTTGTTGCGGTCAGTCCAGGACGAGAAAAAAGTCGGTTACTGCACCGCGTGCTACACCGGCAACTATCCCACCCAATGGGTCGACGTGGAAGACATTCTGCCCGCAGCCGCGGCAATTTAAACTTCCACCGCCAGACCGCGTGAATCCAAAACTCTACCAGAGAGGCGCAACCGGAGACTCTTGATACACCGGAGCCGGCGCGCCCTTATTGGATGTTTTGATGGCTGCCAGGAAAGGTTTCGCGGCGGGATCGTAAACAATTGTGATATGGCCGGCGCTTCCAGGGCGTCCGTCGCTTCCCGACATGCCGTCATGCCCATCCATTCCACTGCTCCCGTCCGAGCCGTTTGGACAGCCGAATCCGCCCGATCCGCCGGCGCCGCCCCTGCCGCCTTTTCCGCCGCTGCCGCCGCTGCCTCCTGCACCTCCATTGGCCGCGATGGTTAGCGATCCGCCTTGCGGGTCAACCAGAAAATGCCGATCCTTTCGGCCTTGTGCGCTCACAACAGCCTGCAACAAGGGTTCTGCACCAGGCCGCAATGCGATCATGACTTTTACGTCGGGCGCGTTGCCGCCATCGCCGCCATCGCCGCCATTGCCGCCGTCGGAGCCGTTACTGCCGTTGCCCCCGTCTCCTCCCGCGGAACTATTGTCCGGATCGCACGATCCCATCGAGCCACTTGATCCTGAGAGGCCATCGCTCCCGCTCATTCCATTCGATCCATCCGACCCATTGGCTCCGTTGAAATTGGCCGCAAAAGCATAGTCGTAGGTCACCGGAACAGTCAGCGATGCGTGCAGTTCCGGGTGGCTAGGGACGGAAATCTCCACCTGCCCAGTCTTACCGTCGCTCTTCCGCGGGTCGTGCGCCAAACTCAGCACGCCTTTCTTGTTTACCGTTACCACGCTCGGTGTCACCGTCAAGTCGGCCCACAGAATCTTGCCCTTGCCCTTTCCTTCGGTAACCCAGACCTTTCCGGTCGCGTCGGTGAACGTCACCACCAGGGGCGACGATTCTCCCGGCGCGATTGCCGGTCCATTCGGCATGCTTGCCTCGATCGTCGTCACAGAAAGCTTGTCGAGATGCACTCTCGTTCCTAACTTCACCCTGATCGCGGTGCATCCTGTCATTCCCAGAGCCGCGAATCCCAATGCCCCGATGCCCACACACCGCCATAACCACGCACTTTGCCTGTTCATTGATGCTCTCCGTTCGCGTCCATTGCGCGTTCATGTCTGAAACCAGGCACAACCCAAGTTAAACCCGCGGCTCGTGGTGACGCACACCTGCCGCAAGCCGCGGCCGCGCCGCTTCTCTTCATCCATGCAAGAAGTTCTTGTTCAATTAGACACTGAAACTCGCAGTCGAGTTGCGGAACGCGCTGGAGATTTTTGGGGTTCTCATTTGCTGCCTTACGGAGCCTTCGTCGCCGTCATTTCCGCGCCCCAGCTTCCATCGTCGGTCCCGAAGGTGAACCCGATCTGTCCGGCCGTGACCTTGCCCTTGTAGGCCAGCTTGTATGTCTGTCCCTGGTAATCGGTATTCAACCAGAAGCTCACCGTGTCGCCGTCCAGCTTGCCTTCGTGAATTTCCGCGGGCGTCGTCGGCAGCCCTTCCACCGTTCCCGTCACCACGCCGGCCGCGCTCGTCAAATGGAAGGTCAGCGGCATGCTTGTGCCCTGAAAATCGAAGCTCCCTTTCCAGGTTCCGGTGATATCCAGCTCCGCAGGCGCGGGCGCCGTTCCCGCGCTCCTCGCCGCTGTCAGCTGCGTGCCCCAGCTTCCATCCTCCGTCCCGAAGGTGAATGCAATCTGATCTCCGGCCGCGGAAACTGTCCCCTTGAACACCAGCTTGTAAGTCTGTCCCTGGTAGTCGGTGTTCACCCAGAACGTGACCGTGCTGCCATCCACTTTGCCGTCGTGCAATTCGGCGGGCGTGGTCGGCAATCCTTCCACCGTTCCCGTCACCGCACCGTTCGCAATCGTAAAATGAAACGTCAACGGCACGTTCGAGCCCTGAAAATCGAAGGCTCCCTTCCAGGTTCCACTTGCATCCGCCGCGTTCGCCGCCGGCAGCACTGCCAGGAAAGCAACCAGCCCCAAAATGCGCAACAGATTCCTCATGCACATCCCTCCAAACCCAACGAGTTTACCATGCTGACAATGCGTATTCATGTTGCCTCGGACACACCCCGGCGCCGGCTGCGCGTGATTCTGTAACGACTCAAAATCCAGCGAGAGCTGGTTGCATAGACGGGGCTTTGTATCAGGGCACGACTTTAGTCGTGCCGAATGAAACTGCAAGTGCAGGGGGTTTTACAGGCTGCGGAAAAACTCGCTTGGCAAGGAGTTGTGTATCAGGGCACGAGTTTACTCGCGCCGAAAATTGCGCAAAATGAATGTGGGGCTTTTAGCCCCTGCGGGCTGCTCCCTCATGGTCGGTCGCAAATTCGGCCTTTTTCCGCACCCTGTTTAACCCCTGAGGGATGCCTCGCCTGATCGGGCGGTAATTGCAAAGCCGGCTCGACGGAATGCCATCAGCGCAGCGCCAGCGAAGGGTCGGCGCTGAGTTCCGGCGGCGCAAATTCCTCGGCCAGCAATCGCGGCCACGCGGCGGCTGCGATCATGGCCGCGTTGTCGGTGGAGAGCGAGAGAGTTGGAAAGGCAATCCGCACGCCGCGAGCCGCGGCCTCTCGCGTGAAGCGCTCGCGCAATTCGCGGTTGGCAGCCACGCCGCCGGTGACCAGGATGCGCCGCGTGCCGAGCGACTCCGCAGCGGCGAAGGTCTTCTTCATCAAATCGCCGATCACCGCGTGCTGAAAACTGGCAATCAGGTCCAATGTCGGCTGCGGGCAGAGAGCCAGAGCTTCTTCGCGTGTCTGCGGCGGGCGAAAATCCGCGAGCACACGGCTCACCCGCGCCCTCGCCTCGGCGCGCAATCCGTGCAACTCCACATAGCGCAGCACAGCAGTCTTGATTCCTGAAAACGAGAACAGAAAATGCGAGTCGAGGCGCGCGATGGGCGCGGTCGTGGCCGCCTTGGTGCGCGCAGGCTTACCGGCCAGATGCGCCTTGGTTTTGATCTGCGCAAAGGCGAAAGGCACGGCGTGGGAATTGCCGAATCTGGCCAGCGCGTCGATCCATGGACCGCCGGGATAGCCGAGGCCAAGCAGTTTCGCGACCTTGTCAAAGGCCTCGCCGGCCGCGTCGTCCACGGTGCGGCCCACGAGCGTGTAATTCCACGTTTCTTGCGCACGGCGAGCCAGATAAAGGTGCGTGTGACCGCCGGATACGACCAGCGCCAGCGCCGAAGTATCGCCGGTCTCCGGACCGGCTGTACTGGCGGCGTCCACGCCGCCAAAAGCGATCTCGCGCTCGTTCAGCAGCACCGCGTGAATGTGACCCTCAAGATGATTCACGGCGATCAACGGAAGATGATTCGCAAAGGCGAGCGCCTTGGCGTACGTGATGCCGACAAGCAGCGCTCCGGCAAGGCCCGGGCCGGAGGTCACAGCGATGGCATCGAGATCGGCGAGCGCAACGTGCGCCTCGGCCAGCGCGGCCCGAACCACGGGGACAATGGCGCGGAGATGCTCCCGGCTGGCCAACTCCGGCACCACGCCGCCGTAACGCGCGTGCGTCGCGATTTGCGAAGCCACCACGGATGAAACGGTGCGCGCGCCCCGCTCCACGATCGCCGCGGCAGTTTCGTCGCAGGAGCTTTCAATACCGAGAATCAAGCCGCGAGGCATATATGATTACCTTATCGTCTCGGCGCAAGGCCCGTTTTGAGCGCCGACCAAAACTTAAAGCCCCAGACAACGCCGTGATCGTGCCTGGATTCTGGCTCCAAGGAGCAGGCTTTGGAAAGGCCCGGTGCATGCGGAGGGCGGAATAACAGTTGCTCTTGGCGTCATGGGAGCGGTCATACCTCCGGACCTGTTCCTGCAGATCCACAAACAAAGCGTAGCCAGGAGTTTGGTCCCGCCCGCTTCTCGCAGATTGAAGCCCATAGAGAAAACAAGACTTTCAGGGAGATCAATCAAAGCTCATTGCGCCCTGATGCAATTGATAAATTCCGAAGATAAACCAGAGAGGCTATCACTGCTATCCTCCTGATCTTCCTGCTCATTCCTACTTTTGCATTCATTCCCAGGTTGGTAGGATGTTGACGCTAATTCATTGCGGCACCCCCTCCGATCAAGAGAAGAGATGCCCTAAACATGCTTTCCCTCATACCGAGTGTCAAACCCCTCTATCTGCAGTTTCTTAATTGCCATGTGCGAGTTCGTGGGGTCATTTGGCGCTACACCGGCAGCAAAGAGCAACAGGGGACGGGCAGGAAATTCCTGGCCGTCGATAATAACCGTCCATTTTGCGTTGGCCCTGGTTGACCGGAATCTCTTCGCCGCGAAGATGATGTCCTTTCTCGTTAACTGCTGAACTTTTTCGCTTGCCATCTAACCTGCCCTCCCACGTCCGTTATATTACAATTCAGATTATTATACAAATTATTATTGAATCCTTGAAATAAAAGAGATTAAGCTCGAGGTGGATATGCTGCCAGTGAAAAGCCAGTTCGAAGCAGCATTGCGGATTGTGGAGATTCTGCGCGCCCACAAGTACGAGGCGTATCTCGCCGGCGGTTGCGTGCGCGATCTGCTGCTGGGCCGCGAACCGTCCGACTACGACGTGGCCACCAGCGCGACGCCCGACATCGTGCTGGACTTGTTTCCGCGAACCTTTGCCGTGGGTGCGCACTTCGGAGTCGTTCTGGTCGCGCCGGAAGCCGAAGATGCCGGCTTCACGACCGAAGTTGCGACCTTCCGTTCGGACCTGGCTTATTCCGATGGCCGCCATCCCGATGCGGTGCGTTACACCGCAAGCGCCCACGAGGACGTGCAGCGCCGCGATTTCACCATCAACGGCCTCCTCTTGGACCCGCTGCGCCTGCTGCGTGGCAGCGGCCTTTTGGACGAGTGTATTCGTGATCCGAAATTTCTCCGCTCCGCAGTGATCGACTGCGTCGGCGGCCTCGCCGACCTCGATGCGGGCGTGGTGCGCGCCATCGGGCGTCCGGAACTGCGCTTTGCAGAGGACCACCTGCGCATGTTGCGCGGGGTGCGGTTCACGGCGCGGTTCCGATTCGAGCTTGAGGCGGAGACACTTCGCGCCATCCGCTTGCTGGCTCCGCGCATTCAGGCCGTGAGCCGCGAGCGCGTGCGCGACGAACTCACAAAAATGCTCACCGAGGGCCATGCGCGCCGCGCCATTGAGTTGCTCGACGAGACCGGCCTGCTCCCTGAAGTGCTGCCGGAGATTGCGTCCATGAAGGGCGTGGAGCAGCCGCCGCAGTACCATCCCGAGGGCGATGTGTGGATTCACACCCTGATGCTGCTCGAGCTATTGCCGCCCGAATGCTCGATGACGCTGGCATGGGGCGCGCTGCTTCACGATGTGGGCAAGCCGCCGACCTTCCGCCGCGCGTCGGACCGCATCCGCTTCGACGGGCATGTGGAGATTGGCGTCGCCATGGCTGCGGAAATCTGCCGCCGCTTCCGTTTTTCCAATGAAGAGACGCGGCAAGTGCTGGCGCTCGTCGAAAATCACATGCGATTCATGGATGCGCGGCGCATGAAGACTTCGACACTCAAGCGCTTCTTCCGGCTGGATCGGTTCGACGAGCATCTGGCTCTGCACCGCATGGATTGCCTTGCCGCGAGCGGCAATCTGGATAACTGGGAGTTTGTGCGCGAACGGTTTTCCTCCATGCCCGAGGAAGCAGTGCGGCCGCAGCCGCTGATCACCGGCAGGGAACTGATCGCCGCGGGATACCCGCCGGGCGCGCGATTCCGCGAAATGCTGCGCGCGGCCGAAGATGCACAGTTGGAGGGTACCGTCGCGACGGCGGAAGAAGCATTGCAACTGGTGCGCGCACGATTTCCATCCTGAGCGAGTTCTCGGAAGCAAAGATTGCGCTGCGACCACGCGCTACGAATGCAAAATGGTCTTGAGCATCTCCGCGAAGGTTGCCACATAAGGCTCGAAGAGCATGAACATGTGCTTGGTCGGCACGTCGATAATCTCGATGCCTCCCTGGACGAGACTGCCCCATCCAAGCGTGAGGTCTTCGCTGCGGCCGAGCACCTCCGGTCCTTGATCCGTGGCGCGCACCAGCGTGATTTTCCCGGGGAAGGGTTTGAAAGTGTAACGTGAAAGTGCCCGCCAATGGCCCTGCGAAACCCAATGGAAACGCAGAGGCGCCGGGAGCGGCCGGCCCAACATCCGGTAGGCATTCACGCCCGCAGGAAGCACGGCGCGTTCCATGAACTTAGTCCAGTAGTATTCGCTCTTCTCCCGAATTTTCTTGCCGAGATAACGCGCCCCACCCTCGCGAATGTTGCGCCAGAATTTGGCGAGCTTGGCGCGTGTGCCAAAATACCGGCCGCCGCCTGGAACCCGCACGTCGAACATGATGACCGCGGCGGGAGTTACGCCCTGTTCCTGGAGCTGCCGCGCCATCTCGTATAACACGAAGCCGCCATAGGAGGCTGCGCCGAGCAGATAGGGGCCCTGCGGAAAGAAGGCGCGCATCTCCTTGATGTAGAGCGCGGCCATGTCTTCGACAGTGAGGTCGCGCCGATCCGGGTCGGCAACCAACGGAGACTGAAAAGCATAGAATGGCTGGCTCGGGCCGAGCGCCTTGGCCAGTTGCTCGTAGAAGAGAACGTCGCCGCCGACGGCGTGGACGCAGAAAAGCGGAATGCGCGCGCCGTTGGGCTGGATGGGCACAAGCGCGGACCATGTCCTCTGCTCGCTGCCGGCAGGCGCGCTTGCTTTGCGAATGACCTCAGCGAGTTGGCCCAGTGTACGGGCTTCGAAGAGCACGGCTAGCTCGAGATCCACGTTAAAAGTCTTCTTGATCTTCGCAAAAAGGCGCACGCCGATCAGCGAGTGGCCGCCGAGCGCAAAAAAGTCGTCGTCGGCGTTGACCTGATCGACGCCGAGCAGTTCCTGCCACCAGCCGGCGAGTGTGGACTCAATATTTCCGGTACCCGTCGCGGAAGCAGGCGTGGCCGCCGGCTTATGCGGCGGCGCTATAGCAGCGCTCCCGGTTGCCTCGAGCGGCTGCGGTATGGCAACCACTGCGGTGAGCGCATCCGCAAGCAGGATGCGCGTGAGGATGCGCGCTCCTTCAAGCGGCGCAATGCCGGGCCGGTGAACGATTTCAATGGGCCGCTCGCCGCCGGAACGGGCAGCTTCATGTGCCGGGCCCGATCCCTCCATGGCGCGCTCCGGATCAGCGATGCGGCGTACGGAGAATCCTTCAATCTCGGCCAGAACCTGTCCCTGCTCATCGAAGATCGTGACATCGAAGGTCTCTATTTCGCTGCGTTGCTGATTTTCCTTACGGCTGCGGACGTGGCTATACAGCCGCGCGGGAAAGGTGCGATAGACATTCATCCTGCGGTAAGAAATGGGCAGGAAAAGGTCGTCGCAGTGATCGTAATCCTCCGTCAGATAGAGCGCGGCGCCGGTCGCCATGTCAAGAAGCGCCGGATGCTGCCGCAGCGTCGCGACATCGGCCAGAAATTTGTCATCGAGCTGGATTTCCGCTAGACCCTCTCCTTTGCCGAGATGCAGCCGGCGCAGCGAGCGCCAGCGCGGGCCGAACGCGAATTGGTGTTCTTGCTGGGTGCGATTCTGCTCATCAAACAGAATCTCGCGTCCGCGGCAGCGCGCGGCGATGGCGGCGCGATCCACCAGGGCCGCGGGATGGGAGCGGCAGGGCGCGATGATTCCCGTGCAGTGCTCGGCCCATTCACCGTTGCGCGCAAACACCGAAAAACGGAACGCGCCTTTCGCGGCTTCGGCGCCTTCCTCGCGCCGCATTTGCACGCGCACTTCTTTTGATTCGCCAGGAGAAAACATCAACGGCGCAAGAAAAAAGACATTGCGGAATTCGATGGCGCCCTGTAGCGAGCCGTGCGTGAATGCGCCCGCGACCATTTCCAGGTGGCCTGTTCCGGGAATCAGTGCGATGCCGTTCTTGAATTGGTGCTCGGAGAGAACCCAGCGACGCTGCTGCGAAAATCGGTCTGCATACACAATTTGATTGAGCGAATCGAGCAGGCGTTCTCCCAGCCAGGGATGCGGCGAAATGGCGCGCGCAGCCATGCCGACTTCACGCCATGCGCCCCAATTGATCACGGTGACGGGACCTTCGCGGCTGAGCGCGAAGGCGTCGAGAAATGCGTTGGCGGCGGCATAATCCACTTGTCCCGCGGGCGGCTGGATGGAACTGATCGAGGAAAATAGCACAAAGCAAGCGAGTGGCTCGTCGCGCAGAGCTTCTTCAAGCACCAGCGTTCCGCGCACCTTGGGATTGAGAACGCGCGCGGCGCTGTCCGCCGTCTTGAGCATCAGAGGGCCATCGTCGAGCACGCCGGCAGCGTGGAAAACGCCGCTGATTTTGCCAAATTGCCCGCGCGCCTGTGCGACTGCGGCTTTCATTTCGTCCTGGTTCGTCACGTCCGCCTGCAAGACGAGCAGTCCTCCCGCCAGGGAGCGAATGGCAACCAGCTCGCGGAGACGTTCCTTTTCGGCCTCGGAGCACCCGCCATCCTGCAGTGCGGATTCCCATTGCGCTTCAGGTGGGAGCGCGGAGCGGCCCACAAGCACAAGGCGCGCCTTAAATTCGCGCGCCAATTGCTCGGCAACGGTGAGGCCGAGCCCGCCGAGTCCGCCTGTGATCAGGTAAACGCCGCCAACTTCCAGTCGCGGGTGCGGGCGTGCCTCGGAAAGTTGCAACGGTTCAAGCGTTTCGGTAAAGCGCTCGCCGCCGCGCCATGCAACGGTGGAGTTCTCGAGAGCTCCGTTCATCTCGGTAACCAGTTGCGCTGCGCTCTCCGCGGTCTTGCCGGCGTCAAAGTCGAGATCGATGGCTTTCGAGTAGAATCCCGGAAGCTCCTTGTGCATCACGCGCGCGGGACCGAGAAGCACGGCGCGAGCAGAATTGCGCACAGGCTCCGCGGCCACCCGCTGCATGTGGTTGGAGACGAGCGCCAACGCCACGCCCTGGAGATCCTGTGCCGCCAGCGCCTGCGCCAGATAAAGAGGACTAAAAAAGCTGCGGTCGAGAGTTTCTTTGAGCGGCGTCTCGCTCGCCTCCGCCGCAAGAGACCAAAGATGCACAATCTTGCGTGGAGCTCCACCGGACTCGAGCAGAGCGGCAACGAGCGCATCGTAATCCGCGCGCACGGCAGGGCGTAGCGCATAGCGGCCGCGCCTGAGTTGCTTGAAGCTGCCTCCGGGTTCGACTACGGCGAATTCCCGTTTCGCGGCTCTGAGATAGCGGGCAATCTCATCGGCAACGCCGAACGCGTCACGGAAAAGCAGCCACAGTCCCGGCTCCGCCATAGAGGCTGTGGGCAGAGGCGCGGGCTTCCACGTGCGGCGGTAGAGCGACACGGTCTCGTCTGCGCCGGCGTCCGTTTCGGATGGCGATGCGGGCGCGGGCGTGGAGGACGCTTCCTGCGCAATCCTGTCCGGCTCGATCCAGAACTTTTGGCGTTCGAAAGGGTACGTCGGCAGCGAAACGCGCTGCACGGATCCGGTTGCGTGCAGCTTCGACCAATCCACTTCGGCGCCGAGCGTCCAAACCCGGCCCAGAGTTTCCAGCGCGTAGCGCAATGCGGAAACGTTCTCGCGCGGATGCGGAAGCGAAGCAAACGCCTTGGTGGAAGGGCCGTCCTGCTGGCGCGCGAGCGTGGTGAGTACGTTGCCCGGTCCGGCTTCAATGAGCACACGCTCGGGCGCACTGAAAAGCTCGGCAAGATTGTCGCTGAAGCGAACCGTCGAGCGGATGTGGCGCGCCCAGTACGCCGGGTCCGTGGCCTCTTCCGCTTTGATCCACGTGCCGGTGACATTCGAGAGGTAGGGAATGCGCGGAGCGTGAAGCGTAATGCCGCGCAACCGCTCTTCGAATGCGCCCAGAATCGGCTCCATCATCGCCGAGTGGAATGCGTGCGAAGTGAACAGGCGGCGGCCGGCAATGGACTGTTTCGCGAGCGAGTGTTCGTAGCTCTCGATCGCATCTGCCGGGCCGGAGACGACGCACATCGCAGGATTGTTGATGGCGGCCATTGAGAGCGCGCCGTTGACGTGGATCTCTGAGGGAGCAAGCGGCACGGCCAGCATCGCGCCCGCGGGCAGTTCGTAGATAAGCCGTCCGCGCGCAGCGACGATCGCGAGCGCATCTTCGAGCGAAAAGACGCCGGCCAGGCACGCGGCCACGTATTCGCCGATGCTGTGGCCGGCCATGGCGGAGGGCTCAACGCCAAGCGACCTCCACCATTGGGCAAGCGCGTATTCGATCGCGAAGAGCGCGGGTTGCGTCAGCCACGTCTGATTCAATCGTTCCGCGCACGCATCTTTTTCGGCGTCCAGCGGATAGAGCGCCGCAATCAGATCGATCCCCAGCGGTTCGCGCAAATGCTTCGCACAAAGGTCGAGTGCCTCGCGAAAAATCGGCTCCTGCTCGTAGATCTCGCGGCCCATGTTCACGTATTGCGAGCCCTGGCCGGAGAAGAGAAACACGGGCACGGTGCGTCCCGCGTTTCCGGCAATCAGTTTCTTGCGGTCGAGACTTGCGAGAGCGGCAATGGATTCACGCTTGTCTTCGACCACGACCGCGCGGCGATGCGGAAATGCTGTACGCCCGAGTTGGCAGGTGAAAGCAGCGTCGGCGAGGCTCAGTTCGGGATGGTCTCCGAGATGCGCGGCCAGATTCGCGAAAGCCTGATCGGCGGCGGTTTCGGTTTTTGCGGAAACGGCGAGAATTTCGTAAGGCTTTTGTTCGCGGGTGAGTGAGACTGCGGGCGCCTCTTCCACGATCACGTGCGCATTAGTGCCGCCGATGCCGAGCGAAGTAACTCCGGCGCGGCGCGGCGTGGACGCGGAGGTCCAATCGGCGAGCTTGCTGTTTACGTAAAACGCATTGCCCTCAAGCTCAATGTGCGGATTGATCTTTTCAAAGTGCAGGCTGGCGGGAATCTGCGCGTGTTCCAGCGCCAGCGTCGTCTTGATGAGTCCGGAGACGCCCGCCGCGGCGTCCAGGTGGCCCACGTTGGACTTGAGCGAGCCGATAGCCGTCGTGCCGCGCCCGCCAGAGTCTCCAAAGGCCTGCGTCAGTGCACGCACTTCAATGGGATCGCCCACGCGCGTGCCGGTGCCATGCGTTTCCACATAGGAGATGCTTGAGGCGGGGACGCCGGCATAATCCAGCGCTTCGCGAATCACCTCGGCCTGGCCCTCCACGCTGGGCGCAAGATAACCCACCTTGCGCGCGCCGTCGTTATTGATCGCCGAACCGAGAATGACGGCGCGAATGTGATCGTGATCGGCGAGCGCATCTTCAAGCCGCCGCAGAACCACGATGCCGAGGCCGCTCGCAAAAACCGTGCCGCTCGAGCTGGCGTCGAAGCTCCGGCAGTGGCCGTCGCGCGAAAGAATCTCGCCCTCGCGGTGAATGTAGCCGAGCCCGTGCGGAATCTCGATGGTGACGCCGCCCGCCAGAGCCATGTCGCATTCGAAATTGAGCAAACTCTGGCAGGCCATGTGCGTCGCGACCAGCGAAGTGGAGCACGCGGTCTGCACATTGATGCTGGGTCCGCGTAGATCGAGCTGATAACTGACGCGCGTGGCCAGCACGTCCTTATCGTTGCCGGTTTGCTTCAGTTGAAAAAGCCCTGCGGACGCAACTAGGCGGCGGTTGGCGAGCAGGTTGTGGATCAGGTAGGAATTCATTCCGGATCCGGCGAAGACGCCGATGGAGCCGGAAAATTGCTGCGGCGGATGCGCCGCGTCTTCCAGAGCCTCCCACGCGCACTCCAAAAAATGCCGATGCTGCGGATCCATGATGGAGGCGTCGCGCGGGCTGAAACCGAAGAACGGCGCGTCGAAGAGCGGCACGCCATCGAGAACCGCGGCGCGGCGCACGTAGTCGGGGTTGGCAAGATCCTCAGCCGTAGCGCCGGCGGCCAGCAGCTCGGCGTCCGTCAGGTCGCGAATAGATTCCACGCCCTCGCGCAGATTCCGCCAGAACTCGGCCGTGTTGCGCGCCCCGGGAAAACGGCCCGCCATGCCGACGATCGCGATGGCTGAGGGCTTCATGGCGTTGTGATCTCCCGCTGGCGCGCCATTCTGCGGCGTGCGGCGCGCTCCGAGAGCTGGCTGGCCGCCTGCGCGCCGACCGATTGCGCGTCGAGATGTGCGGCCAATGCGCGGACCGTCGTGAACTGAAAAAGATCGAGCAGAGCAATCTCGCGGCCCAGTACTTCCTCGAGCTTGGCGTGCGCTTCAGCCACGGTGAGCGAGTGCGCGCCGAGATCGAAGAAATTCTCAGTGAATCCGACTGACGGAATGCCCAGCGCCTGTTGCCATGCGCGCGCTACAACGCGCTCCATCTCGCTCGAGGGTTCGGCGGTGTGTGCGGCTGCGGAAGCGAGATTCGGCGCAGGCAATTTGAGCAGCGCCTTGCGATCGATCTTGCCGTTGCCGGTCAGGGGCAGCTCATCGAGAAATACAACTGCGGAAGGAACCATGTAGTCGGGCAGCTTGGCGCCGGCCGCCGTGCGCAATGCGGCAGCGGTGTCCGTCGCATCGGCCACAAGATACGCCACAAGCCGCTTGTCGCCTTCGCGGTCTTCGCGCAGGACAACAACGGCTTGGCGGACGCCGGGGCACTTCTCAAGCAGCGCCTCAATTTCGCCGGGCTCGATGCGATGCCCGCGCAGCTTGATCTGATAATCCGCGCGGCCGAGAAAGTCGATGTTGCCGTCAGGCAAAAAACGCGCCAGATCGCCGGTCCGGTAAATGCATCCCGGCCCGAGCCCTGGAATCTCAACGAAGCGCTCGACAGTGAGCTCGGGCCGCCGCCAGTAGCCGCGCGCCACGCCGTCGCCGCCGATGAAGAGCTCGCCGATCTCGCCCACCGGAACGGGATTGAGATCGGAATCGAGCATGTAGATTTGCGTATTGGCGATGGGCTTGCCAATGGAAACGCTCGTCTCCACATCTTCGATGCGGCAAGTCGTGGACCAGATCGTGGTCTCGGTCGGCCCGTACATGTTGTGGATCTCACCTTTGAAGACCTGGCGTAGATGATGGATGAGCGCAGCGGGAACGGCCTCGCCGCCGAGCAGCATCTGTTTGAGCGAGCCCAGCGCCGCGTAGGCACGTGGATCGAGCGTCAGCATACGCGCGAGCGACGGCGTCATCTGCAGATGCGTCACGCGGTAGCGCGTGATTTCATCGGCGATGCTCGCCGAACCCTCGTCGCCATGGACGACAACCGTGAAGCCGCGCGTCAGCGTCCAGAGCAGCTCCAGCACGGAAATGTCAAACGAAACGCTGGTGACGGCCAGCCACACGCCCGGTTCGCAGCCGATAGCGCGATCCATGCCGGTAAAGAAATTCACCACGTTGCGGTTCTCGACCATCACGCCTTTCGGCTTGCCCGTGGAGCCGGAAGTGTAAATCACATACGCAATGTTCGCCGGCATCGCCGAGGAGACGACGCCTTCCGCGCTCTCGCGCGCGAGGTCCGCGTCTTCAGCATTGAGAATGGTGACACCGGCCGCAGCCGGTGGAAGATGTACGCGCGACGCAGCGGTGGTGAGCAGCACCGGCATCTGGGAATCTTCAATCACCAGCGAAAGGCGATCCTCAGGATAGGTGGGATCGAGAGGAACGTACGCGCCGCCGGCTTTCAGAATTCCAAGCAGGCTGACCACAAGAGTTTCCGAGCGGCCCATGGCCACGCCCACCAGCGTATCGGGCTTCACGCCGAGATTCTGCAAGCGGCGCGCCAGGCGATTCGCGCTTTCGTCCAGTTGGCGATAAGTAAGCGTGCGCCCTTGCGCAATCACCGCGACGGCATCGGGCGTGCGCGCGGCCTGCGCGGCAAATAGATCCGCAATGGTGCTGGAGCGGGGGTAGTCGGCCTCGGTCCGATTCCACTCAAGCAACTGCGCGGGTAACATGGAAATTCTCCAAAAAGAGATATTCGATGCCGGTGCCGAGGAAGGTCGCAACGGCTTCTTCCGGCGTGTTGACGATGGGCTGCCCTTTCACATTGAAGCTGGTATTCAGCACCATCTGGCGGCCCGTGGTCTTGCCCACGGCTAGCAGCAGCGCATGAAAATCGGGATTGTCCGTGGCGCTCACGGTTTGCAGGCGCGCGGAGCCGTTCACGTGCGTAATCGCAGGCAGCTTGTCGCGCAACTCGGGGCGGACATTGACGATGCTGATCATGTAGGGAAATTCTTCCCCCGGCGCGACTTCAAACCAGCGATGCGCTTCCTCCGCCGAACACGCGGGAGCAAAGGGCCGGAAGGCCTCGCGCTTCTTTACCATTGCATTAATGCGGTCGCGCATCTCGGGATGCCCGGGATCGGCCAGTATGCTGCGATTGCCGAGCGCGCGCGGGCCGTACTCCATGCGCCCTCGCGACCACGCGATCACGCGTCCGTCGGCGATGAGTTTGGCTGCCGCGGCGCAGGTTTCATCCACCGTCGCATAACACTTCCACTGGATTTTGCCATTGAAGCGCTCCAGCGCAGCCTGCACATCGGCGTCGTTGTATTGCGGGCCGAAGAGCGGGGCAGGAAAACGCTGGTTGGGAATCTTCTCAGCAAGTGCAGTGCGATACAGCGCCGCACCCAGCGCCACACCGTCGTCGCCGGCCACGGGCTGAATGTACACCTCGTCGAAAAGGTGCGAGCGCGTGAGCTTGCCGTTGGCGGTGCAGTTCAGCGCCACGCCGCCGGCGAGCGCCAGCCGCCGCAGCCCGGTCTCTTCGCCAAAGTGTTCGCACACGTGCATCACCACGCGCTCCAGGCACTCCTGCAGCGCCGCCGCCACGTCTTCATGATTCGAATTCACTGATTGGTCGGGAGCGCGGCGTGCGATCAGGTGCTCGTCGAGATACGCGCGCGTCGCCGTGTAATTCTCGCGCTCTTCGCGGGTACGGTTCAGCTTGAGCATGGGGATGCGGATGGAACCGTCGGGGCAAAGTTCCACCGCCTCCTCCAAAAACTTGCGGTAGCGCGCCGGATCGCCGTAGGGCGCCAGCCCCATGATCTTGTACTCGTCAGAATTGAAATCGAAACCGAGGTGCAGCGTGACCAGCGAGTAGAGAATGCCGATGGAATCGTTGGCAGCAATGGTGCGAATCTTTTCGAATGCGCCGTCGTGAAAGTCGTAAACGCTCAGGCTCTCCATCTCGCCCATGGCGTCGTTCACCACGATCAGGCACTCGTCCCAGCCGGAGGTATACGCAGCGCTGGCGGCGTGTGCCAGGTGATGGCCGACCTGGTGAACCCGATCCAGCGGAAAGCCCGGCAAATCGCGGCGCACCTGGTTGAGCAGCGCCTCGCGCGAGAAAACCTTCTCGTATAGCTCCGACGAAGTTTCGTCGCCGGCATAAAGTCCGCGGTAGGGAGCGTAGTCGAACCCGTGCGCAATCTCGTCGATCTCGTCGATAGAGACGCCGGCCTGGTTGAGACAGAAGCGAATCGCATCAATCGGAAAGTCGCCCGTGTGTTTCTTGCCGCTGAATCGCTCCTGCTCGGCCGCGGCAACCAATTTGCCGTCGATCACCAGAGCGGCCGCGGCGTCCATGCCCTGAACGATGCGGTACTCGCGCTCGTCCAGCCCCGCCCAGTGCGCCTTCTTGAAGGGCACAGCGTTTTCAAGCCCGCTGATTCCGATGACTTTCATCCCTGCTCCCATGCCAATGACGCGCCGTGAAATGTTCTGCTCCGGGCCACACCCACTGCGCCGCGGCCGCCTGCACATCGGGGCTGATTTCCCGCCTCGGGTGAGGTTCGAATGCGCTGATCACTCACGTCCCGGGCCGCAACCCCAGGCGAAAGCCCACACGTCCACGGTGCTGCTCACCCCCAGACTAGCTGCCGGCTGAGGCGAGCGGAATCCCACGTATGGGGGGCTGCACCAGAGTCGGTAACCCCCACTGAACATGGCATTTACTGGCATTCTCCGGCGCATTGGGCCCATCGCCCGCTCCCCCGCTCGTGGGAGCGGTATTCTGCTACTTCAGGTCCTATTATCGGCAAGTGAGGGTGCATCATGAAATGGACGTTTCTGGCGGTCGGCCTCCTCTGCGCTCCGGTGTTCCCAGCGGCAGGGCAACCCACGCGCGCGGCAACTCCGATGCGCGTCGCGATACTCGACGGGCAGAGCGGCGGCGCGTACCACAATTGGCGGCTCACCACGCCGGTGCTCAAAGAGGAGCTCGAAGAAACCGGGCTCTTCGAGGTTACCGTCCTCACAGCGCCGCCGTCCGACGGCGACTTCAGCAACTTCAAGCCGGAGCTGAGCCCTTATCGCGTCGTGGTGATGAATTACGACGGGCCCGCGTGGCCCGCGGAACTCCGTTCTCAATTTGAACAGTACGTCGCCGGCGGCGGAGGTCTGGTCATTGTGCACGCCGCCGACAATGCCTTTCCCGACTGGCCCGCTTACAACCAAATGACCGGAATCGGCGGCTGGCGAGATCGCAATGAGCAGGCGGGACCGTACTGGTATTTCCAGAACGGCAAGCTGGTGTCCGACTCGTCGCCGGGACCGGCAGGCCATCACGGAGCGCGATTGCCGTTTCAGATCACGGCGCGAGAGCCGGAGCATCCGATTCTGAAGGGATTGCCTCCAATATGGATGCATGCCAACGACGAGCTCTACGGCCGGCTGCGCGGGCCGGGCAAAAATATGACCGTGCTCGCCACCGCGCATTCGGACCCCAACAACCAGGGCACCGGCCACGACGAACCCATGCTCATGGTTCTGCGCTACGGCAAGGGCAGAATCTTTCACACCACGCTCGGCCACGACGTTTTTGCGCTCAGTTGCGTGGGCTTCATCACAACATTCCAGCGCGGCACGGAGTGGGCCGCTACTGGCCGCGTCACGCAAAAGGTGCCCGCAACTTTTCCCACCGCAAACACGGTGAGCTATCGCGCCGACATCGCGCAGATGGATCCGGCGTTTCTGAATGGCGCGTCGCCGGTGGTGCCGACGAAGTGATTAGTGGTTTGTGAACAGTGGCTAGAGCGAACTGGTGTGCTGAATCAGAAGTTCGCATCACAATGAAATTGTCATCCTGCGCGGTCAATAATCGGACGTCATCCTGAGCGCAGTTTGGCGTGCAATCGGCACGATTGCACGCCAAACAAGTCGAAGGACCTGCATTTGCTTTTCGCGCATTCAACTCAGCACGAAAAGGGGTGCCTCAGGTCTCGTCCGCTGCGGCGGATGAGACCTGGCCCCCCTCAATCGGCCATTTTCAGGGCATCACTTCGCCGTGCGATAAATCTCCGACCCAGCCAGCAGATACGCGCCCACCCCGTACACGTAGCTCGACGTTTCGGAGTAAGCTCCCGGCGCTGCGCCTACCGGCTGAATTAAACCCAGCCGCCCATCGGCATACACATGCGTCAGCATTCCCGCCCACGCCTTTTCGACCGCAGGCCAGTATGTCGCCCGATCCAGAATTCCTTCATTCACGCCGTATGCAAGCGCGTAGGTCACGAACGCGCTGCCCGAAATCTCCGGCAGCGGATACGCATCGGCATCAAGTAATCCCGGTCGCCACAACCCATCTTTCCCCTGAAGGGTGAGCATCTCCGCCGCCATCTCTTTCAGCAGAGCAACATACTTCGGCCGCAGCACAGAGTCCGCGGGCAGCTCCTTGAGAACGCGCACAATGCCGCCCATCACCCAGCCATTGCCGCGCGCCCAGAACAACGGCTCGCCATTCTTCTCGTGCTCGTCGAGGAAGGTTGCATCGCGGAAATAGAGATGCTTCGTGTGATCGTAGAGCAGTGCCGCCGTGGCATCCCACGAGCGATCCATGAATTCGAGATACTTCTTGTCGCCGGTCGCGGCCGCCATATCGGCATACACCGGCGGCGCCATAAAGAGCGCGTCGCACCACCACCACAGCGGCATATTGGGGTAGCGGGCGTGGTCCCAATGCGCCGGCAGCGTGCTGGCGTATTGGGTCGCCGGCGCGGCCATTTCCGCATCCAGCCGCGCGCGCAGGGCATCCCTCCGCTTCGCGTCCTTGTGCAGGAAATACTGCTCCATGTACATCTGGCCCACGGCCAGGTCGTCCGCGTGCATCAAGCGCGGGCCAGGCTGCCATTGCAGTTGCTCGGCGATTTGGAGCATCGCCTGCCGGTATTTGTCGCCGGCTACCTTACTGGGAACCGCCATGAAGCCGGCGTAAAGCGCGGCCCACGTCCAGTCCACCTGTGCCTCAGCCGGCATGCGGCTCAGTTGCCAGTCGGCCACGAGCTTCATGGCCTTGGCCAGGTCGCGCTTGTCGAGCTTGGGCGAAAGGTTCTGCGCGAGTGGCCCCGCGGTAGTCAGCATGTCGCCGGGAGACGCAACCGGAGCTTTCTTCTGCTGCGCGCTGGCGGCGGAGCAGGCGAGCAGAGCAAAGAACGCAGCAAAAGCCACGGTGGTGCGGCAATGGGCACGAGGCTGGCGCGCGCGGAGGTTGCAGATTGGCATTAAGCTCTCCCGAATGATCGAAACTTGAGTCCCGAAAGATTGTAGGATGCAGGACCCGCGTCGGTCATTTGCAAAGGCGGATCAACTCGAATCCTGCCCGCGCAGCGGGCGTAAGAGTCGGGACCTCCTCACCTCTGCCCGTGCCCCATCCTTTCGCCTGCTTTTTGAGGCGAAAGGGTGGGATAGCACGAACTCCACTGGCGCGAATTCGCTAGGTCAGAGCCTCAAAACCGCATCCTCAGCCCAAGCTGAATCTGCCGCTCGCGGTAGAAATTCGTCGCATTAATATTGAGCGGCTGGCCAAAACCCGGAATGAGGCCGGTCGTGGAACTGGTCTTGAGTCCAGTAAGAAAATTCAGCGTGGGAGGCGACGTTGAACTGCCGGAATCGATGGTATAGCCAGTGGTCTCAATCTCGGTCACGTTCTGGTGATTAAAGAGATTGAAGCTCTCCGCCAGAATCTCCAACTGCCGCTCCTCGCCCACGTCGAATCTCTTGCCCACGCGCATATCGGCCTTCCACGTATTCGGATAGCGAAACGTGTTGCGGCCGAGATTGTAGGCGAGGCTGCCGTTTTCATAACCGTAGACGCGGCTGTCGCCGCCGGCGCCGGTCAAGCCCGGCCGTAAACCCGCGATGGTTGTGGTGGAGATGGACTCCTCTGGCAGCGAGCCGCTGATGCGCATGGTGTAAGGCAGGCCGCTGTGGAATTGCCCAATGCCGGAAAGCATCCAGCCGTTGGCCATGCGGCCGGCGAGATTGTGCAGCTTCCAGGGCGCTTCATAAATCAGCATCGCGGCGGCCGAGTGGCGCACGTCCTGGTTGCTGGTTCCGTACTCGAGGTTGAAGTTGACCGGGTCCAGCGGGCTCGCATTCGGATTCCAGTCCATGGCATGTGCGTAGGTGTAGTGGGCGTGCAGGCTCAGGCCGCGCCGTCCATAGCGCGTGAGCCGCACCATGGCTGCCTCATACGTAGAGTTCGCTTTGCTCGTGATCTGGTCGATCTCCTGATAGTTCGGATTGCACCATCCATATGGGCCAAGCGGGTTGTTGATGGGCGAGTCGCCCGGACATTCCGGCGAGGGATCGGGATTTGAGGGCCACGACGCATAAAAGGGAACCGTAATGGTCGAGGCCTTGATGGGACCCAGGCCGAGGTTGCCGCACGCGCCACTGCCCGTGCCTGAAGGAGCTTCGTCGCACACGCTGTACGTGATGCCCGGATTGGCCGCTGTGATGGTTCCAGGATTGACGGCGGGGTCGAAGTTGGTATCGAGGAAGACAGGCAGCCGGCGGCCCAGGCTGAGCACGGCGCTCGCGGTAAGCTCCACATGCCCCGGCAGCGGCTCTTCGATGGCAGCCAGTGCCTGGTGTACTTCCGGATTGCGGAAATTCTGCGCGAAGCCGGCCACTCCCGGCTTGACCGCGCTCGAAGGTTCGCCGACAAAAACATAAGGAAACGCCGGCGCGCCGCCCGCGCAGGACTGGCATTCGTCGGAAGGCCGCATAAAGAAGTTCAAATCGCCTTTGAGGGAGCCGGTTTGCGTGAGCGCGGTTTCGATGGTGAGGTTTTCCACGCGGCCGTAATACATGCCGTAGCCCAGGCGCAGCACCGGCCAATGTCCTCTCCCGTCTCCGATGGCCAGGCTCACGCGTGGGCCCCAGTTGTTGCCCAGCGAGGGCAGTTTTTCGGTCATCGGAAGTTCGCTATTGGCAAGCGCGGCGAGGGGCGGCGGCAGTTGTTCAAGCTCCCAGCGCACCCCGGCGGAGAACACTGCGAATTTGTTCGCCTGCCACTCCGCGGTCGCGTAGCCGGCCCAATCGTTCGTGCTCAGGCGCCAGTTGGTAGGGCCCATCATTTGCGAATAAGACGAGTAGCAAGGCTGGCTGCCGAAACTCGTATTCGACGCGCCGCAATTGTGCGGATTCCGCGCATCGAGCGCATCGGCAAATCCGTACTTCTCAAAAACCAGCGCATCGGAGATGAAGTTATGCACCTTGGAGTAAACATAGGTGCCGCTTTGGTTGCGCAGCAGGCTGGTGGCGTCATTGTTATGATCGAGCTCAAATCCTGCCTTGACGAGCACTTTGTTGTGCACCCAGTCCAGCGATTCCTGCGCGTGGTAGAGCCTTTCGTCGGGGTAGCTGCCCTGGCCAAACCGCGATGGATTGCCGATGGTAAAGCCGTAACGCGAATCGACAACGATCTGCGGCAGCTGACCCTGGAAGTTTCCGTTTAGAAATGTCTGTTCGAAGGCGGAGGGCGTGTCGGGCCGCTCGCTCAGGATCGTTCGGCCCGCGGAGCCCTGCGTCACGGCCAGCAGATTCGGTGTAAGGTACGCCTCCCAGCGAGCCAGCAGCCACTCCTCGCTGGCCTGGCTGGAGCCGAAACTATGGTTCCCGTAAGTTTCTGAGACGCGCGTCAGTCCCCCGCCCGGCGCGCTCCAATCGGCGCCAATGCCTTCGAAGGTGAAGCGGTGCCGCTCGGCGGCTTGCCAGTCGATGCGGGCGAAGCCGGTCCACTGCGCGGCGCTGCGGGCCGCAGGGCCGAGCAGGCCGGCCAGCGTTTCCAGCATCTGCGAATACGCCGTCAGCCCCTCGACCTCCGGATTGGTGCCGCTCAAGTCAAGCTGCGCGCTCAATAAAGTCAACTGGGCATCGGAGGGCGTGGCAAAAAAACCGGTAGTTGTGGGGGTACATCCCGTTGCGGTTCCGCACCCCGTCGGCGTCTGCTCAATGTAGGGATGTTTCACCATCGCCAGCCCCGGATCGTTTCGGTGGTAGCTGTCGAGGGCCGCAAACCAGAAGAGCTTGTCGCGGCGGATAGGGCTGCCCACGCCGACTCCCCACACGATCTCATGATCGGGCGGCGTATACGACTCCGGCAGTCCAGTCGGGCCATTGTCGAAGATCGGGACGGAGAGTGGCGGTCCGGATGAATTATAGGTAAGCGTGGCCGGCGCAGTCTCCGTGACCCACTGCGTGAACGGGTTCCGCGCGCCCCAGTTGTTTTGGCGGTCGTAGAAAAATCCCTGGCCGTGCAGCGCATTGCCGCCGCGCTCTGTCTCGATGCTGGTGCGCCCGCCGGCAGAGCGCATGCCCTCGGCCTCCACGTTTCCTGAGACCGCCGTCACCTCACGGATCGCGGCCTCGCTCACGCCGAATCCGCGCCCACCCGTCCCAAATCCGCTCATCGCCTCATTCATCGCGCTCGGCTGGTCTGCGCCCTGGCCGCCCGCATCGCGGGCCGTCGATCCCAAGCCCCCAGCCGTGCCAAACTTGAGCAGCGTGCTCGCGCCGTCGATCGTAATTTCCGCCGACTCCTGCGATCCGCGATACGACGCCTGCGTCGCGTCGGGGCTGGCGCTCGCTGCCGGCGTATCCAGCAGAAACTCCTGCCAGCGGCGTCCGCCTGCGGGCAGCGATTGCAACTGCGTCGCGGTCACCGTGGTCGCCACCACCGCGGCGGCCGGATCGGCTTTTTGCGCGGCGGCTCGAGCCGGCGCGAAAGCCATTTGCCCAAGCACGAGAACCGCCTTCATGCCGCTCAAAATCGCCATGTTCAAGGGCGATGCCGGCGTCATGCTGCGCGTCAGCGGGAGCGTGCGCGGTAGCATGACCGCAAGTGCGGGCTCCGCGCCAATGGATTGCGTTTCCAGCGCGGCCCACAGTTGCGGCGAACGCAAATTGGCCGGCGCAATCAACCCCTCGGCGCGAACCGCCGCCGGCCGCGGCGTCACAATCTTCGGCGCGATAGTCTGCCGTTCTTGAGGTTGCGGCGTTACAGGCTCAACCGGCGGCCGAATCGCCTCTGCTGCACGCGGAGTGGTTGTCATCGTTCGCACCGGCTCGGCGGGAATCATCGCAGCCATCTGTGGCGTCGACGTACTGAGCGCCGCGCGCGATACCTCGGCCGGCAGCAAAGCGGGCGTCGCATGCCAAACCGACGCCGGTGGTAAAACAGGCGTCACCGCTGCCGGCCTTGGTATCGCCGCGGCTGCCGGCCTCAGTGCAGTCAGCGTCGCCAAAGCCTCCAGCGGCATCGTCGCGGTCGTGCGCGCAGGCGTCGCAATCTCGCCCGGTACTGCCGCTTCCACAGGTTCCGGCGCGGGAGCCTCAAAGTGCATGGCGGCTTGTACCCTCGCCTCCATGCCTCCGGTCACCAGAATCCCGTCAAGCTCCCCGTGGCCCAACTGCGGCTCGTCGGCCTCCAGCGTGTACTCGCCTGCCTCCAACTCGCCAAACCGAAAGCCGCCGTTTTTCGCCGTCACCGCGCGCACCTCGGCGCCCGTGGCCTGGTTGTGCAACACCACCTCAACCCCGGCCAGCGGAGCCGAATGCAGATCGGTAAGCCGCCCCGCGAGCGAGCCCGACGCGGGAGTCTGGATCTGAATGCCCTGCAAGGGAGCGGGATCGGCGGCCACGGTTTGCGCGCGCACCACCCCGCAGGCGCCAAGGCTCAGCGCCCCAACCGCACACCACGTCCTCCAGTTCCGCCTAGCCTCGGCCATTGCCAACTCTGCCGCGGCAGATCAAGGAAAAAAGCCAGGGAGAAAGCAGCAAATGCCCCACCGGCCCGCTCTCGCGGCAGGTCCGGCTACAAGAACTGCGGAACCGCTCTCAGGACGCGCGAAGTCACACCTTTCGCCATCCCTGGAAGGGCTCAAATGAAGTTGGCAGCGGTTCTATGCCTCGCGCGCGCCGCTGAAAAGTAGCCGGCATCACACTTCCATGTTTTCCCTGTCCGGCGCGATCCCGGTCCAACCTCCCGAGCCCAACCCTGGCCGTCCGATACACTGAATAGATGGCGCAACGTATCGGCGCCCGCCCATGAGGCCTCGGCCTCCTGATCTCTGATATCTGACCCCTGATCTCTGTAAATGTTCATCGACGAAGCCAAAATTCGCGTAAAAGCCGGCGACGGCGGCAATGGCTGCATGGCCTTCCGCCGCGAGAAGTTCGTGCCCCGCGGCGGGCCCTCGGGCGGCGACGGCGGCCGCGGCGGCGACGTCCTCATGAAGTCCAGCCAGCGCCACAACACGCTCATCCACTTCCGCTACAACCCCGAGCACAAGGCGCAGCGCGGCGAGCACGGCATGGGCTCCAACTGCACCGGCCTCGACGGCCGCTCCATCACCCTCCAGGTTCCCGTCGGCACCTCGCTCTTCGACGCTGAAACCGGCGAGCTGGTCCACGACTTTCGCGAGCCCGACGAGAGCATCACTATCGCCAAGGGCGGCCGCGGCGGACGCGGCAACCAGCACTTCGCCACCAGCACCCACCAGGCCCCGCGCGAGCACGAGCTGGGCCGCGCCGGCGAGGAGCGCACGTATCGCCTCGAACTCAAGCTGCTCGCCGATGTCGGCCTCGTCGGCTATCCCAACGCCGGCAAGTCCACGCTCATCTCCCGCATCTCCGCCGCGCGCCCCAAAATCGCAAGCTATCCCTTCACCACCCTCGAGCCCAATCTCGGCGTAGTCACGGTAGGCGAGGAGCCCGGCCAGCAATCCTTCGTCATTGCCGACATGCCCGGACTCATTGCAGGCGCGCATCTCGGCGCTGGCCTTGGCGTGCAGTTCCTGCGCCACATTGAGCGCACCCGCGTCCTTGCCCATCTCGTCGACGTGTCCGACGCTTCCGGCCGCCCCGATCCCGTCGAAGACTTCAAGGTGATCGCGAACGAGCTAGCCAGCTTCACCGTTGGCGACCAGCACCCCCTGGCCGAGAAGCCGACGATCGTCGTGGCCACAAAGATCGACGCCGTAAACCCCGCCAAGCTCAAGAAGCTAGCCGCCTACGCCAAGCGCCGCAAGCTCGAGTTTCACGCCGTCTCCGCAGTCACCGGCGAAGGCATCGACGAGCTCAAATGGGCCCTCGCCAAGCGCGTCCGTCCAGCCTAAGCAACCCAAAAGCGCGTGTCATCCTGAGCGAGCTAGAATTGAGCGACCTCCAAGATCGGACCAGACATGAACCCAGCTTCGACTCCAGCCTCGCAGCTAGACGTTGGCCAAATCGGGATCGTGAAAAAGGAGTTCCCGGTCAGCATCAGCACCCGTTTTCTTGAGCATTTCAGCGAACAGCTCTATTCGTCTCCGAACAAAGCGTTTGAAGAGCTACTCGCAAACGCATGGGATGCAAACGCTCGATCCGCCTATGTCTATTTACCTGTCGACCCAAGCGTGGACGGAGCCACCATTTTCGTGCTTGACGACGGCGTTTCTATGGACGAAGGAGGCCTGGAGGACCTCTGGAAGGTGGCGTACTCAAAGAAGGTCGAGCATCAGGAGACGGCGAGCGGCCGGGCCGTCATAGGAAAATTTGGAATCGGCAAGCTCGCCACCTACGTGCTCGCGGAGAAACTCACGCACATCTGCAAGAGCTCCGACGGCGTGATCCGCGCAGTAACGATGGACTACAGTGCCCTGGGCCAAGGCTCACAGCAGCTTATCGGGCGCGATGTGCAATTAAAGCTGAGAGAAGTCACCAGTGCCGAGCTCAATCAACTTCTCGAGTCGACAAATGACGGCGTAAGGGTTAAGCGGCTGATCACCGACGGCATCCCAGCGCCCAAAAACTCGCCAGACTGGGAGAATGAGTTTGGAGGTGAGCCAGCCGCGACCCCGACAAGTTCGGGCTCGTGGACCCTTGTGATTCTCTCATCGCTCAAGAAGCGCGGGAGGGGCATTAAGACCGGCATCGTCCGGAGAATGATCCAGACAGCGCTGCCGCTCGGTGCAGAGCTCAACATCATCCTAAACGGCGAACTCTTAACGTCAAGCAAATCGTCCCTCACGTTGATTCAAGAGTGAGAGATCGGACCGGAGCTGGGGGTCACCGAGGTCACACTGCCCCCTCAGGAAGGCGCGGAGAGCGAAGAGAATGACGAGAAAATAACTGTCCATAACTCGAAGACTCCGTACCCGCACGTCGAGATAGAAGGCGTCGGACAGTTGACCGGAAGAGTGAAGTTGTTCTTTGATCGGATCAGCTTCGGGAAAAGTGAGCAGAACGCCCCGTCAAACGGGTTCTTCGTGAACGTCCGTGGCCGGGTCACCAATAGCAACCCTCACTTTGGGCTTCGGGACCTCAACCACTCCGCGTGGTCGCGGTTTCGAATGACTGTCAGGGCCGATGGACTCAACCGGCTCCTCGCAGTTAACCGGGAGCAGTTTACCGAAGAGCGAGAGCTTCGAATTTTTCGCGCCTTTCTGAGGGCAGCGTTCAACAAGGCCAGGACACGATGGGAGGAATACGGGAACTGGGGAGATTCCGGCAAAGCAATAGTTGAAAGCTACGGCGCCCTGCCGCTGCTGTCATTCCGAAACTTCGTCGACCAGAATCTCGGGGACGGAGAGCCGGATACCAGCATCATCGACGTTTCGGGCCTCCTCGACATGAACTTAGCTGGCGAAGACTACCGTGCCGTCACCAAGAACGACCTCAGGGAGACGCTTAAGGGTGTCACATTTGAAGAAAAAGGAGCGAACGCCGGGCTGGTTACCTACTCACTAAAAGACAGAACCATCGTCGTGAACAGCAGCCATCCGTTCATCGCCCAACACATCGAAGACAAGGCGCAAAAGCAGGCCATCAGAGACGCAATGCTTGTCGACCTTCTAACGGATGTGCAGGCCCTTGATCTTGGGATAGACAACTCTCAGCTTGCCGAACTTCGCCAAGTGCGGGACAAGACCGCCCGGACCGTGGCAAAAATCCACCGGAAATCAGGCTCCCAGATTGCAAAACTCCTCCTTGAAGTCAGTTCGCATCCCGACTTCCGCCCCCTTGAAATCATCGTCGGCGACGCACTCGAATACCTTGGCTTCCAAGTGACCCCGAAAAGCGGCTCCGGCGAGCCCGAAGGGATCGCTCGCGCCAAGTTGGCCCCGGCTAAAAGTGGTGACCCGCAAGCATTCAGCTTCACGTACGACGCGAAATCTTCAATCTCCGAAAAGGCACAAACAGGCAACTGCAACACAGCCGGGCTCGTGCGACACCGTGAGGATTATGGCGTCGACCATATCCTGCTGGTAGCGCCGGGCTTTCAAGCCGGTGCACTCGAACGGGAGTGCGAAGCGAATGAGATCACACCAATTCGCGCGAGGGACCTAGGCAGACTCCTGATCCTTTCAGCTGAGCACGGGGCGATTCCACTGACAAAATTCCGCGAGGTTTTTGCCAAGTTCACGCCGGACGACGTCAAGAAATGGGTCGACGACCTCGAACCCTGGCTAAAAAAGCAAAGAGCGCTCACCTTGAGCGATCTCATCCACACGTTTGAGACGCTCGAGGCAGACTTTCCCGATGTCGTGTCCGTCTCTGTCCTCGCAGACCGCTGCAGAAAGGCCACGAAAAAGCCGTCGATCAAAGAATTCGATGTTAAGAGGGTGCTCTCGGGGCTTCAGATTATCGTTCCCGACCTAATCCAGCTGGACAACGACAAAGTCGCGATAACCGTGCACCCGAACAAGCTCGCGGATGCGATCCAGAAGCAACTCCAGGACGTCAAAAGCACCCAGGCAGCAACTGACAGCAAAGACGGAGAATGAAACACCATCACTGAGACCGGAGGTGACAACCGGAGTGAGACACATCCATCCATTTCCAGCCCGAATGGCGCCTGAGTTGGCCCTTGCCGCCATGGAAGGGCTCGAGGAGGGACAGACAGTCCTCGACCCAATGGCAGGGTCGGGAACGGTTTTACGAAACGCAGCCCTCAGCGGGTTCAGGTCGATCGGGTTCGACACAGACCCTCTGGCGGTTTTAATATCTCGGGCGAGCACGTTTCAGACCGACATTGAAAGCGTTCGATCACTGACGAAGGAGATCGCCGAGAGCGCGCAGGATTCGCGCCTCTCCGAAACAGACCTGCCCTGGATTGACGATTCCGAGGACACACAGAGTTTTATACGCTATTGGTTCGCGCGGAAGCAGCGGAATGATCTGAGGAAGCTGGCATTCGCAATTCACCGCTCGAACCAGGACCTCCGCGGTCCGGCGAGGCGCTCGCTTGACCTGATAAAGATTGCTCTGAGCCGAACAATCATCACCAAGGAGGCCGGCGCGTCCCTCGCCCGCGACGTTTCGCACAGCAGGCCGCATAAGGTCAGAGAATCAAATGACTTCGACGTATTCGCGGGCTTCAAGAGGTCAGCGGCCCAAGTCCTTAGGTTCCTCGAGAACGCCCCGATTAAGCGTAACGGGACTGCGATGCGCGGAGACGCACGCCACCTTCCGGGAGTCGCCGACCGGAGCATAGATCTCGTAGTGACCTCCCCGCCCTACCTAAACGCCATCGATTATTTGCGCGGGCACAGGCTCTCTTTGGTTTGGCTCGGCTATGGCACCGAAGAGCTTCGCAAGATCAGATCGGGAAACATCGGCTCAGAGCGAAAACACGATGCAGAGCTGGACGAGGCCACGCGAGCGATAACATCCGCAATGGTGGGGGGCGAAGACCTCTCATCCGGCAACGCGGGCCTCGTTGCGCGCTTCGCGTACGACATGAATAAGGTCGTAGGGGAAATCGCACGCGTCCTAAATCCGGACGGCGAGGCGATCTTCGTCGTAGGGGATTGCAACGTTCAGTCCACGTTCGTGTCGAACTCGCGCGGCGTCGCGAAGGCGGCGGAGCGCCACAGCCTCCGCCTGAAATCACACTCCGTGCGCGACCTGCCGCTTAGGAGCCGCTACCTGCCAATCGGCACCTCGGGGTCGCTGTCAAAACGGATGCGAACGGAGAACGTGATGAGGTTCACGTTCGCATAAGTCCGAAGCGCCCCATCAGCCGATCTTTTTTTTGCGTTCATCGCGCCGCTGCGCACGAACGTCCCGCTCCGCGCGCGCCGCGGCAATCTCCTGCTCGATCTCCTCGTCGGTAATGGGAAATGCCGCGGCCAAAGTCGCCGATTGGCGCAAACTGGCCCTCGCCATCGCCCGCCGCAAGTCCATGTCCTGCTCGGCAAGGTCTCCAACGGCAGGGATCAGAAAATAGGCAGGCCCCTTCTGCCCGGACAGCAACACCGTCTCCCCGCGCGGAACCTTCTCGAGAGCCTTTGCCCCCCGTGTCCGGAACTCTCGCAATGAAACCTGGCGCATGGTGAACCTCCCAAATCGAGTGTAGCCGGATCGTAGCCATTTTGGCAACGCAAGACAACCTCGTCCCGCCCCGCCCTCGGTCCCCTCGCTCCCTCGCCCCCCGTTTCTTTTGTCAAGCGCCGCATCCCCCAAATCCAACCGCCCGCCCCACCCTAACTCGTTCTTTTTCTGATCTCTGACCCCTGACCCCTGATCTCTGACCCCTGATCTCTGACCTCCGTCCTTTTTGCATATAATTTCCCCCACCCGGCGCACAATGAAACCAGGGATCAGGAAGCAGTGGGCCGGGGCAGTGGCCCACCAACCACGAACCACGACCCACCGACCCCCCGCTGCGCAACCCTTTTAGATGCACGACTTTAAAATAACTCATTTATTTTCAATCACTTACAAAATCCACCCCTCAAACGCTAACCAGCCTGGAATCACGAATTTAGCCAAAAAAGGGTAGGGGGGGAGGGGGTGGGGGTACTAAAAGATAAACCCCCGCCGCCACGCCAGCAGTCAGACCCGCTGCCACCGGCGCGCTGCCCCTGACCCCTGACACCTGACCCCTGATCACTGACCCCTGATCACTGACCCCTGACCACTGGCAACGGCTCCCGCCGTTGCCTAGCACTTCGGATGCGGATTCTTGAAGTTGAGCTCGATCGGGGTCCAGTCGGACAGGCGCTTGGCGTTGATCTGGTCGTCGGTCGGGTCCATGGGAATGGACGAGCGGGTGAGGGCAACCGAGATTTTGATCTTGCCTGTCATGCAGTAAGCGCCGATCATCTTGGCCAAGTCCGCGCTGGCCTTGTCTACGTAGTCGGCGGGCAATTGACCCTCGGGGCCGGAGATGTCCACTGCTCCCATCGCCATCTGGTTCGTCACTGGCCCTGAGCCTTTGGCTGTCCCTTTTGCCGTCGAGGAGTCGAATTCGACAACCAGGTCGGCTCGGTTCTGCAAAGAGTCAGGATCGGCCACCCACTTGATGGGCGGAATGGTGAGTCCCGACGGGTTGGGCTTGGCTGGCGGCGCGCCAAAGGAGAGGTGGTAAGGAGCGCCCTGCCACTTGGGCGGAATCTGAATCTGAGGACCCTTGCTGCTGCAACCGGCAAGAAATGCCAACGCCACGGTCGATAATACGGTCAATGTAATGATGCCCTTTTTCACGCCATCCTCCTCGTGCTTTGCGACGACGCGCCAGAATAACACTTTCCGAGGGAGCAAGGGAGCAAGGGAGCAAGGGAACAGGGAACAGGGAACAGGGAACAGGGAACAGGGAACAGGGAATAGAGAATAGGGAATACCTGCGCCCTCCCTGAAGGCAAAAGTAGGGCGCCCACGCGGGGCGCCCGGAGTTGCTGAGAGCTGACGCCAGCTGAGAGCTGACAGCTGACGTTATTCTTCCTCTTCCTCGTCGGGGCGTTTGGCGTTGGCCAGGATCTTTTCGGCGACGAGCTGGGGCACGATGTCGTAGTGATCGACTTCCATGTGGTAACTGCCTTTGCCCTGCGTCATCGATGTGAGCAGCGTTCCGTAGGTGAGCATTTCGGCCATGGGCACTTCGGCATTGATGACCGTGGTGCGGCCCTTGCTCTCCATGCCCTGCACGCGGCCGCGGCGGCCGTTGAGATCCCCCATGAGAGCGCCGGCGAATTCGTCGGGAGCCTCGATGGCGACCTTCATCACAGGCTCGAGGAGACAGGGCTTGCAAAGCTCCATGGCCTTCCTGAAAGCAAGTCGCCCGGCCTTCTTGAAGCTGAGCTCGTTGGAATCGACGTCGTGGTAGGAGCCATCGTACACGGTGACCTTGAAGTCGACGACGGGGTAGCCGGCGAGGAAGCCGCGCACGGCCGACTCGACGATGCCTTTCTCAACCGCCGGGATAAAGTTGCGCGGGATGGCTCCGCCAAAGACGTCATTCTCGAACACGAAGCCTCCGCCGCGAGGCATGGGCTCCATGCGGATCTTGCAGTCGCCGAATTGGCCGTGGCCGCCGGACTGCTTCTTGTGCCGGCCTTGGGCCTCCGCCTTGCCGCGGATGGTTTCGCGGTAGGGAACCTTGGGCGCCTTGAGCGTGACTTCAGCGTGATAGCGCTTTTTGAGGCGGCTGACGATGGCCTCGATGTGCGGCTGGCCCGCGCCGCCGATGAGAAATTCGTTGGTCTGCGGGTCGCGGAAGAAGCGGATCAGCAGGTCCTCTTCCATGAGCTTGTGGATGGCGGGCGCAAGCTTGTCCTCATCGGCGCGGGACTTGGGCTCAATGGCGTAGGTCATTGCGGGCTCGGGCGGGGTGGGCAGCGCGACCTGGAAGTCGGCGCCTTTCTGGCCGAGAGTGTCACCGGTGAGCGTGTCGCGGAGCTTGGCCACTGCGCCGAGGTCGCCGGCGTGGAGTTCAGGCACTTCAACGGCCTTGCGGCCCTGCATGATGCTGAGGTGCGCCAGGCGTTCCGATGAACGGCGGGTGTAGTTTTCGAGCGTGGCGTCGTTTTTGACCACGCCGCCAATCACCTTGAAGAAAGTGATTCTTCCCGCAAATGGATCGGCCATGGTCTTGAAGACCATGGCGGTAATGGGCTCAGCATCGTCGACCTTGCGCGTGGGCGCGTCGGCGTCGAGCCCGGACGGGACGCCGGCGATGGGGGTGCGCTCAGAAGCGGCAGGTGTGTAGACCTTGAGGAAATCAAGAAGATGATCGAGGGCCATGTTGGCGAGGCCGCTGGAAAAGAGCACGGGGAAGATGCGGTCTTCGCGGACGGCTTCGTGGAGCGCGGCGATCAGGTGATCTTCGGGAATGGTGCCTTTTTCGAAGTACTCCTCCATCAGCTCGTCTTTGCCTTCGGCGACGAGTTCAACGAGAGCTTCGTGGCGGGCCTTGGCGTCGGCCGCGAGGGGAGCGGGGATTTCCGCTGAGGCTTTGCCGCGGCCATCGCCGCCGGCGGTGTAGGTGTAGGCCTGCATGGTGACGAGATCGACTACGCCGTGAAAGCCCTGGGCGTCGACGATGGGCAACTGGACAGGAACACAGTTGCGGCCCCAGCGCTCGGTGAGGTCGTCGAGGAGGGCGCTCAAACCGCCTCCTCCGCCGGCTTTGGGGTTGTCCATCTGATTGACGAGAACGATGCGGGGAACGTTGGCTTCTTCAGCAAATCTCCAGACGCGCTCGGTTACGGGCTCGATGCCGGACTGGGCGTTGACGACTACGATGGCGGATTCGACGGGAAACAGCGCGGCGCGGACTTCGTGGGTGAACATGTGGAAGCCGGGCGTGTCGACGAAGTTGATCTTGATGCCCTGCCACTCGGCATAGGCAACGGCGTTTTGCATGGTGATGCCGCGGGCCACTTCCTCTTCGTCGTAGGCGGTGGCGGCCGAGCCGTCTTCGACGCGGCCCTGGGTGGGAGTCATTTTCGCGGCATGCAGCAGAGCGGCAATAAGGGTGCTTTTGCCGCAGTGTGCATGCCCCACTACAGCTACGTTGCGGATCTCACTTCCCTGGTAGGTTTTCATGTTTTTCTCCTTGATGCGATGAATCGACAGCGAAGTTGGTTTCCCGGGTCCCCAAATGCGAGGGACCGGGGGCACCCAACGCGAAAGGATGGGGCACGGAAATGTTGGAACAGGGATTGTCGTTGGGCGCCGGCTGGGGCGTCGGAGGGGCCGAGTTGCCGGGATCGGGCTCCCGGTCTGCCTTCTTCCTCATCCATACGGAGGTCTCGGGCGGCGCGGGGCGAAAAGGAGAGGGGATTTCCGCCGAGCGCTTCATTAAAAACCGGATGCTATCACACGCGGAGTATGAACGTCCTGTGACAAGATGCACAAAGGCAGGGAATAGGGCGAGTGTGAGTGTGGGTGTGAGTGGTCAGTGGTCAGCGCATACTCGCACCCACACTCACACTGCTTCACTCCGTCCAGCGGCGCATGATGAGCGTGGCGTTGATGCCGCCGAAGCCGAAGGAGTTCGACAGGCCGATGTCGAACGTGTGCGCGATGGCCTTGTTGGGCACGTAGTCGAGACGGCACTCGGGGTCGGGGTTTTCTAGATTGATGGTGGGCGGGAGTTGCTGGTTGACGAGCGCGAGCACGGTGATACCGGCTTCGAGTCCGCCGGCGCCGCCGAGGAGATGGCCCGTCATCGATTTCGTGCCGCTGATCTTGAGCTTGTGGCTGAGGGCGTGCTCGCCGAAAACTTTCTCGATGGCCATGGACTCGTTGCCGTCGCCCGCCGGGGTGGAAGTGGCGTGGGCGTTGATGTAGCCCACCTCTTCCGGCTGGATGCCCGCGTCTTTGAGCGCGGCTCTCATGCTGCGCTGCGCGCCCGCGCCTTCAGGGGCGATGCCGGTCATGTGAAAGGCGTCGGCGCTCATGCCGTAGCCGATGACCTCGGCGAGAATTTTGGCGCCGTGCGCGCGGGCAAACTCCAGCTCCTCAAGAATGAGGATCCCGGCGCCCTCGCCCATGACAAATCCATCGCGATCCTTGTCGAAGGGACGGCTGGCGCGTGTGGGTTCGTCGTTGCGCGTGGAAAGCGCGCGCATGGCGGCGAATCCGCCAACGGCCATGGGGGTGACAGCGGCTTCACTACCGCCGGCGATCATGGCGTCGGCGTCGCCGTGCAGAATCATGCGCACCGAGTCGCCGATGGAGTTGGCGCTGGTGGCGCATGCCGTGGCAGTGGCGGAGATGGGACCCTGCGCGCCGTAGCGGATGCTGATTTGGCCGGCGGCCATGTTGACGATGGCCGCGGGAATGAAGAAGGGCGACATCTTGCGCGGTCCGCCGTTCAGCAGGTTGGTGTGCTCGCGCTCGATGATTTCGAATCCGCCGATGCCGGAGCCGATGAAAACGCCCACCCGTTCGGCGTTGCCGGCATCGATGACGAGGCCCGACTGCGCCATCGCCTCCTGCACGGCGGCAAAGGCAAAGTGGGTGAATCGCCCCATCTTGCGCGATTCCTTTTTGTCCACAAATTGCAAAGCGTCGAAGTTCTTGACTTCGGCGGCAAAGGTGACCGGGAAGCCAGAGGCGTCAAAGCCCTGGATGGGCCCTGCGCCGCTGGCGCCGGCCAAGATCTGCCGCCACACCTCGGGTGCAGTATTGCCTACGCCGCAAAGCAGTCCCACGCCGGTGACGACGACTCTGCGCGGCGATGTTTGGGAGTAACCCTGGGCTGCTGCCTGACTCAATGGCTACTTGCCGCCTTTCGCGTTCTTCTCGATGTAATCGATGGCGTCCTTGACGGTCTTGATCTTCTCGGCGTCTTCGTCGGGGATCTCCATGTCAAACGCCTCTTCGAACTGCATCACCAGTTCGACCACGTCGAGCGAGTCGGCGCCCAGGTCCTCTTGAAAGCTGGCGCCGGGGGTAACTTCGGCTTCGTCCACCTGCAACTGCTCGACAATGATCTGCTTCACTTTTTCTTCAACGGCCATGCGTGCTTCTCCTCGTGTGATTAGGAAATCAAGAAAACTTTTCGGGAACTGGAACCCGCGCTCCGCCCCGCGTGCCTACGATACCGGCCCGCGGCAGGGAATGACAACCGCCGCGCAAAGAAAAATGCGCACGGCCCCGAATCTTCAAGTCTACCGGGCGAGCCGGGGGGTGTAAAGGCGGGGAAAAGCAGGGAATAGGGAACAGGGAACAGGGAATAGGAAGGGAGCAAGGGAGAAGGGGAGCGAGGGAGCACGACGAGATGTGAAATGCACAGGGTTAAAGCGTATATTTGGCGAAGAGGAAGAGTAAGACGATGCCGATCTGGGTTGTCGGAGTAGCAGCGGCGGTTGCGGGAATCCTGTTGGGGTATTGGCTGCGCAGCGCGTCGGCCAAGGCGCAAAACGCCGCATTTGAAGCGCTGGCATCGGAGCGCGAGAAGCGCGCCGGTCAATTATCGGGAGAAATCGACGGGCTTCGCGCCAGTCTCGCCAGCAAAACCGACGAGGCCGGCCGCGCGGCAGCGACAGTCGCCGAATTGAATGCGAAGCTCGAAAACGAGCGCCAGAACCTCCAGGAGAAGCTGGCCCTGCTTGAGTCTGCGAAGAAGGCGCTTGCCGATCAGTTCCAGGTTCTTGCCGGTGAAATTCTCGATAAAAAATCGCAGGCCTTTTCCGAATCAAGCCAAACGCAATTGGGCACGCTGCTGGAACCGCTCAAAACGCAGATCAAGGAATTCCGCGAGAAGGTGGAGCAGGCGCAAAGCGATTCGAAAACCGGTGTGGCCAAGCTTGAGGGTCTGATCGGGAATCTGGGCAGCCTGAACCAGCAGCTTGCCGAAGAGGCAAAGGGCCTGAGCAGCGCGCTGCGCGGCTCGGCAAAAGCGCAAGGCGATTGGGGCGAGTTTATTCTGCGCGATCTGCTGGAGAAGGCTGGACTGCGCGAGGGCGAGCAGTACAGCTTTCAACAGAGTTTCACCGGCCTGGAGAGCGACGACGGCGGCAAAACGCGATCGGCGCGCACCGACGTAATTATTCTTCTGCCCGGCGGGCGGAATCTGGTGATAGATTCCAAGGTTTCTCTGACCGCATACACCGATTATGCGAATGCGGCGGCTGCTGGCGAGCGCAGCGCCGCGCTCAAGCTGCATTTGGCGAGCGTGCGCGGCCACGTGACGGGGTTGGCGAGGGCCGGTTATCAGAAGCTGCCGGGCCTGGAGACGCCGGATTTCGTCGTGATGTTCGTGCCCGTCGAGCCGGCTTTTCTGCTGGCGCTGCAAAACGATGCCGAGCTGTGGGCTGACGCCTATCAGCAGGGAATTCTGCTCGTCGGGCCGACCACGTTGCTCTACATCATTCGCATTGTGAATGTGCTGTGGCAGCAGGAAGTGCAGGCGCGTAGCGTGCGCGATGTGATGGATCGCGGCGCGGAGCTGTACGACAAGTTCGCCAACTTTGTGGCCGACCTGGAAGCGGTGGGCAAGGCGCTGCGGGCGGCGCACCAAAGTTATGGCACGGCCATGAAGAAGCTGAGCGAAGGGCGCGGCAATCTACTGCGCCAGGTGGAGATGCTGAAGCAACTCGGCATCAGAACCAGCAAATCGCTGCCGCGGAATTTGCTGGATGCGTCGGCGAGCGAGGAAGAGGACCTGGCGCTGGCGGCGGATGGGGACGCGGGCGAGACGGCAGACGCCTAGCGCTCGTTGAGCGAGTGTCGTCCCTACGGGACTCCCAATTTCGAGCGGTTTCCCCGCGTTGAAACGCGGGGCTAACAAACGCTGCACCTACGGCGCGGTACTCGATCGTGCGATCCCACCCGAAACGTAAGAAGCGCGTTTACGATGAGGCACCTCTTTTCGTGCTGAGCTGAATGCGCGAAAAGCAACCGCAGGTCCTTCGGCTTCGCAAGCCGCAAAAAACGCGGCTTGCTTCGCTCAGGATGACAGAGCAAGATTGGCCGCGGCAACGGGCCGGCTTGCCAGCTTGCTGACTTGCTTCTTTGCTGCATTATTGCGGCGGCGGGGTGGGCTTGACCGGCGTGTCCGGGCCTCCGGGCGCTGGCGGCGCCGCCGGCTTGACGCGCTTCAGCGTTAGCTCGATGCCCGGGAAATCTCCGGAATCGGACTTTGTGGTCATCTTGATTTCGTCGTCGCCGGTGACCGCGCAACTGTGGTGGATGGTCATGCCGTTGAAGGAGACGTCGAAGGTGAACTTGTCGCCATCGATTTTGCCGTTGCTGATGTCGATGGGATCGCCTTGCGGACCCTGCACCGTGCCGGTGAGCGTGACGCCGTCCTGCTTGAAGGTGAAAGTGAGCGGAAAGCTTTGGCCGTCGGGCGTCTTCATCTCCGTCGACCACGTGCCGGTGACGTCGGCAGCGTGTACGGAGACTGTGCCGAGCGTCATGAGCAATGCTGCGCAAAGACAGAGCAGAGTTTTCATGGGATTCCTCGCAGACATGATACAGGTGTCAGGTTTCAGGTGTCAGATGTCAGGGGTCAGTAACGGTGAGCCGTGAACCGTGATTCGTGCATCGTGAGTTGTGCGGGTCAGGAGACCGGCGCTACTTGTCGGCTTCCGCGAACGCTTCGCGCAGCCTCCGCCACGTGGTTTCCAGGTCTTCAGGGAGGACGCGGGTTTCGGCGACGGTGGTCATGAAGTTGGTGTCGCCTGCCCAGCGCGGCATGGCGTGCAGGTGCAGATGACCGGCGACGCCCGCGCCCGAGGCCTGGCCGATGTTCATACCGAAGTTGAAGCCGTGGGGCGTATAGACGCGATCGAGAACGCGCTCGGTGCGCTGCGCCAGTTCGATGAGTTCGTGCGCGGTCGAGAGGGGCAGCGCGGCCAGCCGGTCGAGATGCGCGTAGGGCATGACCATGACGTGGCCCGAGGTGTACGGAAAGGCGTTGAGGCAGATGAAGCAATGCTGGGCGCGCACGACCAGGCCGCCGGCGGCTTCGGCCTGGTCGCGGGGCATGCCGTGGGCGATGGCGTAGTCGATGGCGGCGATGAGGTTGCAGAAGACGCAGCCCAGGTCGCCGGGCCAGGCGTCGAGAACCTTGGGAACGCCGGCGCGCGCGGCGTTGTCCGCCGAAGTGATGTAAGCAAAACGCCAGGGAGTCCAGAGATGGTCCATTGCGAGGCTCGTTCTTCCTACCAGTATAGAGACGACAGGGAGCGAGGAAGCAAGGGAGCGAGTCAGCCAGTCAGTGAGTCATCGAGTTAGTGGTTAGTGGGGGCACGCCGGTTTTCGTTTTTTCACAGGCCGATCATCCGCGGCGGACGGCTACCGCACTCAAAAAAGGCTGAAAGCTGAGGAATGATGGCTGAAAGCTGCTTTTCACCTTGTGATGTGCTCGATTGACGCTGGTTTGCGGAGATTGCTACACTGATAGGCGTAGCTTCCTGCGCGGATTCCAGCAGTGAGTTGCGGCCGCCCTCCCAGCAAGCCGTTGCCTGCCGGCGTTTCCCAGGGAAATAAGCCGAGTTTCGATCTCCAGAGCAACCGGATGGGGACGGCGTTTCCTGCGGAAGACGGACCGGCGCGCCACGTGGCGCGAGGGCAACTGAAAACGGCCCGAGGGCGACCGGAACGCCGAATTGCGCGGGAACCACCCAGCAGCTGGCTCACGCCGTCGCTGGAGCACGCAGACCCGGAGCTTGCAGTAATGGCAAACGTCCTCAATCCCGAAACCGAGAGTATAACCCTGAACACCGAACTGGAAACCCCAACACTCGAACCTGCGGCAGAGCCGGAACAGCTAGCAAGTATTGACCAGCCGTCGCGCGAATCCACGTCCAACCCTGAGCCTTCCGCAACCCAAGAAGTCACCCCTCTGGACGCCGATGCCCTAACCCAGCCCGCTGTTGCAACGGAGCTGCCTGCCGTTGAAGAGGAGCCGACTGAAGCTCCCGCGACGACGCCTAAGGAAACACCCGCAGTTGCAGCCGCTGTCCATGCGCCGGCAGCAGCACACGCTGGCGAGCCGAGCGAGGATTTTTCCGCGGCGGATTTTTCCAGCGCTCTGGCTGCATTTGAGCGCGAGCAGGCCGCTGAAGCGGCTGCCATTGAGGCCTACGGCGATAAGATCGTCAGCGGCAAAGTGGTGGAGCAAAGAGAGAAGTTTCTGGTGGTGGATGTGGGCCTGAAGTCCGAGGGGCTTGTGCCTCTGGAGCAGGTCGTCGACCACACCGGCCAGGTAAAGTTCCAGCCGGGCGACGAGATCGACGTGGTGATCGAGCGCGAGGAGCCCGAAGGCGGGTACCTGGTGAGCTATGAGCGCGCGCAGCGCTTGCGCGTGTGGGACACGATCGAGAAGGCCGCCAACGACAAGACGCCAGTGAAGGGCACGGTGGTGAGCCGCGTCAAGGGCGGACTTACCGTCGATATTGGAATCAAGGCATTTTTGCCCGGCTCGCAACTGGAAATCCGGCCGGTGCGCAACCTGGACGCCTATCTGGGCCAGCCCATTGAAGTGCGCGTAATCAAGCTCAACAAAAAGCGCGGCAATGTGGTGGTGAGCCGCAAGGAGCTGCTGGAGGAAGACCAGAACAGCAAGCGCTCGGCCACAATGGAGCACCTGAGCGAAGGCGCCGTGCTCACCGGAACGGTGAAGAACCTGACCGACTACGGGGCGTTTGTGGACCTGGGCGGAATCGATGGCCTGCTGCATATCACCGATATGAGCTGGGGGCGGTTGACGCATCCCCGCGACCTGGTGAATGTAGCCGACGAGATCCAGGTGAAGGTGCTGAAGTTCGACAAAGAAAAACAGCGGGTTTCACTGGGTTTCAAGCAGTTGACGCCCGACCCGTGGCTGGACGCCTCGGAGCGCTACCCGGTGGGGGCCAAGGTACACGGCCGCGTGCTTTCCGTGACCGATTATGGCGCGTTCGTGGAGCTGGAGCAGGGCATCGAAGGACTGGTTCACCTTTCTGAGATGACCTGGTCGAAGCGCTTGAAACACCCGTCGAAGCTGGTGAAGCCCGGCGACGAAGTGGACACTGTGGTGCTGAGCGTGAATCCGGCGGATCGCCGCATTTCGCTGGGCATGAAGCAACTGCTGGAAAACCCGTGGGAGAATTTGACCGAGAAGTATCCCCAGGGAACCATCGTCGAGGGCCGGGTACGCAACCTGACCGATTTTGGCGCGTTCGTTGAGATCGAGGACGGCATTGACGGGTTGGTTCACGTTTCAAACCTGAGCTGGACCAAGCGCGTAAAGCATCCGTCGGAAGTGGTGAAGAAGGGCGAAAAGGTGAAGGCCGTGGTTCTGGGCGTAGAACCGGAGAATCGCCGCCTCAGCCTGGGCATCAAGCAGTTGCAGCCGGATGTCTGGGAGAGCTTCTTCGCTACGCACCACGTGGGCGACGTTGTGCACGGCAAGATTCTGCGCACCGCGCAGTTCGGCGCATTTGTCGAAATCGCGGAGGGCGTGGAGGGTCTGTGCCACGTGTCCGAGGCCGGCGAAGGCGGCGACCACTCCAAGCTCGAACAGGGGCTGGAGCACGACTTCAAGATCATCAAGATCAACGTGGAAGAGAAGAAGGTTGGGTTGAGCCTGCGTGCATCGAGTGGGCAGGAAGCCAGCCGGACTACGGTCGAGCACTACAAGGAGAGCGCTCACAAGGCGCCCGTCTCGAGTTCGACAACCACGCTGGGCGATCTGGTGAACTGGCGCAAGGGCGAGCGGTAAGACGATCGTGAACCGTGGTTCGTGAGTTGAACGCAGAACGGCCACCCGAAGGGGTGGCCGTTCTGCGTTTGGGCGCTTATTGGCGTTCCCGGGTCTCAAAAACGAGACCCGGAGCACCCCTCATTGTCGTGGTGAATTTGCTTCCTGAAATACCGAACTCGTGTGGGGAGTCTGAAGTTCTGCGCAGAACTCGGCACCTCGAAATGCAGGTCCTTCGACTCCGTTTGGCGCAGAAAACGCGCCGAACTTCGCTCAGGATGACCATCAGTTGCTCGTGAAGTCAACAATTTAGCCGGCCGCTATATGTCGATACGGCCTAGCCGTCTATGGGCTATAGGGTGATGACGATTTTGCCGATCTGCTCGTTGCTTTCGAGGAACTTGTAGGCGTCAACGGTTTGGTCGAAGGGGAAGGTCCGGGCGATCTCCGGCTTGAAGGATCCGTCTGCCAGGTGATCGTAGATGTACTTCTTCATGGTCTCCCACTCCGGAGTGCCGTGCAGTTCGCCGAAGGTGTAGCCGAACATGCCGATCCTTCGCGCAAAGGCAGCCATGGGAAAGGGCGTGGGTTTTAGCGAGAGCATGCCGTAGAGGAAAATCGTTCCGCCGTTCGCCGTGGCCTGTGCGAGGGTGTTGATGTAGTCGCCGCCCACCGGATCGAAGACGATGCGCGCGCCCTTGCCACCTGTGATCGACTGCACCCGGGCCACCAGGTCCTCCTCTTCCGTGACAATGACGTGGTCGGCGCCGAGGGCTTTGAGCCGATCCTTTTTGGCGGAGGTACGGGTGGTCGCGATGGAGATGCCTCCCTGTGCCTTGACGATCTGGATGGCTGCGAGCCCGACGGACGAACTGGCAGCGGTGATGATGACGAAGTCGCCGGCAGCCACTTTGCCGAAAGTCACGAGGGCGCCATAGGCGGTGCAGTACTGCATCCAGACTGCGGCGCCCTCGACCGCGGAGAAGGAGTCTGGAACGGCTGCGAGAACGCTGGCGGGAACCACGGCTTCTTCCGCAAGGACCGGATACTGGTTCATGGAAAAACCCGGAATGGTGCCGAAGCGCTTGCCGATGAGAGCGGGATCGACCTCGGGACCAACTGCGATGACCTTTCCCAGCGCCTCGTATCCGAGGCCGGACGGCAGGTTCGTCTTTTCCATGTAGAAGCCGTGGTAGTACATGCTTTCGGCCCGGTTAAGGCCCACTGCTTCCACCTTGAGCAGAACTTCTTGAGGACCGGGCTGGCGCTGGGGCAAGTTTTCAATATGAAGGACTTCGGGACCGCCGAGCTGGTTGAAACGGATGGCTTTGGGCATGATGCGGGCATCTCCTGCTGCAAAGAAGATGCGGACTGACTGACGCGGGACGCAAAAAATGAAGCAAAGCGTCGGCAGGTATAGTGGGACGCGGAGGGTACTTCCGATGAATGAGCGGATGCTTTATATCGCCGTGTTGGCGATTTTCAAACTGCTTGGACAGCAGAAATCAATCCGAGAAGTCGAGGACGCCGTGAACGAGGCGACAAGGGACTACGACAAGCACAATCCCCTTTATTGAGTGCAATAGAATTTGCATCGCTGGGGCAATCGCAGGCGGCATCGGGCGTGGACTGCTTCTAGGATTGCGGTTGCGCCGCCTGCATTTCTTTGAGCACGACGACAATGCCCAGCGCGATGAGCACGCTGATGAGCGCGAAGAGAAAGACGCTGGAGTAGCCGAAATAGCCGATGATGGCGCCGGCGATGGGGCCGACGAGGAAGAAGGATACATCGGCAAAAGCGGTATAGACGCCGAGCGCGGTGCCGCGATTGAATTCGGGAACGCGCTTGACCGCCTCCACACCGATGGCAGGAAAGACCAGCGAGAGACCTAATCCGCCAATGGCCGCGCCAGTCATCGCCATCCACGGCGCAACTGCCTGCCAGAGAAAAACCATGCCCACGGCCTCAGTCAAGAGCGAGGCGATAGCCACGGGATAGCCGCCGAAACGGCTGATGGTCCTGACGAAAAAGACGCGCACGAAGACGAAGCCGACGCCGAAGGCGGGGAGGCAAAGTGCCGCGCCGTTCCAATGCCGATTATGGTAGAAGAGAGTGACGAAGGTGGCCAGAACGCTGTAACTGACGCCGCCCAGCGCCAGCCCCATGCCGTGCGGAGCCACGCGGCCCAGGACATGCGCAAAGGGAAGATGTTCGCCGCGTTCGACGCGAACGGGATCCTTTTGCCAGGCGAAGACGAAACTGACCGCGCCAATGAGGATGGTGAGCACGCCGATGGAGGCCAGGCCCCAATACTGGTCGAGCACGACGCCGAGCGGCGCAGCGAGCGCCATGCCGCCGTAGGTGCTGATGCCGTTGAGGCCGATCACCTTGGCGGTATGTTCCTGGCCGGCAGCGGTGATGCCCCAGAGTGTGGAACCTGTGGAGCCCAGGCTTTCGCCCACGCCGAGCACGAGGCGGCTGGCGATGAGGACGGTAAAGCTGAGCCAATGCACTTCAGACAAAGTGGCCGCGCCGACCAGGAACGCGCCGCTCGCGGTGCAGCAGGCCATGCCCCAGAGTACGGAGGTCTTGGCGCCCATACGATCGGAGATGCGGCCCGCCCAGGGACGGCTGGCGAGAGTGGCGATGTACTGGATGCTGATGGCCAGCCCGGCCAGCACCGCGCTATAGCCCATGCGCAAATGCACGAAGGGCGGCAGCACCGCGAGCGGCAGCCCGATGGAAACGTAGCAGATGAACGTGAAGTAAACGTAGCCAGCAATATGCCGCGTATGGCTCTTGAATGCGTCCGGGGCCGGAATCGGGATGTGAGCTGTGGCGGATGTTGGCATCGCGTGGGTCGAACTCTACGGATAAAAACCGTGTGATTCCAGTATAGCGAAGAGTGAGATTTTCGGGCTGGAGAGGAACTGAGGTTACCGGAACAGACGGCACGGCGGGATGTACGCAGGCACTACACTGAAAGGAAACGAGCGGAGCTAGCGGAGTTCGATCGGCTCTGAGGGGCGACCAGGTTTCAAGCGCGGCGGGCCGGAAACACCGCGCGGGGATTGAAGGGGATGGCGGGATTTCACATCGAGCATTTCGGATGCCGGGCGGCGCGTGCCGACGGCGAGGCCATGGCGGGAAATCTGCGCGCATTCGACGAGCGCGAGCCCCTTGCCGCCGATGTGGTGATTGTGAATACGTGCAGTGTGACGGCGGAGGCTGATCGCGCCGCGCGCGCCTTTATTCGCCGCGCACACCGTAAAAATCCCGCAGCCAAAATTGTGGTGACCGGCTGCTATGCGCAACGCGCGCCCGAGGAACTTGCCACGATGGCGGGCGTGTCCGCGGTGGTGGGCAATAGCCACAAGGCGCTGACGCCGGAAATCATCCTCGAATTGACGCGCGGGGCGGAATTTAGGCCAGCTTCCCCGGTCCCCATATGCGACGGACCGGGGGCACCCGGCTTAGTGCCTGTGGAGTCGTTGCTTGCGGGCGCTCGGCGGTTAACGGGCGCCGCGCAGAGCGCTCCCATTTGGGTCGATGATCGCTTCGCACACTCCTTTATGGAGGACGTGCACTGGGGGGAGACGCAGCCGGCATCGGGCGCGCAGACTCGGCCCAACCTGAAGATCCAGGAGGGCTGCGGAAACCGCTGCACGTTTTGCGTGATCCCTCAGACACGAGGTCCATCCCAAAGTCTGCCCTACGCAGCAGTGATGCGCCAGGTGGAGGGTTTTGTGGCTGCGGGCGGCAAGGAACTGGTGCTCTCGGGCATCAACCTCGGGCGGTGGGGACGGGATTTTGCTGACCAGAACAAAGTCTTGTGGTCACCCACCCGTTCCGCAGAAGAGAGCGGAAAGGATGGGGCACGGGAGATTGCGGAAGAGCGGAATTGGTCTCCCGCCTTAGCCAATGCGCAAAGAACGCGCGTTGTCGAAGGTGAGGCACCCGCAGCTTCATTGGTGGGATTGGTGCGAGAAATTCTGGAACGGACAGGATTGCCGCGGCTGCGCTTGAGCTCGATTGAGCCGATGGATTGGGACGATGCACTGATCGCGCTGATGCGCGAATTTGGCGGCAGCAGGTTGGCGCGGCATGCGCATTTGCCGCTGCAATCAGGCTCGGATGCGGTTTTGCGGCGCATGCATCGCCGCTATCGCCCCTGGCACTATGCGGAGAAGGTGCATGCGCTGGTAGGTGCCGCGGGCCCCGATCTCACGCTTGGCGCCGACGTGATGGTGGGATTTCCGGGCGAGACGGACAGCGAATTCGAGGAGACTCTGGCTTTCGTTCGCGCGCTGCCCTTCGGCTATTTGCATCTGTTTCCGTTTTCGGCGCGGCCGGGCACGGCGTTGCATGCAGCAGCCAAATTGGAGCCCGCGGTAATGGGAGAACGCATGGCCGCATTGCGAGCGCTGGCCGCGGAGAAGAGCGAAGGGCACCGGAGGCGGTTTGTGGGGCGAGCACTGGAAGCGATTACGTTGCAAACGCCGGCGGCCCGGGCCGAGCGCGGATACACCACTGCATTGACCGAGAACTTTATTCCTGTCGGACTCGAGGGCCGTTTCGCGGCCAACCGGTTATTGCGGGTCCAGGTGACAGGGTTGAATGCGAAACACGAGCTCGCAGCCCGTGTGAGCGCTTAAACCCTTTGTTCATCGAGGCCAAGCCAATGTTATACTCAGTTTGCGCTTGTACCGTTGCGGCCCATGGGACACCCTGTCCCGGCCGGCACGGCGCAGCTCTCGGAGGAGCACCATCGCATTCGATAAACGAGCAGCCAAGAACTTTATTCGCATCAACGACCGGATTCGTGCACGCGAAGTCCGTGTGATCGACGAAAACGGCGAACAAATGGGAATTCTCACACCCTTTGAAGCCTTGAAAATCGCGCGGGAGCGCGGCCTGGACCTGGTTGAAGTTTCTCCCACCGCCGTACCGCCGGTTTGCCGCATCCAGGATTACGGGCGCTTCCTCTATGAGAAGGAAAAGAGCGAACGCGCCGCGCGCAAGCGGCAAAAAGTCATCACGCTCAAGGAAGTCAAGTTCTCCGTCACGGTGGACGAGCACGACTACCAGACCAAGAAGAACCAGGCGGTTCGCTTCCTGGGCGATGGCGACAAGGTGAAGGCGAGCCTGCGCTTCCGCGGCCGCCAGATGGCGCACCGCGAGCTTGGCTACAAGATCATCAACCGGCTGATCCAGGACATTGGCGAAGCCGGGGTGGTGGAGTTCATGCCGCGCATGGAAGGCACGATCCTGCACGCCATTCTTGCCCCAACGCGCAAGGAAGTGGCGAAGCCAAAGCTTCCCCCTGCGGCGCAGGCTTAGACGGCAGCGCCGCACCGCAAGGCGACGAGTCTGCCTTCCATCCCTGATCACGCACTAGACCGAAACCGGACATGGTGTACCCAGCGAAGGTGGCCTCCCACTCTTGCGACAGAGTTTCAAGAAGCAGGCTCTTCGACTCGCTCCTCTCGCTCAGAATGACGGCAAGGACGGGGCACGGAGCGCTGGGTACAGCCATCACGGCCGCCCTGACTGCGGCGCAGTTCCTTAAGGCATTTGCGTTCAATTGCATAGCAGGCGGCCGGGGTTCCGCATCGGGGCAGTGACGCAGATCCTTGATAGCACGATTTTCAGAATGGTAATATTGATCCATTCAAAGCCCCGCCAATCCCGGCCTGACGCGCTCCGAGGAACCTCCCGGTGGGGAGCTGTTGCGCGTGCTGCGGCACCTGTTCGACGACGCTCCCGCCAACCTGCGCGGCAAGGTCATCGGCATTTACGGAATCCTGTTCACGTTCAACGCGGCGGCGTGGCTGTGGGCGATCATAGCGTTTCGCCATTATCCGCTGCTGTTGGGCACGGCACTGCTGGCTTATAGCTTTGGCCTGCGCCATGCGGTGGACGCCGATCATATTGCCGCCATCGACAACGTGACGCGCAAGCTGATGCAGGAAGGCAAGCGTCCGGTGGGAGTCGGATTCATGTTTTCGCTGGGTCACTCCAGCGTCGTGGTGCTGGGTTCGGCAGCCATCGCCGCCACCGCTCTGGCCTTGCAGCATCGCATGGACGGGGCGCGCATGGTGGGCGGCGTAATCGGCACACTCGTGTCCGCGCTCTTTCTGTTCGGCATCGCCGCGGTGAACATTGTGGTGCTGACTTCCATCTATCGCGCTTTCACGCGCGTGCGCAATGGCGCTCCTTATGTCGATGAAGATTTCGACATGCTGCTGGCCAGCCGCGGATTTCTGTCGCGTCTGTTCCGGCCCATGTTCGCCATGATCCGGCGCAGCTGGCACATGTATCCGCTGGGCGTGCTGTTCGGGCTGGGATTCGATACTGCGACCGAGATCGGGCTGCTGGGTATCGCGGCGGCCGAAGCTACTAAGGGATTGAGTTTGTGGTCGATCATGGCGTTCCCGGCCCTGTTTGCCGCGGGCATGTCGCTGATCGACACCACCGACAACATTCTGATGCTGGGAGCTTACGGCTGGGCGTTCATCAAGCCGGTGCGCAAGCTCTACTACAACATGACGATCACATTTGTTTCGGTGGTGGTGGCGCTGGTTGTGGGCGGCATCGAGGCCCTGGGTCTGCTGGCCGGACAGTTCCACTGGAACGGCTTGTTCTGGAATGCAGTGCTGAAGCTCAACGGCAACTTTGGCGCCCTGGGCTACTTCATCATCGGGATCTTTGCATTGAGCTGGATCCTCTCCATCGCCATCTATAAATGGCGGCGCTTTGACGAGATGGAATTCGGCGACTGAGTGGCGCGCGAATGCGCCCGGCTGAAATCAGAGCCTGCTGTGGCTGCCGTCGCACATGCAGGGATTTGCCGTGTGCTTGCACCCGCAAAAATAAACGGTTTTGGATTCGGTTGCCTCGTACTTCGTGGGCGTGAATCCGGCTCCCTTGTGACTTCCGTCGCAAAACGGCTGGTTGGCGCTGCGCCCGCACGCGCACCAAAAATAGGTTTTGCCCGCTTCTACGGCGACAGGATATGGGCCTTTCTGGGCAATGACTGGATCGGGCATGATGATGGCTCCTCGCTCGGGGATAAAGCTTCCTGTTCGCAAATATAGACGATGGAGGGCCTGCCGATTCCAATAGGCGCTAAGGCTGCGATCGCATGGATTCGACCAAGCGGAGTTCATGCTATCCCACCCTATCGCAAATGCGCGAAAGGATGGGGCACGGGTAGGTTCTCTCCAAGCGGTCAGAGGCTTAGTGGACGCCGGACTTCGGGAAGACCTGGGCCAGCCACGGGATCTGCACGAAGGAAGTAAGTATGAGCACGGTGCAGCAGATGCCTAACAGCGCCATCACACGCGGCTCGCGATAGAGCTTTTCAGGATTCTGTACCGGGCTATCCTGGGAGAATGCGAGATTGAAGTAGACGGCCATGAGCAGCGCGATGAACGGGAAAGCGAAGATCATCTCCATGCGGTAGCGCATGATGAAGGCGCCGAAGAAAAGCATGGACGTGGCGGCATAAAACAGCACGGAAGCCAGCAGCGACTGCTCGGTGTAGAAGAGGAACGAGCGCCGGTAGAGCGAGGCCAACTGGTAACCGATCTGGCGGAACTCGCTGAAGCGCTTCAAGGCCATGAAGTAGCCGCCCAGCATCCAGTAGGCGATGAGCAGCGAGGCAGGGGGAAGCACGGTGGAAGTGACGATGTACCAGCCCACGCAAAAGCGGATAGGGTTGTTGATCGATTCGGAGAGTACGTCGAGCCAGGGGACATCCTTGGTGCGTACGGGCGGAATGTTGTAGAGGCATCCCATGACCCAGAGGCTGAAAACGCAGAGGAACAGCATTTTTGAGACGGCGAGCGCGAACAGGAATCCGATCAAGCCGCATGCAATCCATTGCGCGCAAGCCAGGGGGACATGAATGATGCCGCTGGCCGCGGGGCGCATACATTTGGTGGGGTGCGCCCGGTCAAAAGGCGCGTCGAGCAATTCGTTCAATACATAATTGCTGCTGGCGGTGGCCACAACGGCTAACAGACCCAGAGCGGCCCTCCAGAACAACGCCAGGCTGGCCGACTCTCCGGTAATGCTGGCGGCGACGACGATTCCGGGAAAAACGAAGATCTGCTTGACGGAATGATCGAGGCGAAAGAGGTCAAAATGTGCCGCCAAGCGGCCCCGTGCGTCAGTTAACGGTAGGGAAATGGTTGTCATGCTCATGCGGTGTCCTCAAGCACTCCAGATTCGGGTCCTCTGCGTGGAAACTCTACTTGAAGCCGGGTGCGGCTTCACCCTCAGGAGCTTTCGCGTACGAGCGATAGCCTGACACGCTCCCGCCTGAGGAATCGCAGATGATGACCGACACATATTCATTGTTGTAAGACGCGAAAAATTCGTTTGAGGATACCCGAACCCCACATTTTTTCTTTGCCTTAGGGCGGCAATGCAGCGCCCGGAGCGTGATCTCGCGGGAACTGTAAACCTGCGTGGTCCAGTCTGCGTCTACTCTCCGTAAGGCTGGATTCCGCTTCATTGCGGGTTCTTGCTTTGTGAGCGTCCAGATGGAAAAGACCAGCACACGCACCCTCTGAGGTGGTTGACGGGCTTATGAAACTACTGCGAATCATCCCTCTCGTTCTGATTCTATTGGGTGCGGTCATGTTGTCGGAGCGCCCCGCGTACGGCTACACCGACCCGGGTACCGGCCTGCTGGCCATCCAGGCAGCGGGATCCGCGCTGATCGCCACCGGGTGGTACTTGCGCCGCAAACTCCACGCCCTCTTTCACCGCAAGGAACAGACCGCGCACAACGCCGCAGAGCAGTCCGGCATCTTAAACACCGAGGATCCACCCCGCGTGTGAATCATCTGGTCGATTTTTCATCGACACATGCGAAAACTCCGTTCGCAGGCAGCCGGCTGGAAGCGACCTTTCGCGATCCGGCGGGCCAGTTGCGGCTGACGGAAGACTGCGCCCTCCGGCAAATCCATCCCGCGGCCTGGGAAGAGACGCAGGCATTCCTGGCATCGCCGTTGCGCGCGACTCTGGAGCAGAGCGGTGAATTGATCGCGAGCAAGATTGCCAGTCCCGACGACCACGCGTGCATCGCTGCCGGCGAGTTGTGGCTGGAGCATCCGCGCGTGGATCCCATCAGCTACCCGTGGGAGTGGACAACGGCGCAGTGGCGCGCGGCGGCTGAGCTGACCTTGCGCGTGGCCAGCCAGGCCATTGCCGCGGGATGGACGCTAAAGGATGCGACCCCGCTGAACATCCTCTTTGCCGGCCCGCGCCCCGTCCTGGTGGATGTGTTGTCGTTCGAGCGCCGCGATCCGCGCGCGACGGCCTGGCTGGCCTACGGGCAATTCGTGCGCACTTTTTTGCTGCCGCTGGTAGCGGCGAAGTATTTGAGCTGGCCGCTTCAGGCTACGCTCTTTACGCGCGACGGCTACGAGCCGGGGGACATTTACAAAACCCTGCCGCGCCGGCAGCGGATCAATCCGGCACTGTTCGATGTGGTTACGCTGGCCACGCTCTTTGAGCGGCGCGGCCAAAAAGCAGCCGAAGCAAAAAAGATGCCTTCGGCTAGCGATCCCGACTTGGCGACGCACATTTTGCAGAAGCGCATCGCGCGCCTGGGCAAGCAGATTCGCCATGCGGCCGGCTCGCCGAACCGCAGCCAGTGGAGCGATTACACGCAACTCGCGCACCACTATCAGCCCGCCGACATTGAGCAGAAACAACGATTTGTGAGGGAGACGCTCAAGCATTGCCGCCCTTCGGATGTGCTCGATATCGGCGCCAACACGGGAAGCTATTCCCGGATCGCCGTCGAGACGGGCGCCAAGGTGGTCGCGCTCGACAGCGATGCCGCGGTCCTGGAAGCGCTGTGGGAGGCGGCGGCGCGTGAGAGCCTGGCTGTAACGGCGCTGGTTGCCAACATCGCCCGGCCAACGCCCGCGGCGGGATGGCGGAATCGCGAACATCTTTCACTGCTCGACCGGCTGACGGGGAAATTCGACCTCGTGCTGATGCTCGCGGTGATTCATCATCTGATTCTGCGCGAGCAGTTACCGCTCAAGCACATTGCCGAACTCTCGGCGAGCCTGACGCGCCGCTGGCTGCTGGTGGAGTGGGTTCCGCCGTCGGACCCCATGTACCGGGAGTGGCTCCGCGGGCGCGACGAGATCTACGGCCATTTGACTGAGGACGATCTGAAGCGCGCGTTCTCCCCGTCGTTTGCCGTTGCCGATCGCCTGGAACTGAGCAATGGGCGCGTGCTTTTGCTCCTGGAGCGTGCCGCGGAGCAAGCGGACACCACGATTGACGCCGACGAGCCGCACTGTGAGGCCCAGCCGCACGATGAAGCGAGCGCGGCATGATGAAACGCGGCATGATTCAGCGCGTTGGGCAGGCGTGGGGTTTTGCCTCCATTGTGCTGCTGCCAAATTACATCGACCTCACTTCATCCACCGGCGACGCGCGCATGCGCTTTCCGTCGCCGCTGACGCGCATCGCACTGGCTCATCTGACGGACTTCGCGATTGTGGCGCTGGTTTTTTGCGGCGCGATGGCGATGCTGCGCAAACTGAAGGCGTGGCCGGCGATTCGCTGGACGCTGATAGCCTTGCTGCCGATCTATCTGCTGGCGCGCAATCTCGATGTCTTTCCCTTCGACGTGCCAATCCTCGCGGTGCTTGCCGTGAGCCTGCTGTGGATCGCCACACTGATTTTTCTCGCCCTGCGCGCACCGAGAATTGCGGCGCGGCTGCACACTACAGGCAGCGCCGCGCTCACGGGATTCGCCGTCTTTGCCCTGGTCATGACCGGGCAGCTAGTGCGCGCCGCACTTTGGCGTCCGGGACCGCAGGCCTACGCAACGCCCATCGCTGCACAGCCCGCCAACAAGCCGCGCCTGGTGTGGATTCTCTTTGACGAACTGGCTTACAAGCAGACTTTCGAAGCGCGCGATGCGTCGCTCCAGCTACCGAATCTCGATCGGCTGCGCAGTGAAAGCACGATCTACACCGACATGACTCCCATCGCCTACCGGACTACGCGCGCGGTGCCGACCCTGATGATGGGCCACGTCGTGACCGACGTGGTGTTCACAAATGACAATCGCTACCTGGTGCAGATTGAGAACTCGCAGCAATGGCAGCCCTTCGACGTGAACGCTTCACTCATGGGCCTGGCGAAGCAGCGCGGCGTTACGACGTCGATCGTGGGGTGGTACGTCGCCTACTGCCCGATCTTTGCCGGCGTAGCCACGGAGTGCTACTGGAGCAACGACGATGCGCAGGATCGCGGTCCTACGTGGCTCGATGCGAGCTTTGCCGAGAATGTCTGGTTCCCGCTGCGCATCCTGGTGGAGCAGTTTGTGTGGCCGAGCCGCGCGTGGAAGGACAATGCGGAGTGGAACTCGGAGGGACACATTGCTTCGGTGAAGGATGTGAGCCGTCATGCGCTGGACGCGCTCGAAACGAGCCAGGCCGATATGATTTTTCTGCACATGCCCGCGCCGCATCCGGCCGCCTTCTGGGATCGCCGCACAGGCACATTCGCATCCGGCGGATCGTATCTTGATGGGCTGGATTATTCTGACCGGCTACTGGGGCAGATGCTCAAGATTCTGGAGGCGCAACCGCGCTGGGCGGCGACCACATTGCTCGTGCAGGGAGACCATTCGTGGCGCACGAAAATGTGGCGGCCTGTGCCCGGATGGAACTCGGAAGACGAGCGTGCTTCCAACGGAGGCGAGTGGGATCCACGGCCGGCTCTGCTGATTCACGCGCCGGGCCAGAAGAGCGCCAACGCGGTGACTGCACCCACCAGCCTGATGTTTGTGCACGATTTTGTGGCCGCGCAGATACAGAGGATAGGGCGGTAAGTCTCTGGCAAGTTCCCTCCCACCCTAAACGCTAAGACGCGTCTAGGATCTGGCACCCCGCAGTTTTGGCACGTTAACGCGGCAGCGCCTTGATTCCCGTGATATGCAGGGCGACTGCGGGTGTGTTCGACGACGGCTGAGCGCCGGCAACGGAGATCGCGTAATCTCCCAGCAGAACGGTCCGATTGCCTTTTTCGTCCACCTCGCTCAACTGCCGCGGCGTGAGCGTGAATTCGACGCGCTGCGTTTCGCCTGCACGCAAATGAATTCGCTCGAAGCCTTCCAACTCCACGCGAGGCGAAATCGCGGTTTGAGGAGGTGTGACGTAAAGCTCGACGACTTCGTCGCCATCGCGCGGGCCCGCGTTGCGCACCTCGGCGGCTACCGTGACGGAGTCACCGGCGTGGATCGTGTTGCTGCTCGCTTGCGGTGCGCCATAACTGAAGCGCGAGTAACTCAAGCCGAATCCGAAGGGATACATCACTTTGCCCTTGAAGTAGCGATAAGTTCTGTTGCTCATCGAATAATCAGTAAGTGCGGGTAAATCGCTGGTGGAGCGATAGAAGGTAACCGGCAAGCGTCCCGCGGGATTGTTCTTGCCGGCCAGGGTTTCCGCAATGGCGTCGCCGCCTTCCTCGCCGGGATACCATGCCGCGAGGAGCGCATCCGCATGTTCGTTGACCCACGGCACGGCCAGTGCGCTGCCGGTCGTGAGCACCACAATCAGCGGCTTGCCCATGGCGGCCAGCGCTTCCAGCAGGTGCTGCTGCGCTGGAGGAAGTTCAATACTGGTGCGGTCGCCGCCCTCGAAGCCGTCGACGTGCACATTCATTTCTTCGCCTTCAAGATTGGGCGAGAGGCCGACAAATGCGACGATGGCATCGGAGTTCCTTGCCGCCTGAATGGCCTCGCCGAGCAAACTGCTGGCCGGCGGAATCCACTCGAGGTCGACGAAGCGATCATTGGGAGAATGCACATACTCAATGCGGATGGCGTGCGGCTGCGTATCGGCAAAAGTGAGTCGCGCATTTGCCGGAATGCTGCGACTTTCCATGACCAGCTTGTCGTCAACGTAGAGCCGGATGCGGTCGAGCGATTTGCCGGACGGTTGCTGCGTGGCGGAAATGCCGCCGCCGGGATCGAAGGACATGAATCCGCGCGGTCCGCGCAGTCCCAAGACGTAATCGCCGGCTGCAGGCGGCACCAACTCGCCGGTCCATCGCACGGAGAATGCCGTCGCAGGAAAGTCCGCCGCAGGCGCCACGCGGTTCCAATCGAAATTGATCTTTGCGTCGACGCGCACCATTTTCGGCGCGCCCTCAAATTGCAGATTGTCAAAATATTCGCCCTTCAGCCCCACGGTCTGGAGCGAGGCATCCGTGCGCAGGTACACTGCGGGAACGGGCGCGGGCGCACCGTCGGCGAGGATCGATCCCGGAGCATAGAGGATGTTGTTGCGGCCGAATTGCCTTCGCATCCCATCGAGAGGTGAAATAAGATGCGACGCGGTTCCGTTGTAGTTGCCCTCGATGGATTCGAGCAAATCCGCGGTTGGACCCACGACGGCAAGCCTGCGGATGGAGGGCTTGAACGGCAGGATACTGTCGCGATTCTTGAGGAGCACGATCGATTCGCGCGCGGCTTCGAGAGCCAGTTCGTGGTGCGCCGCGGAATCGACCTCTGAGTACGGAATCGCGTTGAAAGGCACGGCCGCCGGTGGGTCGAACATGCCAAGCCGCATACGCGCCGTAAACAGTCGCCTGGCCGCAGTGTCGATCTCGGCTTCGCTCACCAAATGGCCGGCGACGGCCTCGTTCAATGCCGTGTACGCCGAGCCGCAATCCAAATCGGTCCCGGCTTTGACGGCATCGGCGTCTCCCTGTGCTGGACTCGTTGCGTAGTGGTGCCCGCGCTCAATGTCGGCGACCGCATCGCAATCGGAGACCACGTACCCGTTGAATCCCCAGTCCTGGCGCAAATGTTTCTCGAGCAACATGGGGTTAGCGCATGCTGGTGTTCCGTCGATGGAGTTATAGGCGCACATGATGGAATCCGCGTGACCATCCACGATGGCGGCGCGGAACGCGGGAAGATACGTGTCCTCGAGATCGTGATCTGAAACGTCGACGTTGAAGCCGTGGCGCAGAGGCTCTGGCCCGCTGTGCACGGCGAAGTGTTTGGGTGTCGCTACCAGTTCCAGGTAATGGGGATCGTCGCCTTGCAGCCCTCTGACAAACTCCACGCCCAGACTTGCGGTGAGATACGGATCCTCACCAAAGGTTTCCATGCCGCGACCCCAGCGCGGATCGCGAAAGATATTGATGTTCGGCGACCAGAAGGTGAGCCCTGCGAAGCGGCTGCGATCGTCGTTGCGAATGGCCTGGTTGTACTTGGCGCGCCCTTCGACCGCGATGACTGTCGCGATCCGGTGCACAAGCGCAGTGTCCCAGGTGGCCGCGAGGCCGATGGATTGCGGAAAATTCGTCGCAAAGCCATTGCGCGCCACGCCATGCAGCGCTTCGTTCCACCAATTGTAGGCAGGCACACCCAGCCGCGGAATGGCGGGCGCAACATCCTGCATCTGGCTCATCTTCTCCTCGAGCGTCATGCGGCTAACGAGATCTTTGGCGCGGTTCTCGGGCGCGAGAGCGGGATTGAGATACGGGCAGGACGAGGCGCCGCACAATCTCTGCTGGTCAGATATGTACCGGTTTGGCGCTGCCTGCTGCGCGGGCAGAGAGATCCCCGCCGGGCTGAGCACGCTGATTGCCGCAAGTAGGAACGCTGGTTTTGTCATGGTCGTCTTTAGGTTTGCTCTTTACAGGCCGCAGAGTATGATGGCCGCCGCGGGCGCGGAATGGGCTTTGCGAAACGGCGCTGCAGTGCGCGCCGGGCTTAATGAATCAACATCCGGAATGAGAGGAAGTCGTTCAAGGGAACGGAGCGGCCTTTAGCGCTTGGCGCGCAAGCTTGACGCGCGCACCACGAGTTGCGGAGCCACCAGCGCGCTCTTGCGAGGCATCGGCGTTTTGCTCTCTGCCATTTTCAGCGCCCGCGTGGCCGCAATCTTGCCGATCATCTTGCTGTTCTGATCCACCGAGGTCAGCGGCACGCGGAGGAAATCCGAATAAGAAAGGTTTCCGCATCCCACGACCGCGACATCTTCAGGAACACGCAATCCCGCATCGAAGATGGCGCGCATGGTGCCCAGCGCGACTGGATCGTTGAAGCAGAAGATACCATCCGGACGCGGCTTGAGTGCAAGCAGTTTTGCCGCGGCCGCGTAGCCCGCTTTATCGCCCACATGGTCCCCGGAAGGCCCGATGGAAACAACGTGTCCCGCCAAAGGGGTCATCTGGTGCGCTACCAAAGCCTGCTTGTACCCGTGGAGACGGCCAATTGCGGTGCTGATCTCAGGCCCGCGAATGTGCGCGATGCGCCGGCAACCCTGCTCGATCAGGTGCGTGGTGGCCAGCATGCCGACTGCGGTATCGTCGACGCCTACGAAGTTCGATTCGAAGCCGGGAAACTGCCGGTCCAGCAGGATGTAAGGGACGTTTTGCTCATCGAATTTCCGGAAACTTTCCGCCGTCCACTGGGACGAGGCGATCAACATCACGTCTACGCGCCGCGCCAACAACTGCGCGATCTCTTCCTGCTCCAGAGCGGGGTCCTCGTCGGACGATGAGATGAAGAGACTGTATCCCTTGCGCCGCACCTCAACCGAGATGCCTTTCGCGATTTGCGCGAAGAAAGGGTGGAGCAGGTCGGGGACGACCAGGCCGATTGTCCAGGTGCGGCCAGCGATGAGCGAGCGAGCGGCGAAATTGGGCTGATAATTCAGATCCTTCATCCGCTTCAGTACGCGCTTACGCGTTTGCTCGCCGATGTCGGGATGATTGCGCAAGACTTTGGAAATGGTGACTACGGACAGCCCCAAATCCTGCGCTATATCCTTTAGTCGCGCAACCATGCTTCCGGCGCCTCCGCGCGCCCCATTCCCGATGGGAAAGAAGATACTGAATGCACTTAGTTTACATGTAAGGGGGACAAGAAGGGCCGCAATGGCGGCGAGGCCGGATGCGGCGCGACTTGACGTGGCTGGGGCTTGCCGCGTCAGATTCAATCGCAATGCGACTCTAGCTAGGAGAGTGACACTGAAAGCGCCTACCGCAAATGGTAGCTCACCCCGGCGGCGAACCCGGCAGGATTGAGCGTGTGGTGCTGTAAAGTGACGGGGCTTAGAAAATCCGGAAAACCCTCATACGTATAATCGCCGCGTAACCAGAAGTGGCTCCATAGTTTGTACTCCGCGCCGCCGCCCATCGCCCACGTGACGCGCGTGTCATGAACATAGGTCGCTGTTGTCTTGTGCGGGAAGCTTAGGCCGCCAAACCCGAACTCGCCCTTCGCATAAGGCGCCAAGCGATGCCAATGATAGACATAAATCACGCCGCCCTGGCCGACAAAGAACTTATACGCGGGCGCGGGCTCCGCGCCGCCGGCCATCATTGAATAGCCTTCAGCTGTAACTCCCAATCCATGCCAGAGTTCGTCAACAGCCCATGCTGCTGGGCCGTACCTTTCAAGTTTTCCCCAGTCGCCGCGCCAATAATCGACGCCGGCGCCAAAGCTCACCTTCGAATTGCCGCCAGAAGACGCCTCGGGTCTCACTTGAGCCATAGCCGGCAAGCAGCACGAAAAAGTCATTACGACCGCAAGCACCCTTAAGCGCATTCTAGAAAGCTCCGGATAAATCAAAGTCACTCCTACGGCCACAAGAAAAGTGCCTGCATATCAAATATCTGTTTCGTGACTCCGTTGCTGCCTTGCACGGACGACTTATGTGTAAAGCCACTTCTGCCACCTGCTTCTATAACTCTGCCTTGCCCTCCGCGTCGCCATCCACCTCGCGCGTATTACTCGCAGGCAATTCGCTAACTCACGCACGCAAGCGATAAGTTCGTTTCCTCCGACGCCCGCCGTCTAGTTCCCTTCGCCATCGATTGATATTGTGGAGCGGAGCGCAGAGGCGCCAGAATGGGATCAATTTCAAATCCCAAACTCCAGAGCGATCCGCTGTCATCGGACTCCTTCAGCCAATGCATTGCCGCGCCGAGATCGTTGAGGCCCAGCGCGACGAGGGCGAGGGAATAAGCAACTTCGGTATCCTGCCCGGCGGCCGAGCCTGTTAAGCTGTGGAGGATGTAAAGAGCGTCCTGGTCGCGTCCAGTGACTGCATAGCAGTAACCGAGCGCGGCTTGCAACAAGCAGAGATGGGAACAATAGGCAGGCCGACGAGCCACCAGCTCTTGCAGCGGCGGCATACTCTTCTCGGGATCATTCCGGTCGATGATTGCAAGCCCCTCCAGCGCATCGAGCAAAGACCCTGAGAGGCCGGCTCGTCTGGCCTGCGCGATCAGGTGGCGGGTCGCAGCGGCGTTGCCAGCTAAGTACTCAACCCAGCAACGGACGATCACAGCGGGCGCGCTCAATGGATACTGCGCCGTAAAAGCATGAAGCAGGACCGCCGCATCGGAGAGCTCCCCGTCTGCGATGTGCAATAACGCACGCCCAACAACGGCTGGCCCGAAGGCCCTCCGCTGCTCCAAAGCAGCATCGAAATCGCAGCGCGCCCCATATCTGTCGCGCTCAAGAACTAATCGAACCCAGGCTCTTGCGGTTCGCACCTCGGTACGCTCGGAATCGAGTTCCATAGCCTGCTGAAGCGCAAATCTCGCCGCGGCGCTGCTTGGCGTAGTCGTGACGTTGTCAAAAAGACCGCCGGCTATAAGTGCGATAGTTATGCCAGCAAATGCACCTGCGTCCTCAGGATTACTATCAACTGCCTCGCGGTAAAGCCGCGTGATCACGCCGAGATCTGAAGCGGACAGTGTATTCCACATTGTCTCTGCAACAGCCAGAAGCTCGCAGGAGCGATCGAGCCTTGCAGTTGCGAAAAAAAGACGAGCGTCAGAGGCTCGGTGTCCGGCGAACGCCGCGTCAAAAGAAGCCAGTTCAAGCGCGACTGGTGCGCTTGAAGCTCGGTAAGGTGCCACAAGAGAATGACCGCGGCTGCGCAGCCAGGCCTCCACTTCATCGACGTAGGCAAAGATTCTTCCGGACCCGCTGCCGACGCGGCGCACCGGCAGACTGAATTCGGAAAACCATCTCTGCGCAGTGCGGGGGCTGCATCCAAGATAACCCGCCACCGACTTCCAGGAGTCGAGTCTGGCTTGCGGGCTAAGTCTAAGTGTAATTGCCTGAGTCACCGACCGCCCCCTGGAGAAACACTTCTGTCAGCCATGGGGTGGATTATAAGGAGACACTGAAAGCCGCGGAAGCATTATTCATCCCCTTTCCAAGACTTTAGTAATGACGAATGGCCATGAATCACGCCGCGCCTTAGTGAGCACGCACGTACCGAGATCACTGGCTATTGCGGTGCAATGTAGCGCGTAGGAAGATACTTAAGCATCTACAGGAAGGTGTGGCGCGCGAATTGTCAACTCGTGTCGTGCTTTTGCGCAGAGTGCCCGCGCGCTTTGAATGCTACATCTGAAGTCAGGGGTTACTTTAGTAGCGTTGACATTCATACGGCCCGGACAGAGGATAGCGACAGCATTGGATCGTTTTGCAACAGTGCATCTGGTAAGGGTGCTAACTTGCACATGGCGAAGCCTTAAGCAAAATGCGAATGGGGATCACGTAATGATGCTTGGGCTGAGAATGCGCCCCGCCGCAAAGCGTCTCCCGCACTGCACGCCCGCACGAAAAAATTCACTGGCCGACGGCGACACGGTCGCGTCGGTATTCAGGACTTGCTATGGCGACTGCCTGCTTCCATACATCTAGAGAAGTCAACATCTGCGATGCAATTGCTTCGCTGGGATGTGTAGCGCACTCATTGGAGCGCAGTTGGTATGCAGTTAGCACCTTGCCGCGCAACGAGCAATCGGTGGCAAGGTATCTTGATGCAAACCTGATCGAAGCATTCCTTCCAACCCGCGAAAGCGTTCGCCGCTGGAAAAACAGGCAGACTGTTACGGTCGTCGAGGCTCTGTTTCCAACCTATGTGTTCGCACGCATTCATATGTCCGAGCAAACCTCTGTTTTGCGCTCGCCTGGTGTGCGGAGAATTGTAGGCAACCACCAGGGGCCGATCGCGCTTCCCAGTTCTGAGGTTGAGTTTCTGCGTACGCGCCCGTTGGGCAACAAGATTGAAACCTTCAAGGAACCCGCAATTGGCGAAAGAGTTCGTATTTGCAAGGGACCAATGCTGGGGTTGGAGGGAACTTTGATTCGGAAGAAGAGCGGTCTCCGGTTTGTACTTACGTTAGAGCTTATCAACCAGAGCGCGGCACTTGAGGTCACCGCTGACGAACTTGAGCCGATGTCGTCGTACGCGCGATAGATGTGCCCGGAAACACACTACTCCCTAGAGCGATGTTGAGCGCTGAGGCCTTGATGCAGGACTCTGCGACAGTCATTGCGTAAACATCGCCAGGGTCTGTTCATCCCAAAAACAAATTGAGAAACAATGGCTCGAAAGGACCTAAGTGTCATGTTGACGCCCAGAACATCCGATGTTCACGGACGAATTATCCGGGCCGCTACCGCGTTGTTCTCGCGGCAGGGATTCCACGGTACCAGCACACGCGAAATTGCGCGCCTAGCGGAGGTGAGCGAAGTAACCATCTTTCGTTACTTCGAGCACAAGGATGACATTTTCTGGTCAGCCCTTCATTCGTGCTTTGAATCAATCCGCACCCGGCTGGAGTCGTTGGATCGATCGGCAAAGCGCGACAACCCGGAAATCATGCTGCCCCAGTTGATCGGCGTGTTAGTCGATATAGCCACTTATTCGCCCGAAATGATTCGCCTTATGGCAGTTGCACTGCTCGAGCTTCGGGGTAAGGCGGAGGATCTATGCCGGGAGAACCTCACGCCATTGTTTGCGGCGATCTCGGCCTATTTATCCAAGAACATTGAGAGCGGAACGGTTCGCAATTTGAATCCGGCGATTGTCGCGGCGGCGATTGCACTCACAGTGGTCGTACAGCCGGAACTGTCGAAACTCATTGACGGGAACGGCCTTTCGCACCTCGGGAGCCGCGAAACGATCGATGAATACTCGTCGTTCTGGCTGAATGTGCTGGTGCCGTCGGCGCCGTAGTTGTGCGTTGTATTTTCGGTTTCACGAATTCATCCCACTTGATCTGGAAGGGTCAATACACCATGAGCACTGTCGGGATTGACGAATCGCAGCTCCGCATCAAGCCTGTCGAGGACCAGGTCGACAGCACGCCCGCTGAAGGCGAGATATCGTTCGGAAGCCGCTTTGAGCGGTTTCTCACGGCCATGGAGATAGGTGCGGATTGGCTCACGGTGCTGTTCGCGGTGAATTGCGGCTATGCCGTACATCACATGTTAGGACTTGGAAGGAGCGTCCATTACACGTTTGCCGCGCAGTTCTATATTTCGGCTGCAATCGCCGCCTTCTATGTGTTGTTGCTCGATAGAGACGGAGCGTATCGATCGAGCAACAGCCTCCTGAGAATCAAGGAAACGGAGAGATCGCTGCGCGTATCATTCCAGGCGTTTGTGCTGATTCTTCCTATAACATTCTTCAGTGACTATGTGTCTCTGCGGTGGGTGTTCTTGACTGCAATGGTGTTTGTGCCGCTGCTGCAGGCCATTGAGAAGCAGTTTCTGTTCAACGTTTCGCGCGCATTGCGGGCGCGCAATGTCGGGGTGCAACGAGTGCTTGTTTACGGCGCGGGCACAAGCGGCAGACGCGTGGTATCGGCAATCCTGCGCGCACCGAAGCTGGGTCTTACGCCGGTGGCGCTTATCGATGACGATCCGGAACTCGAGGGGCAGGACGTTTTTGAGTATGCTTACCGGCGCGGACAATCGGTTCAAGTCATTTCCGGCCCGGTGACCAGGGATCTACTACGCCGCTATCAGTGTGGCATGCTGGTGATCGCAATTCCCAGCCTGGGGCGCGAGAAGTTTTCCAGTGCGGTGCAAGCGGCGCGATCTTCGGGCGTGCGCCTTGCGTATATTCCCGGCCAGGCTATCGCTTCAGATTATTGGACAGAATATGCCGACATCGATGGCATCCTGCTGAGCGTATTTGGGCAGCCGGCGCACCAGTGGCAATACGAAGCGGTGAAGAGGGGTTTTGACTTTCTGGCCGCGATCGCACTGCTCATCCTGCTATTTCCGCTGTCCCTGATCCTGGCGATCATGATCCGGCGGGATTCACCGGGGCCGGTTCTGTTCAAGCAGCAGCGCGTGGGAAAAAGCGGCAAGCTATTCACGCTCTTTAAATTCCGCACCATGAGCGTGACCGCACCTGCATATCAATTCTCGCCCACGGAGTCGAACGATCCGCGGATCACGCGGGCGGGGCGATTCCTCCGCCGCACCAGTCTGGACGAATTGGCGCAGCTGATCAATGTTGTGAGGGGCGATATGTCGCTGGTAGGGCCCCGTCCTGAGATGCCTTTTATCGTCCAGCAATACAGCACCGCACACACCCAAAGGCTGCGCGTGAAGCCCGGAATCACTGGCTTGTGGCAACTGAGCGCCGATCGCGCATTTCAGATCCACGAGAACATTCAATACGACCTGTACTACATTCGGCATCGCGGCTTCTTTATGGATTTCGCAATTCTGTTGCACACCATGATCTTTGCGATGCACGGAATCTAAGTCCGGGGACGGCGTGCCTGGCATGAGCCGAGTGTGTGCCGGACGGATTTGTTGGGCGTCGATTGAGAGGAGAAAAGATCGCACATGGCTACCGCTACGATAACTGAATCTCGACTGGAAGCTGCGTTCAGACAGGCGTCACGCATGAATATCCTCGGCGTGGGGATCAGCACGATCAACATGAACGACGCCGTGGAACTGAGCGATGCGCTGATTCGCTCGGGCAATAAGAGTTATATATGCGTCACTGACGTTCATACGGTGATTGAGGCGCAGTCCGACACTGCGCTGCGGTCTATTCTGAATCACTCCTTCCTGACAACCCCGGATGGCGTGCCTCTTGTCTGGATCGGAAGACTGCTGGGACATCGCCGGCTTCGCCGCGTCTACGGCCCGGACTTTCTGATCGAAATGTGCAAGGTGTCAGCGCAGCGCAAGTACCGGCACTTCTTTTTTGGGGGGAAACCGGGCGTAGCACAAAGCCTGGCCGCAAAACTCACGGAACGTTTTCCGGGGCTCGAGATTGTGGGCACCTATATGCCGCCGTTCCGGCCGCTGACCCGCAACGAGGAGCAGCAGCTTGAACAGATGGTGCGGGAGGCGCAGCCCGACATCCTTTGGGTGGGACTGGGTTCTCCGAAGCAGGAGAAGTTCATGGCGCAGTTCTGCGGCAGGCTGGACGCCAAGCTCATGGTTGGCGTTGGCGCCGCATTCGACATTCACTCCGGAGCCGTGAAGGAGGCGCCTCAGTGGCTCAAGACAATGGGTCTGCAGTGGCTGCACCGTCTTGCTTTGGAGCCGCGCCGCTTGTGGAGGCGCTACTCGATCTGCATACCCAGCTTTATCTGGGGGATCAGCTTGCAGTTTCTCGGCATTCGCCGGTTCAGCATCGGCGCATAAACGCGCGCGATGAGCATGCCCTGGGGAAAAACGAGCATTTGTCTGCAGGATATCAAAAGCTTCCCGGGAAAGAATGCGCATTGGGGCGGAGTCAAAGCTAGTACCTTCCCGAAAACTACCTATCTTCATTTCCTCACTACGAGTGTTCCAGAAATTAGCCGTGCAGGTCCGCAGGAAAGAACGAATCTAAGTCATTCCAGCGAGCCAGTTGACCGAAAGGGAATCAAGTCTCATGTCGTCTAACGCATCTTCACCTACGCAATTAGGCTTTACCCCTCCCGGCTCGCTCGCAGTCTCCATGCCGCAAAACGCCGATTTAGAACTCCGAGATCTGGTGCTCATTTTCAGAAGGCGCAAAAGCATAGTTATCGCTGCATTTGCTGTCGGCATACTCTTGGCCGCACTGCTTCTCTTGCTTTCGCAAAAGCAGTACAGCTCCACCGCGACCATTGAGATCAACAAAGAGAACAGCAGCGAGTTAGGGATGGCCGATCTGTCGGGGATAGGATCCGGCATCACCGGGGACAATGAGATCAACATGCAGCTGCTGACTGAGGAGTCAGTGATTCAGAGCGACAATACCGCGCTGAGCGTGATCGAACGGCTGGACCTGGAATCGGTTCCTCCTTATGCGGCGCCTGCGGGTGACGATAGAAAGAATGCAGGTTTGGCGCAGGAACATGGATTACCGCTGGATAAGGCGCCTTTCCGGCGTGATCGCATTCTGCAGATGTTTCGGTCGAGATTGCGCGTGTCGCTGGTCAAGGGCACCCGTCTGATCGACATTACTTACACAGACACCGACGCGGCGAGGAGCACCGCCATTGCCAATGCAGTGGTTGAAGCGTACATGAATGAATACACGGAGACCCGATATCAGGCTTCGTCAAGGGCCTCGTCGTGGCTGACCAATCAGCTGGCAGATCTGAAGGATCGAGTAGCGGCAAGCCAGGCGAAGGTCGATCAGTTTCAGCGGGAATCCGGCCTGACAGGGATGACGTTATCTCCCATCAGCCAAAAGCCAGGCGACACGACCGCGGTGCCATCATCGGATAATGTTCCGCTCGAGCGCCTGCTGGAACTCAATCGCGACTTGACGAATGCGGAGGTCGCGCGCATTGCGAATGAGGCCGCATACCGGTTGACGGAAACACAGGACCCCGATGTTGTTATGGGAATCGGGTCCACTTCATTGGCGAGCAGCCTTGGACCGAATTCACCTCTAGCGCCAGGCAGTTCGGACCTGACGCTTCTGCATCAGCTCCGCGAGCAGCAAGCGCAACTGAAGATGCAGATGGCTGCGTCCAGCGTCAAGTACGGCGACATGAACCCCGCCATAGCGCAATTGCACAATGAAGAGCAGGCTCTGGATGAGCAGATCGCGCAGGAGTTGACGCGGATTCGCACCTTGGCCAAGAACAATCTGTCGCTGTCTACTCTTGCCGAGCAAGGCATCCAGGACCAGGTGAGCAAGCAGGAACAGACCGTAAATACGGTCTCAGAAAAAGCCGACCAACTGGTTTTGCTCCAGGAAGAAGCATTATCGAGCCGCGAGATCTACGAGGACCTCTATACCAAGCTGGAAGAGGCCAGTGTTACCGCGGGAATCAAAGCATCCAATATCACCCTGGTAAACCCGGCGCGTATTTCATCGCATCCTTCCTCTCCGAGAGGGCGGCTCCTTATCGGCGTGGGTGGCTTGCTCGGCCTTGTGCTGGGACTTATTGCCGCATTTCTTTGGGATTACTTCGATGATTCCATTGTTAGTCTCGAACAGGCCGAACAGATAAGTACGTTGCCGGTGCTCGGAGCCATTCCGGACTTTAATCAGAAGCAAAGCGCCATGGGCCGGTATGGATTTGCTTCGCGATCTCAAGATCTCGGTGACGCGAAAGAGGCATCTTGGCTCTTGCGGGCGCCACGGTCTCGCATTGCCGAAGCGTATCGATCGCTGCGCACCGCTTTGTTGCTGAGCAAGGCGGAAAAGCCCCCCAAGGTCATCCTCGTGATGAGCGGCTCGCCGGGCGAAGGCAAATCTACAACTTGCCTGAACACGGCTGCGGCGTTTGCGATTCAGGGAGACAAGGTCCTTTATGTCGACGCCGATTTGCGCCACTCGCGGGCCCAGGACTACTTCCACTGTGCGAACAATGCCGGCCTGAGCAATTGCCTCACGGGCGGCATGCCATTTGAGACGGTTCTGCACCCTTACCCAGGAATCGACACACTCTTTCTGTTGCCAGCGGGGCCAATTCCGCCCAACCCGTCGGAGTTGGTCGGGTCAAAGCGCTTCGTCGACCTGCTCGAAGAGCTGAAGACGCATTTTGACTACATTTTCGTCGACAGTCCCCCCATCCTTTTGGTGACAGATGCCCAATTGATCGCATTGCGCACCGACGGCATTATCGCGGTCGTGCGCTCGAAGAAGACCACGAAGCGCGCTCTGCAGCGGACGTTATCGATCATGCGCACGCCTGGAGCTTCGCCTCTGGGGATTGTGGTGAATGCTCTGAGTTCGAGCTCTGCATCTTATTCCGGATACGGCTACTACGGGAAAGAGAGTGAGAAATATGTCGATGGTCATTGATAACATTTCGAAGCCGATGCTTCGCTCAGTTGCGCCACTTATCGTTCTGCTGTGCATGTTAGCGTCTGCGGACGCAAAAGGCCAGCAGTCACCGTCCGCTGTTACAGCAAACATTGTCGAAACTGCCAGCAACGCGACGCGACGGGCGCCCACATCGAATGAAACTGGATTGCTGCCGGTGCCGGAGGGGTTTGAGAAGCTCCACTTGTCGCCGGGATATCTGCTGCAGATGGACGTCTACGACGTTCCCGAAATGTCGACAGAGCTGCGCATCGACGCGCAGGGATCGGTGACAGTGCCTCTTGCCGGCAGCGTCCACGTTGAAGGCGACACGGTGCCGGAGGCGCAGGCCGCGATTGCAAGGGTACTAATCGATAAGCGGATTCTGAAGAATGCTCAGGTAACGATTAATGTCTTGCAATATTCATCCAAGTCCGTCTCTGTGCTCGGTGAGGTGCTTAACCCCGGACGGTTGCCGTTGCTGGCGCCAGAATCCCTCGAGGACGTAATTGCACTGGCCGGAGGCGAAACCATTTCGGCCAACGATGACATCGAGATTCAGCGCCCGGGCGAGAACGGTGAAGTCACACGCAAACACATCGTTTATGTGCAGGCCGGCGACTCGTCAACGGTGCAAAACACTTTAGTGGAACCGGGAGATACTATCCTCGTGCATCGTGCGGGAATCATTTATGTTCTCGGCGCGGTAAATCGTCCGGGAGGTTACCTGATGGTGAATGGCGGCTCGTTGAGCGTCATTCAGGCGGCTTCTCTTGCCGGAGGAATCACACTGCAGGCCTCGGCAAAGTGGGCTGTGATTGTACGCCGGCAGGGAGAAGGATATGTGCAGTTCAAGGTTCCACTTGCGGCCATGGAAACCGGTGGAGCTGCTCCGGTTCAGCTTCAAGCGAACGATGCGCTGTATGTGCCAGTAAGCACGTGGAAGGCTGTTCTGATTAGCAGCTCCAATGTTCTGAGTGCAGCAACTTCGGCTGCCATTTATCGCGCACCGTAGGCTGCGCTCCGGAATGGAAACGGGGCTCGTAAACAGGCACGAAGAATGAATATGATATCGCGGATCATCGACAAGATAGCGTCTGCGCTCATCGCAAAGATTGCGAAACTGAGTCTGCGGTGCTTGGGCGTGGAAGTGGGCGCCAACATCACTCTGTGGGGCCGGCCAATTGTCAGTCGCATTCGGGGCTCTACGATTCAGATCGGGGATCGGGTTGTGCTCTGTTCCATCAGTACGAAGACGGCACTCGGCGTAAATCACCCGGTTGTTCTCAAAACGTTATCGCCAAAGGCCAGGATCGTCATTGGAGATGATGTTGGGATGAGTGGCGGGACAATCTGCTCCGCTCAATCTGTCACGATCGGGGAAGGCACGTTGCTTGGGGCGAATGTGGTTATAGCAGACACTGACTTCCATCCCATCGCGTCTCAAGGGCGGCGTTACTCGCGCGCCGATGTGGCAATTTCTCCCGTCACAATTCACGAAAACGTGTTTATTGGAATGAACAGTCTGATTATGAAAGGTGTTGTCATCGGTGCGAATTCCATCATCGGTGCCGGCTCCGTCGTCACCAAAAGCATTCCGGCCAACGTAATCGCGGCGGGTAATCCTTGCCGCGTTGTGAAACCGCTGGCCGGGGAGTTTGCTTCATCGGTTTCGGTGGCATCATGAAAATCGGGTTTGCCGGGCCAGCTTCGCTGCATTTGCTCGCCGACCATGTTCACAATGGGCAGGCTATGCCTTCAGGATACGAATTCCCACCCATGTCCCTGTGGACACTACAACTGCTTGCGCGCGGGCATCGCGTGGTGTTATTCACGCACGCGCAGGGAGTCACAAGACCGCAGAGCTATTTCGGAGACCGGCTCACGATTCACATCGGGCGTCAACGCGCTCGTGGTAAAGCACGAGATTTCTTCGCGCTGGAACGCCGTGACATGGTTGAGATGATGAAGGCTGACCCTTGCGATATCATCCACGCGAACTGGACCTATGAATTTGCTTTGGCGGCTCTGGACAGCGGGCAGCCTGTTCTGGTGACGGCACACGATGCGCCGCTACGAGCGCTGCGGTACTTCCGCACTCCCTATCGTTTCATGCGTCTGTGCATGGCGTGGCGCGTGGCTCGCCGCGCTCCTTATCTCACCGCTGTCTCCCAGGATACGGCCGGACACATTCGCCGTTATCTGCGCTACAAGCGACCCATCGCAATTGTGCCCAATGCGCTGGCGTCCGAGGATTTCGAGTTAGGACGCGCCCGGAAAGAACATCCTCACCATGGCGCTTTCACCGTGGCATCTGTTTTGACGGGATGGAAGGGTCTTAAGAATGGACCCGCTGCGCTGAAGGCATTTGGAATCCTTCGTCGATCTTTGCCGGATGCGCACCTACTTCTCTTCGGTCATGACTATGCGCCAGGTGGACCAGCGGAAACGTGGGCTCGGCAAAACAATCTGACTGCCGGGGTGGAGTTTGCGGGACCTGTGCCGAACAGGAGCCTCCTGCGGCGCCTCGCGCGGGAGGCAGACGTCCTCTTGCATCCTGCGCTTGAAGAATCGTTCGGCATGGCCGTGGCAGAAGCCATGGCGCTCGGCTTGCCGGTAGTGGGAGGCAAACACTCCGGAGCAGTCCCCGCGTTGCTTGACTACGGGCGTGCGGGTGAGCTTGTGGATGTGCGATCGCCAAGTGAGATTTCCGATTCGCTTGCGCTCCTTGCGGCCGATTCCACTCGGCGCCAGAGACTGGGTGTCCGCGCATTCGAATCTGCGCTCGAGCGATTCAATAGCGATGTGGTCTTTGAGCAGTACGAAGAGATTTACATGAAGATCCTAAATGAATCCAACGGATACAAGAAATCGGCGCGGGAGCAACTCATCTTTAGTGAGATCCAAGATCCGACGCCAAATGCCCGCAACCACACATTTCCATTTTGATTCTCACTCCAGAGCATGTGATCAGGGACGAGGCAGATTGTGGATATGATTTTCTCGCAGCTATCGAATCGGCTCAAGCAGGGAGTCCAAGGCGAGGCAAGGTACTCACTCTGCTATTTTCTCGCGGTTACTGTGATTTCTATAGCTTGTATATCAACGCCAAAGTGCAATTTTGATGGAGTCTTTTATTCGGCGCTTGCCTCCGGTTCGAATGATCCGCTTGTAATGCAGAGAGCGGGAGTTGATTTTCTGAGCCACCAAAAGGACCAAAGTGAATTGAATGCGAGTTCTTACGAAAAGAACATGATGATTAACGCAGATCAGTTCAGCCAGCAGTTGCCGTTCTATTCCGTAAAGCCTCTTTATGTTTTGTTGCTGCGTGTGCTGCACAAATGCGGGGCAGGGTGGCGTTCCGGCGCGATCATCTCGTCGATATGTTACTTCCTGCTGGGCGTGGTCGTGCACAGGTGGCTGGGTGCTCATTATGCAGGCTTTTCAGCCAGCCTCTTTGCGGCCTGCCTGATGTTGAATCCAACATTGCTGCAGATCGTGCGCTGGACCTCTCCCGATCTTGTTTCGATTCTGATTTCAGTCGCCGCGATGTGGTGCATTCTGGAGTTGAAGAGACCGTTTAGCGCCGCGGTGTTGTTGCTGACAGGCGTATGGGTGCGTCCTGAAACGGTCGTATTCTGTTCGTTCGTGTTGTTGGCCATCCTTTTGAGCCGGATGATGGCGACGACTTGGGTGTTCTGCTTTGAGGCAATGGTCGCGGCAAGCTACTTTTTCATATCCCGCTTCGCTTATCCAATCAGCGTGTTGTTTTACGTTTCGATAGTTAACAGGAGCCTTGCACCCAATCAAGTGCAGTTTACTCTCACCCCGCAAATGCACCTTCATTATTTAGCAAAGAGCATCCAAGAACTCGTGCTGATGGACCCCTTCTTTTCAACCCCGGTACTGCTTGTTGCGGCCATTTTCATCACACGCAAACGGAGAAATCTGATTTCTGTGATGATTGCCTCAGTATCGGTGGCTTCCTTTGCCATTGCATATGCTGTCTTTCCCCATTTTGAGGGCAGGTATTATATTTCCCTGCTCGTCTTCATCCCGCTCCTTACCTTCTTGTGCTGTGGCGATCCGATTGACTCCTCGTCCATGCTGTTCGCGCAGCACTTGAAATCTCCACGTACGCGCCTGTTGGACGACGATCACGAATGCACGCCTTGTTGACTCACCATTAGGACATTCACGGATGATAACCTTGCTGGAACTTATAGCGTGTGCGCTCGCTCTTTGCTACATCTATCTGCTGTCGCTACGCGTTGACCTGGGACTGATTAGTCTGCTTGTGGCTGATCTTATAACGACTGCAGTCGGCGACAAGAGTCAGATATTCGGCGGTATGCATCTCGGACCGTTTGATGTTGTGTCGATATGTCTTTTGTGTGCGGGCATCATTCGAACAGGGAAGGCGATGAAGAGGATCAATGCAACTCGCACTATTGCGGTTGGGTACCTAGCTCTTTTTGCGATCAGTCTGGGGCGCGGATTATATGAGAATGGCCTACTGGTTGCTGCGAACGAGTCGAGAGGTTTCATAGGGCCTCTCGTCGCCATGCTGTATTTTCTGACCTCTCCCGCAGACGAAAAGTCGATTCGAAGGTACACCTTAACATATCTCTATTTCGGTGCTGCACTTTGTGCGGTAGCAGTTCTGTCTGCGGCAGGTCTCCCCCTGGGAATAAACGCATTGTCATCGTCAGAGATTACCGGGCTCGACGGCCGTTATCTCCCTGCTAGCGCTGCGGCAGCTATTGTTGTGTGCGGCTTCTTTTCTCTGGCGCTATTTAGCCACCGGGGTAAGGGCGTTCTGGGTCAACTTGTCCCGGTGATCTTCTTTTCCATGGCAATCTACCTTCGTCACCGCACGGTGTGGATGATGTTGCTTGCCGGAACGGCGGCTCTTTTGCCGCTCGACATTAGACTCTTTCGCCGGCTGTTGCCTGTTGCCCTGGTTGCAACAGCAGCGGTTGCGGTACTTGCGATTTACGGAAGCAATGCTCAGGGGTTGGTCAGCCAGGATCAGTTTGCGGAGTCGGCGACAAACGCTCAGACATTGGAGTGGCGTTTGAACGGCTGGAAAGAGCTTCTTCTTGATGAAGAGCAGAACGCTATGACAGTCACGATTGGGAAAAGCATGGGAAGCAGCAACTGGCGCGTTGACCCGGTTTCATATCAGGCCGTGACCGTGGCTCCGCATAGCGAGTATGTCCAGGAGTATTTACGAGTGGGCGTAGTCGGAGCGGTGCTCATCCTGCTTTTCGGATTGAGACCATTTCTGAAACTCTGGAGGCTCACAAAGACAAACCCAACGCCGGTTTACCCGTCGACATCGGCGTGGGCTGTCATCGTACTGGCTGTGCTTGTCTATGGTGTGACCTACGGAACCGGGCCCCACGCGTACGCTCTTGTCGGCATTGCGAATGCCATCGCTCTGAGGCCGCGTGCGCCTGAAGAAGAACACATGTTGGACACAAAGGAGTGGGGAATGACGACCGTGCCCACGATGGCCGAATAAGCTCGGAAATCTGATGCCAATTCACCAGATCGCCGTGCTCATGACATCGTTCAATCGGCGCGACTCCACGCTGAGGTCGCTGGCCGCACTCAGTCGTCAGCAGCGCACGGCCGACTTTGCATTGCATGTGTTCCTGGTCGACGATGGCTCGTCAGATGGCACTGCCGATGCGGTGCAATCAGCACTTCCAGAGGTCCGGGTACTGCAAGGGGACGGCTCACTGTATTGGAATGGCGGGATGCGGATGGCCTTTGCGGCCGCGCTGCAGGAATCGTTTGACGCATACCTGCTTCTGAATGACGATACCGTGCTTTATCACGGCGCCATTGCGCGGCTCGCGGCGTGTGCGCAAATGGGGATCGAACCCGGAAGGCCCGTCATCGCCGTGGGGAGCACCGTCTCGCCGCAGACCGGAAAACACACCTATGGCGGCATAGTGAAGCACGTGCACGGTCCTGTTATTCGATTCAAGAAGATTCCGCCTCACCCATGTCTTCCCATCTCCTGCGACGCGATGAACGGAAACATTGTGCTTATTCCTCGAGAGATTGCAGAGGTTGTCGGAAATCTCGAAGTGCGATTTCGCCATCAGTTCGGAGATCTTGACTACGCATTGCGCGCCAAACGCGCCGGCTTCCAGGTGTTGGTGGCTCCGGGTTACTTCGGCGAATGCGCGACCAATTCCCGGGCAGGAACCTGGCGCGACTCTTCACTGTCATTGAGAAAGCGCTGGAAGCACCTATTTTCACCCAAAGGGGTTCCGGTGCAAGAGTGGTTCCTCTTCACATTCCGCCACTATGGCTGGCGTGCGATGTACTATGCATTCTCGCCCTTTGTACAAATCATCGTATCGAGCATGCTGCCGCGCGATGGAACTGGCGCTACTCGCCGCGAGTCGGGCCCGGCATCGTGACCGCATGAAGCTGGCGTCGACTCCTGGCGGCAATTTAGTTAAACGTACCATGAATCACGAGGTGTAAGTTGACTGCGAAACCCCGTACGATCGCGTCTTCCGCGCTATCGGGCATACGGTGGAACTATGTTGGCGGCATTGGCGCAAGCTTTTGCTCCCTCACGATCAGTGTGGTTCTGGCGCGCATTCTTGGTCCCAAGCCGTTTGGTCAAATCATTATTGCCATGACCATTTACGGCTTTCTCAATCTGTTCGTCGACGGCGGTTTCAGCCAGGCATTGATCCAGCGGGCGGCCCTAAGTGAGCGCGATATTCGCATCACATTCACCTGGCAAATCGGAATCGGCGCATGTACGACCGGCCTTGTGTACCTTTGTGCGCCTTGGTTCGCTCGCCTGTTTCACGATGCGTCGGCGGTCCACGTGATTCGGGTGATGTCGTTCCTGATCGTAATCCAAGCGACGGGGCTGGTTTCGGCGGCACTCCTGCGCCGGGAGATGCGCTTCAAAGTGGTCCAATTCGCCTACCTCACGAGTTTTCTTTTTGGATATCTCGTTATTGGAATTCCGATGGCGTTTCACGGAGCCGGGGTTTGGAGTCTTGTGTGTGCCTGCATTGCGCAGTGCGTGGTTAATACACTTCTGCTTCATAGGTCGGCAAAGCACTCGCTCACGCCTATCTTCGCGCTGCCCGAGCGTTCGATTACATCGTTTGGCAGTACGATGATCGCAAATAACGTCGTCAACTGGGGACACTCAAATCTTGATAACATCGCGGCTTCGAGGCTTGGGCCGATTGCGCTGGGCCTCTACGGGCGCGGCTCTAACTTTGCGTACCAGCCGGTGAATACGGTTGTAAACGGACTGCAATCCGTCCTGCTGTCCTCTACCGCGCGGGTACAGGAGAAGCGCGAACTCATGCGCGACCTGACCCTGGCAGTCATGGGAATCGTGTTCGGAGTCTTGGGCGCTGCCTATGCGACATTCGCGCTAACTCCCGACACCGTGATGCTGGGCCTGTATGGCGGTAAGTGGGTCGCATTGATACCGATCATGGTTCCCTTGGCGCTCGCGATGCCCTTTTATGGCGTTCACTGTCTTCTGGGTCCGATTCTGTGCGGGCTAGGGCGGCCCGATCTCGAGTTCTGGCCACAAGCTGCGAGTTGCGCCATCGCTGCGTGTGCGTTCTTCACAGCGACGCGGTTCTCGATTCTCGCTCTTGCTTGGGCGCTTTTTGGAGTCATGCTGATCAGGTTGGGGATGATCGCAGGGTTCTTATTTCACTTGCTGAAAATATCGTGGCCCAATGCGTTGCTGCTTGTGGCCAGGAGGGTTGTGTTTTCTGCGTGCTTCGGCGGCCTGGCATGGTGCGCGGACCACTTGCTGCGCACGGCGCGCCTTGCGGTAACAGAACGTCTTGGGGCCTTAGTTGTCTTCTGCGGAATCGCGCTCGCGTGGTCGGTATGGTACGCAGGGAACTTGATTTTCGGCCATCAAGCCGTGCGCTTTCTGCGCAATTACGCGGCGCATTTGCCGAGAGCATATGTCGAGCAGTTGAATCGACAGGCGGGAATGAGCCGGCCGGCGATTGTGCCAACATTTCTGGGAAACCCTTGACAGCAGGGTCGTGTTTTGCCGGCGAACCGATCGCGGAATGGCGTTGCCAGGCAAGCGAATGTGAGAGTCAGGATATATAAGGATGCGATTTGTCGTTGCAGAAAGGCACGGACGGCGTGGCGGTGGACTGGGGAACGAGATCTTTCCGTGGGCCAAAGGCTGGATTGCCAGCCAGGTTCTGGACGCGCGCCTGATTGGCCCTTCCTGGGGCTTGAATCCGCGCAAATATCAACGCAACTTCCGGACGTCTCGGCTGGATGTATTGCTCGAAGACGCGCTCGCGCATCTCCCCCACCACGCTTTCACGGAAAGTGAGTACCGCACGACAGGGGAGATCGATTTTGGGGCCGCTATTCGAAAATGGGCGGCGGCGCGAGGGCTCGAGAACAAGTCCTCCTTTATTGTCGGTGTCGAAGGCATGTGGGGAGGGTATCCGTCGATCCGCGACGCGCGCGGGTTTTTGCTATCGAAGCTGTTGAGCAGCCGCGATGCGCTGCGGAATGCGTATCAAGTTGCATCCACGCTCGACCGCCGCAAGCTTTTCGTTGCCGTTCACATGCGCTACGCCAGGGACGGCTTCAGATCGACACAATCCGGCGAAGACGTTCGGGGAAGGTTTAATATCTTCATTCCCGGCGAATGGTATTTGTGGGTATGTGAGGAGCTGAGGAAGCAATTCCAGAATCGAATTCAGTTCTGGTTTTTCACGGATCGCCGCGGCCCCGAATTCGATGAAGCGGTGCAGCGTTTCAACCCCGGCCAACTGATGCAACAGGGACTTACCGAATGCAGCGACCTGCTGCTGATGGCTCAGGCCGATCTGCGCGTGTGTTCCGTCTCTTCCTACAGTTTGGCAGCAAGCTTTCTCTGCGGCGGACCCTATCTGTGGTACGAGCCTCAACTCTCACTCGATCGCGGAATCTATTCGCTGTGGGGACATACCGGACCGCAACATGCGCCGTGGACGCCAAAGGTAACTGAACTGAGTGGCGCTTGTAGCGCGAATGCCAATGGTTCGGCTCTGTTTCCCGGGATGGCGATGAGAGTTGGCGATCCGCTGCCCGAGAGTCTGTCGCGGATCCTCGCCCAGAAACTTCTCCTCAACGATCCCCGGACAAACTTGCTGGACTACGGATATCTTCCGGAATCTACCATCAAGGCGTGAATGACGCCCCTGCGAAATCGCGCCAGTTATAAAGTCCGCATATCAACCTCCTCCCAGACGTTCGGATCTCATGCGTATTGTGATGATTCATAACCGATATCAGCAGTCGGGCGGCGAAGACCATGTACTTCGCGCCGAAACGGAGTTGCTGCGGGCTCGAGGCCACGAAGTGGAATCTGTGGAGGAGAATAACGATGCCATCGTGCGCTGGACGGCGGCAGCCAAAGCGGCCATTGACTGCGTGTATTCTTTTGCGTCTGCGCGCAGCCTGGGCAAGCTCATCGATGACTTTCGTCCCGATGTAGCTCACATTCACAACTTCTTTCCTCGGCTCTCGCCATCTGTGCACTATGCGTGCCACCAAGCAGGAGTGCCAGTCGTTCAGACGCTCCATAACTACCGCCTGCTTTGCCCAGGAGCCACGTTGTTCCGGGAAGGAAAGGTCTGCGAGGACTGCACGAGAACGATGGTACCGTGGCCAGCGATCGCGCACGCGTGTTATCGCGACAGCCGAACGGCAAGCGCTGCTGTCGCCAATATGCTTGCGATCCATCGGGCGGTGGGGACCTGGACGCGCACAGTATCCCGATTTATTACGCCCACAGAGTTCGCGCGTAATAAGTTCATCGAGGGAGGCCTGCCCGCAGGAAGAATTGCGGTGAAAGCAAATTTCCTGAGTCAAGACCCCGGAATGGGAACTGGCAACGGGAATTATGCTCTTTTTGTGGGCAGATTGTCGCAGGAAAAGGGTCTGGATACGCTGCTTGACGCGTGGCGACAGTTAAAAGCCAGAGTGCCGCTGAAGATCGTGGGCGAAGGGCCCCTGGCGCCGATGGTGAAACAGGCGGCTGCAGCTCTTCCAGATGTGCAATGGCTTGGGCCGCGCAACCATGAGGAGGTGTTGCGGCTCATGGCGGATGCGGCATTACTGGTGATCCCGAATCACTCGTATGAAACCTTCGGCATGGTGGCGATGGAAGCGTTTGCTGTTGGGTTGCCCGTACTGGCATCCCGCCTGGGAGCATTGGCGGAACTGGTGAGAGACGGAGTAACGGGAAAGCTCTTTGCCGCCGGGTCCAGTGAGGCGTTGGCGGCTACGGTCGAGTGGGCCATTACGTACCCGGACGAACTGGGAGCGATGCGGCGGAATGCCCGCCTGGAATTTGAAAGCAGATATACAGCCGACGCGAATTACAGCCAGCTGATCCGGATCTATGAGTCGGCGCGCGGCGACAACCGCGCAAGGAAGAGCGAGGCGAAGTGACAAACAGAAGCAAACTCGCCATCCTGCTAAACATTGTCGCTCCTTACCGGGTTCCGATCTTATCTTCTCTCGCGGATCACTTCGACACGCTGGTGTTGCATGGAGGCAACGAGCCGAACCGGCAGTGGGCGGTCAATCTGCCTCCGAGTCTCAAGGTGCGCAAGGCCTTTACTCTCCAAATCCCGCTGCGCAAAAAGTGTGGCGTCGACGGGGTCGCAGATACTTCTTACGTTCATCTTAATCTCGGACTTATTTACTGGTTAATCCGTTTCCGGCCTGGCGTGATCATCTCCAACGAGATGGGAGTGCGCACCTTCATCGCAATCCTCTATGGAAGACTGACGGGTGTTCCGGTGTGGGTGTGGTGGGGAGGCACCATGCACTCGGAGCGTAATATCGATGAGCTGCGGGCACGTTTGCGGCGCGTCGTGGTGCGGCACGTCAGTCGATGGATCAGTTATGGCATGACGAGCACGGAGTATCTGGAATCGCTGGGAGTTCCGCGAGAACAGATTCTGCAGATCCAGAACTGCGTACCGCATGAGACATTTCAAAATGTTCCTCAAGGACCGCAGGTGTGGTTTGCGAACAGGCCGCGGCCCGTGATTCTCACTGTGAGCCAGCTGATTCAGAGAAAAGGCTTGGACAAACTGATTGAAGCCTGCGGGCGTCTGGCGTCGCGCGGCAAGCAATTTACGCTGGCAATTGTTGGCTGTGGACCAGAGAAGGAAAAATTGCTGGACTTGGCCAAGGCTAACGGTATCGAACACTTCGTGATTCTGCCCAATCAGTCGCAGCAAACCTTGAATGAAATCCTCAGGAGCGCAGACACCTTTGTATTTCCTACGTTGGAAGATGTTTGGGGCCTGGTCGTGAACGAGGCGCTATGGACGGGCACGCCCGTGTTGTGCTCCAGATACGCGGGCTGCGCGCCGGAAATCGTCAGCGAAGCCAATCTTTTCGATCCGATGTCTTCTAAAAGCTTCGACGTGGCGCTGATGAAGGTGTTCGAAGGCGGAGTATGCCCGCCGGACCTTTCCCGGTTGCTGACCTGGCGGGAGGTGGCGTCGATGATGCACGCCTCGCTGGAAGTCGGCGTTCCAATGCGCTAACAAGTATCGGCGGACGCGAGTGCAAAGATCGTTTCGGCCATTGCATCGGTCTGCCGAAATTACAAGTTGATCTTGCGAATTGATTAATTCAGGTGCTGGTCTCCGATCAGCTCGCTTGCAGCCGCTATTTTCGATGACCAGAAGGTCCGTTCGTTATCTTCGGCTTGCAGATTTACGCCTGCCGTGGTGAGGCAGGGATCAGTAAATTCGTTGCCGCTGGCAGAAACACCCGCGTCGAGCTTGTCCGGCGGATTTACCCAAAGATCGTAGGCAGCGGGTACGTTATTCGAGTTAGGTCCCACCATTCCACCCGCGGTGGTGGTGATTGTATTGTTGTAGAATTGCGTACTCGCATAATAATTCCAAATAACCACCCCGTTCGCTCCCCACGCATACCAAGACCCTGAGCTCGTCATTCCGCAGGACACAACGCGATTCCCCGTGGCGCTGACGTCGTGGCCGGCGGCAATGCCCACGCCGGTTCCCGCGGTGGCAACCACCTGATTGTTTTCAAACTGCACGTAAGCCGTAGGCGAGGAGCCACCAGTTCCGGGGCCGTCCGTAATCAGCGCTGTCCCGGTATAGTGCCCAGTAACGGCGGGCGATGAAGCGCCTTCCATATAGTTATCGTGCACCGAGATGGGATGTCCTACGGATCCCTGGCTGTTATAGATATTGATGACGTCTTCTATAGAGCTCTGACCGATGGTCTGTACCACCTGATTCCAGGCGATGTCAGCTCCCTCCGGTGCAGAGACTCCATTCAGAATGATGAAATGTCCAAGTTCGGGCCGGGTTGCCAGAAAGCCGCCTTGCCCGTCGCTCGCGCGGTCTTCAAGATTGCTGGCATAGTTATTGGTAATATCGAGAGTCGACGGCGAAGTAGCACCGAGCTTGATTCCGAAGCTAGCGCCAATCATCGAGCAATTCTTCACTACCAGGGACGTCACTTGAGTTGCCGTCAAAAAAACGCCGCGCTGGTCTCCGGCGACCCCTGGATCGAGCGCGGTCCCGGTCACGTTCTGGATGGTCACGTTGGCGCCCGTATTGACGCCGCTCACCGTGATGAGCGGACCTTTGCTCGAAATCACGGAATCCTGCAGCACAACCGGCTCGTCTGTCTTGATGGTGACTGCGGCCGTGTTGGGGTCGGTGCTGGTCCAATTGCCGGAATAGGTGCCGCCGCTGGTGATTTGAATGGGGCTGGACGCCTGCTGCGCGGTGACAGTTACTGTTGCGGTTGCAGTGGTGGATCCGCAATTGACGGAAACCTGCGCGGTGCCGGCCGTCCCCCCTTGGAATTGACCGCTGCCGAGGCTGGTGAGTACGGAGGGCTGCGATGACTGCCACGTGCACTGCTCGCCTGCGCCATCGCCGGAGACGGTGAACTGAAGTTCCTGCCACGCCTGAATGCTGGCCGTAGACGGGCTCAGGGCCGTGGTGGTGGTCGAAGTAGTTTGGTTGGACTGAACGGCAGCCGTGGACATTGATCCAGAGCAACCCTGAAGCAGAAACAGCACAGGCAACATTGCGGAAATCAAGGCTATCTGCGTGCGCGAAAACGTGACTCTCAACATTGCATCCTCTTGTCACCGTTCCCGAACGCTGCAAATTTCAGGGGAGGGGCAGCTCAACGTGCCGAGAGCTGTCCCGGGTGTCTGAAATAAGCAAGTTCTCGACGGGGGATCGATTGCCCACCTTGTATCCATCGGCTCAGCGCTTGGAAATGCCTCGCTTTGGGACACAGGTGATCTAAGGAAAGAGTACGTTGAGAATGTTTGTAAGTGAATGACACTATTAGACTTATGAGCGAACACCTGTAACGCATTTTTGGCGCGGAGGTAATCTAAATTGAGTTGACAATTACTTACTCGGGATGATTACTTACCAAACTGGTTACTTGTGTTCAACGGGAAAAGTAACTTCGGGTGCAATAAATAAGTAAGTGCGTACTCACTTAACTAGAGCATGTTTCATAAAAAGCGTGGTCGGTCAGCGCGAATCAATCAGGGGTCACAACCCCTTGGCTGTCCCGCCCTTTTCGGCGCGACTGAAGTCGTGTCCTTTCACGAATCCATTTATGAAGCAAGCTCCAAGTGAAGAACCTCTTGTGCGAAAAAATAACTATCCCGCGCACGATAAGCTGCAGTTCGTTTTGCTCACATGCGGGCGGGAGATAGCGACAGAGGATGCACGCGCCGGCAGAAATCCTCCCGCACTTGCGTGCAGATCCATCGACCCGGGCATCTTGAACCGCGAAGCCGCACTCAAAGTTCAAAGAAGGAGAAAAGTCATGCGAGTCACGATGCACTTCATATCGAGAGGCACCATCTTAGTGGTCACAAGTGCGTTAAGCGCGACCCAGGCCAACTTTGTGCACGCGCAGAGCGGCGGTGCTGCGTTCGGCGCGCCGAAGGTGACGGCCTATTGTTCGAACCAGGGTTCACTCAACCAAGGAGCACTCGATGAAAGCTGCTTTCGGAATGCATTTGCAGCCATGGCTGGAAAGACAGGGGCACAGCTTGTGGTTCCGGCAGGCACCTATCGATTAGGCTCACTCGCCATCGCAACCTCGAACGTGACGCTCGATTGCGAGCCCGGCGCTATCCTGCAACCCACAGAGCGCTCCAATGGTATTCGCGTCACGGGAGACAATGTTGTCTTCGACGGATGCACGTTCGATCTCGACAACATCAAGTCCGGTCCGGGCATGATGGTCACGAAGGCGTCGGGGTTTGCCCTGCAAAATGGCGCGCTTATCCACATTGGCCAGCAGCCGGGCCTGCAACTGAATCAGACGTCAAATGTGGTGATCGACAAGAATCGCTTTGTCACGGATGGGACCGGCGATGCGGTGTTCGCATACGGGCCGACGGCCAACATCCGGATAACCAACAATCATGGCGTGGGATCGATCGATGTGGATTCAGGGAGAAACGCACGCGGCGCCAGCCACGGAGTGGTTTTTACAGGAAATGTGCTGCAGCCGGTGACGGGCAAGACGATTTTGACGACCGGCGATTTCAGCGACGGCTATGGGCCCGCGAGCCCCATCACCCAGATTGTGATTTTGGGAAATACTTGCAACATTAAAGCGGCGAGTGCTGCAGTCGCGCCGTTTGGCTGCTACTCGCTGGTCGGCGGCGACGGTCTGACCTTTACGAATAACACGATGAATGCTGTGGGGCAGTATGTGGGGGATTCACTGGTCGAGATGGGTACGGCGGACGCGACAATCTCAAACAATACCTTTCGCGCCGGGAATGACCCCGGCGCGCAAACCTATAACGACATGATTATTTATTGTGCGAGCGTGCGTTTATCGAACAATACTTTCAATGGAACGAGTGCGCGCGGAGACGCGATCCGCATCTATCCCCAGAGTAATGCCGATGATATTTCGATAAGTGAGGGAAGCATTACAGCCGATAACTCGCGCGGCGCACGGGCGCAGAATAATGCCATTACGATTGCCTGCAACGAGAACCGTATTCCTCTTCGGGTAACAGGAGTTGCCGGCGGCGGCGCGAAAGGCCCGGTTACTTCCGTGGCGATTGGGCAATATCCGGGAAAGAATGCGCCGGTGGGCGGTGGATTCAGCCGGACAACGGGAGTTGCGGTGACGGGCGCATCGGGAACGGGGCTCAAACTCGATATTTTGAGTGTCGATGCGCGCGGCGGCATCATGTCTCTCGGAGTGTCTCCGGGCTACGCGGGCAACAACTATGCGATGGGCGAGGTGGTTTACTTGCCGGTGAGCGGCTCTGAAACCGCGGCAGAGGCGAGGGGGGTCGAGATTGATGGATTGACCATCTCGGGTGCTTTCCTCCACGCGGTCGACATTCAGAGTTTCCAGGAAGCCTCCTGCCCGGTTTCCGCGGAACTGCAGAACCTCACCATCTCCGGCGGGAGCGATGCGACACCGATTGAGGTTGGCGTCTATGAGCGGGGCGCGACGGTCAAATCGGGCGCAATCCGGTTTGCCCATGTAGCCAAGGCCACGGACGCGGACCGGTGATAGCGCAACCCGAACAAGGTCGAGATCAAGGTCACTAATGAGTGGACTAATAGGACCGTGGGAGACTGGCTCGCATCGCCGGAACAGCGGGTTTTGTCCCGGCGGAACCTACCCTGCGGGGGTGGCGCGCTCTTCGGGCCCCGGGAGCCTACAGAATCCGGGCTCCTGGGCAGCTTGAAGCTGATGGCCGAACATGCGCGGCAAAGTGAGTAGCAGGCTCTAAGATCGGGTAGGCGTCAAGACGGTTTCCAAATTGGGAAGAGACGCACCAAAGTAAGTATGCAATCGCTGTCATTGGTAAGGCAGGGGAGGGCGGGAAAGCCCGATTTCCCCGTTGACTCCGAGAGACGGGCTGATATAGTTGATTCACTGGTTTGCCTCGACTCACGCCAAAAGAATTGATTAAAAGTCGATGAAAGCACCCCCTTTCATGCCTGGTAGAAGCAGATCCTCACAGGCCGTTTCACTTGCTTTCAGCTTAGGGCTCCGCGGCTCATACGCTGCGCGATTTTTGTCCTGACAGAATAGGTTGTGGAAAAAGCTCATCCAAGTGAGGATGGCGAAGCTATGCAAGAAATCGGACATCCGCCGGTTCAGATCACGCCCCGCTCCTGCACCGGGCTCATGTCCGATGGATCGCAGCCGCCCCGGTGGTTTGCCCTGTACACCACGTCGCGGCATGAAAAGCGCGTTGCCCAGCATTTGAGCCAGCGAGAGATCGAGTACTACCTTCCGCTCTACAAGTCAGAACGCAAATGGAGCGATGGATCGCGGGTAACGCTGGACCTGCCGCTCTTCCCCGGTTACCTGTTCATCCATATTCAACGGAGTGAGCGGAGCCGCGTGCTGGGTGTCCCTGGCGCACTTGCGGTGGTGGGCGGAACGGGCGGCGAGCCGGCTTGGTTGCCCGATACCGCGATTGATGCGCTGCGGTCGGGGCTGGAAACGCGTCCGGCGCGGCCGCATCCTCTTCTAACGGCCGGCCAGCGGGTGCGCATCCGCTCCGGCGCATTGGCAGGTTTCGAAGGCATTGTGGCGCGCAACAAGAACATCTATCGCGTGGTTCTGACCGTGGAACACATTATGCAAAGCTATGCCGTAGAAGTGGCCGTTGAAGATCTGGAGCCGCTGACGCCCGGTGAATTGCTTTGTGCCGGCAACCTGCAATAGCGAGACTCGCCATCACCGCACGAACAGCCCATCGCTTGACCCGGCCCATAATGGGTGCACATTTTTCCACCCTTTTCCGCAAGAGATCGGAAAAGGATGAGGCACGGTCGCAGTATTTTACGGCCGGATCAATAAGCCATTCTCCACGGGCTCCATTTCCCCGGGCCCCTCCCCTGCAAGTCAATCCTCGCTGGCTGCAATGGTGTGCCTGCAGCCGCGCAACTGAGACTGCCATGTCAAAAACTCCAAACTCAGGAAAAGGCGAAGCAGAAGCGCGGATTCTGTCCAGCGCAACGGGAATGTTTGCGAATTTTGGCTATAACGGCGTGAGTACGCGCGACATTGCCAGTGGTGCGGGCGTGAATGAAGTGACGATTTACCGTCACTATCCCCGCAAACGCGATTTGTATGTGGCGGTGCTGGATGCCGAGCTGCAGCAAGTGAAGCTGCGCGGCGATTTGCTGGCCCGCATTGCCGAAGCCCAGGACGCGAAGATGGCGATGGCGCGCACCTTTGAGTTGATTGCCGCGACGCTCAAGAACCGGCAGGACCTGTTGCGCCTGATGCAATACTGCTCTCTCGAAATGGGCGACGATGTCGATCCCCTGCTGCGCCGGCATCTGGGCGAACTGGTGGAGGTGATTGCGCGTTACCTGGAACCCTGGGTCAGCAAGGGCGAGTCGCGCTGCACCAGCGCCAAGACGCTTGTGCTTTCCCTGATTGCCATCATTCTCAGCCAACGATCCCTGCATCGGCTATTCGCCGGCGACGGTTCGAGCCCTGAGGCTCTCTTCAAGGCCTACGCGGAGCTTTCAGCTTCCGACTAGGCAATCCCTTTTTTCTCTACGGCCGCTCATGCACATATTGCACGTGATCGACAGTTTTTCTCCTGCGGCCGGCGGCCCGCCGGAGGCAGTGCGGCAATTGATCAAGGCCACGCTCACCACCGGCACGCATGTTGAGGTAGTTTGCCTCGATTCTCCGCAAGCGAAGTTTCTCTTGGATCTTGACTGCCCCGTGCATGCCCTCGATCAGTCGTTTCTGGGCAGGTATGCATTTTCGCCGCGGCTGTGGCGCTGGCTGCACGCAAATGCCGGACGCTTTGACGGCATGATCATGAACGGGGTGTGGACCTTTCCGGGCTTTGCCTTGCGCTGTGCGGCGCGTCGCGCGCGCCGTCCCTATGGAATCTTCGTTCACGGCGCACTCGATCCCTGGTTCAACCGCAAATACCCGCTGAAGCACCTGAAAAAGCTGTTCTACTGGCCCTTTCAATATGCAGTTCTGCGCGATGCCGCAGCGGTCTTTTTCACGACCAAAACCGAGCGCGATCTGGCAAAGACGAGTTTCAGGCCCAACCATTGGAAGAGCGTGGTCGCTGCTCTGGGTATCGTGGAGGATGAACACGCCGGGCAGAATCCCGCCGGAGAGATCGAGGCGTTCTATCGCGCGTTGCCGGCGCTGCGCGGGCGGCGCTTTTTGCTGTTTCTGGCGCGCATTCATGAGAAAAAGGGCTGCGATCTGTTGATTGAAGCGTTTGCACGGGTGGCGGCTGCATTCCCGGATGTGCACCTTGTCATGGCCGGTCCCGACCAGATGGGAATACAGGCGAAACTCGAAGGCAGAGCGGAACAGCTTGGCATTGCCGCCCGGGTGCACTGGCCGGGCATGATTGGCGGTGAGGTAAAATGGGGCGCGCTGCGGGCGTGCGATGCTCTGGTCCCGCCATCGCACCAGGAAAATTTTGGAGTTTCCGTGGCCGAGGCTCTTTTGGTCGGGCGGCCAGTGTTGCTCAGCTACCCTGTAAATATCTGGCCTGAAATCGAGAACGACGGGGTGGGATTGGCCGATGACGACACGCTGGCTGGCACGGTGCGGCTGTTGCAGCGCTGGTTCAGTTTAGCCGCGACAGAACAAGCTGCTATGGCGGCCCGTGCGCAACCGTGTTTTGCGGCGCGCTTCTCCTTGGAGCGGACAGCGGCAACCATCAATCAGGTATTCGGTTCTGTGAAGGATGAAAATGCGTAGTGGAGAGCCGGCCTGAGGCCCACGTGGCCTCAAACGGCTTGGGCGGCAGTTCGGCGGCATTCCATCGCCGCGTAACCTGCTATCTTAAGTTGCTGATTGTTTAGGAGTTTCCATGTCCCTTGAACCTCAGGCGGAGGCCCAGACGGGCCAGCCACTCGAAAACCCGACAAATATCGTCGCGCGAGGCGAGCGCTCCCTCATGGACCTGTGGCGTGTGCTGATGAAGCGGCGCCTTATCATTGTGGCGGTGACGCTTTTCGCCATTGCCGCGGCAGCCTGGCACGCGGTTCGCACGCCGCCGGTCTATGAAACGGCCTCGCGCATCGAAATCAAACCGAGCGCGATGACCAATGGGGAAGTGGACTTGGCGATGGAGGAAGACGATACCGAGCTGCAAACCGAGGTGCAAGTGATCCAGAGCGACACCGTGCTCTTTCAGGCGGCGCAGAGTATCGATCTTATCCGCCTGGTTCGCCAAGACAGCGGTAAGAGTACGGCTGGGGAATCGGCCTCTTCTGCGCCCATCACGCCCCAAGAGCGCGCCGAAATGATCGGCATCATGAAGGGAGGAGTATCCGTTACGATCGTCCCCAATACGCGAATTCTCGACATTCACTATCGCGGAGGCGATCCGGAGCTTGGCGCCAAAATCGTGAACGGGCTGGTGGATACGTATGCCGACGAGGGTCTCAGGGTGAGCTTCGAACGCACGGCGCACGTTTCTGACTGGCTGGAAAAGCAATTGGACACTCTGAAGCAGGACGCGGCGACATCGCAGCAAGAGCTGGCCGATTACCAGAGGGCGCACAACATTGTGGGCGCGGACGCAAATTCGAATCTGACTGTCGAGACACTGGAGCACATCAGCACCGAACTGGATGATGCCGAGGCGGATCGAATCATGAAGGAATCGCGGATGCGCGACTTTAATTCCATGAATCCGGACATGGAAGCGCTGATGGGAGACGATCCGACGATCGGAGCACTTTATACACAGCTGACCACCCTGCAGACGCAGCGCGCGCAACTGGCGACAAAATACGGTCCCAAGCACCCCGCGATGCAGCAGATCGACCTTGATATCAGTAAGGTTCAGGCACAGATCAACAAGGAATCGGAACTAGCGCGCAAGCAGGTGCAGGACGAATACCAGGCCGCAGTGCAGCTAGAAGATGCCCTGCGCAGCCGCCTTGGGACACAGGAAGATGCGACCTACAAACTGAACGAAGATGCAGCGCAATACACGATGCTGCGCCATCAGGCCGAACTGACGCGCACCCTCTACGATACTTTGCAGACCAATCTCAAGGAAGCGACCATCAGCGCGGGCATGTCGGCGGCCAACATCACGGTTGTTGACCGCGCCGGTGTTCCACTTTCTCCGGTGGCGCCGAATAAGAACGCAATCATGCTGCTGGGGCTGGTGGGTGGCCTTGTGATCGGATGTGTGGTCGCATTTGTGATCGAATCGATTGACGACAGGCTGCGCACATCGGAGGAAGTCGAGGACGCGTCACAGCTCCCATCCCTGGCGGCCATACCGCACATGGCATCAGGACCGGAATGGAAGAAGGGAGAAGGCAAGGAAGAGGGGGCTTCTGGATCGCCGCGGGAACCGCAGCAGCAGATGATAGCCCTGTGGGACCCGAAATCGAACGGCGCCGAGGCCTATCGGAGCATGCGCAGCTCCTTGTTGCTCTCCTCGATTGACAATCCGCCACGCGTGATTGTTATCACCAGTTCATTCCCCGCGGAGGGCAAAACCACCACGGCGCTGAATCTCGCGATTGTTCTTGCGCAAAGAGGCGAGCGCGTTCTGCTGGTAGACGCCGATCTGCGCAGAGGAAGTCTGTATCGCGTATTCGGGATCCCGAACCAGAGCTTCGGCCTTTCGACCGTGCTCACGCAACCGGGAACGCACCAGGACTTGCCGGCTCCACTGCCGGAATTGCCGACTCTGCATGTCCTGCCGACCGGTCCGCGGCCGCCGAACCCGGCGGAAATGCTTTCCGCCAATCGCATGGAGGAGCAGATGCGGCAATGGACCCAGCAATTCGATAGGATCGTCATCGATACGGCGCCTCTGCTTGCGGTTTCGGATACGCAGGCCCTGGCCGTGCGCGCGGACGCGGTGGTGCTGGTGGCGCGCGCCGGCGTAACGCGCAAACGCGCCCTGATTCGGGCGCGCGATCTGCTGTGGCGCATCAACGCTCCTGTCGCCGGCGTGGTCGTCAACGATGTTGACCTGCGGCTGGAGAACTTCTACACCTACCGCTACGGAATGTACGCCAAGGATTATTGGTACGGCTATCGACAAGGTGCGAAGAATTCGAGCCGAGCCTATGGATATGAAGATGAAGAGAAGGGGGAATAATATGGCGAAGACACTGGCGCGCGCGATGACGTTCGGGATTCTCCTGTGCGCACAAACCATGGCGGGGATGGCTCAGCAATCGAGCGCTGCAGCGCCAACCCCCGTGCCGCCCCTGAGGATCGGTTCCGGAGATCTGATTGAAGTCTCCATGTTCGAAAATCCGGACCTGTCTGGCCGCTATCGGGTCGATGAGAAGGGTGACATCACGGTCCCCCTGATCGGCCATGTCCCCGTGGCAGGCATGACTGCGGATGAGGCGGCGACGGCGATTGAACAACTCTATGTGGAGGGGCAGATTCTACTGCCCGCCAATTCTCACGCCACGGTTTTCATCGCCGAGTATGCAACGCAAGGCATCACCATCAATGGAGAGGTGAGATCATCCGGAGTATATCCCGCCCTGGGTGTTCACAAGCTGAACGATCTCATCGCCGCGGCCGGCGGCATCACGTCGCTCGCGGCATCGCATGTCGTGATTACGCACCGGGACGACCCCGGGAATCCCACGACCGTGGAATACAACCCCTCGGCACTTAAGCCGATCATCCCGGACGTTCAGATCTTTCCGGGTGATTCGATTCTGGTCCCAAAGGCCGGTGTGGTGTATGTCGCAGGCAATGTCCTGAAACCCGGAGCTTACGTGCTGGATGGCCGGCGCGCTCTGACGGTCGAGGAGGCGATGACGCTTGCCGGCGGCGGCGGGAAAGCATCCGCATTGAAACGCGTGCAACTGGTACGAACCATGGATGACGGCAGGAAAGAAGCGATTACGATCCCCGTGAATCTGATTTTCAAGGGCCGGGCTCCCGATGTGGCTTTGTTGGACGGCGATATCTTGTATGTACCAACGAGCAACGCCAGGCTCATTACAGAACAGGCCATTAACTCCGCGCTCGGCATCGGCACAAGCGTTATTGTTTACAGAACTGCTTCAGGCCAGTAACTGAACAGGAAAGCGGGCAGCCGCCGATCGGTCATGTCCGGGCTGAGGCTGCTTGCTGGGATGAACGAGCCTCAAGGCCGGGGCTACTGACTGGAGTTTCTCCGCGAGCGCGCCCGCAGAGTTTCATTATGAAGATGCCCGGAATTCGCCAGATCATTCAGGTTGTTCCGCGGCTCCAGCCCACGCGCTGCGGGGTCAGCGATCATGCTATCGCCCTCGCCTCCGAACTGAGAGCAGAATACGGGACCGATACTGCATTTGTTGTCCTGAACTCGGATGAACCAAGCGATGTGCCGTATTCCGTCGTCCACTGTTCACCGGATCAATTACTGAACACTTGCATTTCTTCAAGCAAGAATCGCTCGGCGGCGATTCTCGTTCACTTAAGCGGCTACGGATATTCGGTAGACGGGGCGCCCACCCTTCTTGCTGAGGCGCTGCGAAGCGTGAAAGCAGACGGACGTTTTCGCGTTGCCGTCTTCTTTCATGAACTGTTTGCGACGGGAATGCCATGGAAGTCTGCCTTCTGGTACTCGCGGCGGCAAAAGAGAGCGGTGCGCCGGATTGCCGAGGCATGCGACCTGCTCATCACCAATACCCGCTTTCACGCAGACTGGCTGGAGCGAGAAACCGTGCGGCGAACCGCCTCGCCCATCCAATGTATGCCGGTGTTCTCCCATGTCGAAGAGGCGCAACAGCCCGTTCCACTGACCGGCCGGGATCGCAACTTGGCTGTTTTTGGTCTGGGTGCAACACGGAAGAGGGTTTATAAGGAACTGTCCGCATTGGGCACGACGCTGCGTCAACTCGGCATTCAGCAGATCGTGGACATCGGGCCCGGATTCGAGCCCCCCAGCGAAGTCGGCGGGATTCCCGTGAAGCAAAGGGGCGAGCTTTCCGCGGCGGAGATCGCGAGGCAGTTTTCTCAATTGACCTTCGGTTATGTCTCATGCACGCCGCTGTTCCTGGCAAAGTCGGGCGTTTTCGCCGGATATAGCGCGCACGGCGTCATCCCGGTGATTGCACAACATTTTCGCGGAGAGATCGATGGGCTGAAGGATGGGGTGCACGTCCTGAGCCCGCAGACGGCGAAAACGGTAGAGCCGGCCGGGTTGGAGGCAGGCTCGATTGCCATCTGGCATTGGTACGCAAGACACCGACTGCACGATCATGCGTCCATGTACGCTCATTGGCTTGAAGCGGCGGATGCGGTGCGTCAGAGCATAGAACGGAAACATGCATAGTCCCGGCATCCTGATCTCCCACCCGACGGGCAATCAAAATGTCCGCAATGCCCTCAAGAGCCTTGCCGAACGGGGAATGCTGGCGGAGTTCTGGACGACCGTTGCCTGGGATGCGCAGTCTCAGTGGAACCGTCTGTTGCCGACGGGGATGCGGACGCTGCTCGAGCGGCGCGCCTATGCTGAGGCGCCTGCGGAGCAGGTGAAGTGCGATCCCTGGAGAGAGATGGTCCGCCTGGGTGCTGGACCCACGCGATTCGGCAGTCTTCTGACATCGGGCGAGCGGCCTTTTTCGATCATCGGCGTCTACCGGCATTTTGACGGCAAGGTGGCGAGGCACCTGAAAGCATTGCGTCCCTGCGGCGTGTACGCCTATGAAGGGGGTGCGCTCAAGACCTTCCAGGAGGCCAAGCGGCTGGGCGTTCCAACCCTCTACGAGCTGCCCAGCAGCCACTGGTATTGGGAACATCGGTTCTTGTCGGAAGAGGCGGAGCGCAATCCCGCATTTGCCGGACTTCTTCCCAAGCTGCAGGATTCGACGGGCCATATGCGATGGAAGGACGAAGAGCTGCGTATCGCGGACATGGTTTTTGTCGCCAGCCAGCATGTTCGCCATACATTGTCTGGTGTGGTGCCGGATGAAAAAATTCGCGTGGTGGGCTACGGTGCGCCTCCCATACGGCCGCGCAAGCCAATGCCGCGCGATGCCCATCGGCCGTTGAAGGTTCTGTTTGTCGGGGCGCTGATCCAGCGCAAAGGGATCAGCTATCTGCTGGATGCCGTCGACCGGCTCGGAGCCGAGGTTGAATTGACGATTGTGGGCAGGCGCTTTCAGCCCAATCCGCGCGTGGATGAAGCGTTGAGCCGCGTGAGCTGGTTCGAAACGCTTTCGCATGGCCAGGTGCTGGATCTGATGATGGAATCCGATGTGCTGCTGCTGCCCTCTCTCTGTGATGCCTTCGGCCTGGTCGTCACCGAGGCCCTGGCCTGCGGTCTTCCCGTGATCGTGACGCCCAATGTTGGCGCCGGCGACCTCGTCTTTGATGGCCGGGAGGGTTTTGTAGTTCCCATCTGCTCTTCTGAAGCGATCGCCGAACGCTTGCATGCTCTTGACCGCGACCGTGAGTTGCTGGAGGCGATGTCGCGCAACGCACAGAGAACCGCGGCGGAGCATGCGTGGGAGAACTATCGCGCCAACCTGGCTGATGCTGTGAGGACTGCAATCCCGTGCTAGTGCGCAAACTTAAACCGGAAACTCACAAGAGCGGAATGACCTACCTGAAGAAGCTCTTCTGGCTGTATTTTCTGCTGCTGATCTTCGAGGGCGCGCTGCGCAAATGGTTTTTGACGCCCCTGGCCGCGCCGCTCCTCCTGGTGCGCGATCCGGTGGCTCTGTTGATCATCGTGGAGGCGTTCCGCATCAACAAGTGGCCGGCAAAATGGTCGACCATCACCGGTGCGCTTGCCGTCATGCTGATCACCCTTTGCGTGGTGCAGATGATCCTGATGGAGAATCCATGGATCGCCGCTGTGTACGGGCTGCGTTCCTATCTCCTCCCTTTTCCTGTCGCCTTCATTATGGGAGAAAATCTCGATCGGGAGGATCTGCGCAAGTTCGGCGTCTGTACGCTGTGGATTCTGCTGCCGATGACGGCCCTGCAGGCGGTGCAATACCTCTCGCCTCCCGGTGCGTTCGTAAATGCCGGCGCCTACGAAGGCGCTCAGCAAATCTACTATGTAGATGCGCACGTGAGGGCTTCGGGCACTTTCAGCTTTGTCACTGGTTCAACGTGCTTTGGCCCGTTCGCAGCCGCATTCCTCTTTTACGGCCTGGCCAATGAAAAATTCGCCAAGAAATGGCTCTTATGGGCAGGGGTAGGAGCGCTGGTGCTTTCGGTGCCGATCGTTGGATCCCGCGCCCTGGAATTCAGCATGGCTGCGGTCGTCGCCTGCGCGGCGGTGTCCGCAATGTTCGGCATATCGCAGTTCATCAAGGGGCTCAAAATCCTGGTGCCGCTAGCCGCCGTTTTCCTGGTGGTCTCGTTTCTGCCTGTTTTTTCGCAATCCACAGCCAGCCTGAAAGAGCGCTCGAAAGTGAGTTACACCGTCGAGGGGGGGGTGAGACATTCCGTCGAAAGTCGAACCTTTGGAGCTTTGCTCGCCGGCCTGGAAGAAAGCGATTTGATCAGGAGCCCACTGGGCATCGGTATGGGGCAAGGCGCCAATGCCATTGCAAAACTCCTCACCGGAAGCGCGCAATTTATGGCCGGCGAGGGTGAATTCGGCCGCATCGTGACAGAGATGGGTCCCTTTATAGGGATTGCCTTCATGCTCTTTCGTTGCCTCCTGACTCTGTGGATTCTGCGGCATGCGCTGACGCGGGCGGCCGATCACGATCCACTTGCACTGCTGATGTGGCCGCTGGTCTTCCTCACCTTGATTATGAGCGTGCTCGAACAGCCGACAGAGCAGGGATTCATGGTAGTCAGCGTGGCCATGTCATTGGCGGCAATGAAGCCGGCGGGACAGCGCGCATTGCGCCCCGCCATGGAAAACCAGAGGTCCCTGACCGCACGTCCCACGGTACGCCCCTACTCGCGCTGAGTCGGATTCCAAATTGCGAAGCGCGGCGGAAAAATGCAATGAAGATTCTTCTCTGTTCCTATGCGTTCGCGCCCAGCCTTGGCGGAATCGAAACTGTGAGCCAGTTGCTGGCGGAGATCCTGGAGCAACGGGGTCACGACGTCACGCTGGTCACGAGCACCCCCGGCAAAGGGGGAGAAGAGAAGGGACCGTTTTCCGTGGTGCGCAGACCCGGCATCTGGAGACTGATCTCCGAAATCAGCCGCGCCGACCTTGTGCTGCAAAGTAATATTTCCCTTCATCTGAGCTGGCCGCTGTGGATTTTTTTCCGTCATAAGCCATTCGTTGTCGTGCATCACACTCCGATTGCACGCCCGGATGGGACGCTTGCCTTGCAGGATCGCCTCAAGCGCGCCCTGCTTTGGCGTCCTTACTGCCTTTCGGTCAGCAACTATCTCGCCAGGACGATGTCTGCAAAGTCGAAGTGGATCCCTATCCCGTATAACAGCACGGTGTTCCGAAAGATCCCGGAGGTGCAACGCAGCGGTGATTTGCTTTTCGCAGGCCGCCTGGTTTCGGCAAAGGGTGTGGACATTCTGCTCAGCGCGTTCGAGAAAGTTCTCAAGGGGCGCCCGCAGACGACGCTTTCCATCGTGGGATCGGGACCGGAGCGAGAAAGCCTCGAGCAACTCGCCGGTTCGCTCGGAGTCGCGCAGAATGTGAGTTTTCTCGGCCCCAAGCGGGCAGAGGAGCTTGCGGAAGTGATGAATGGCCACAAGATTCTGGTCGTGCCATCGCGGTCACGGCCGCCCGAGGCATTCCCCGCCGTCCCCATCGAGGCCCTCGCCTGCGGTTGCGTACCGGTCGCGAGTAGAATGGGAGGGCTTCCGGAGTCGGTGGGAGAGGCGGGCGCGCTGTTTGAAGAGGGCAACGTCGAAGAACTTGCCCGAGTCCTTCTTCATTTGCTCCATTCGCCGGGCCAGATCGACGCTTACCTCGCAAAGGCCGAGAGCCACATAGGCCAATTCCAACTTGAGGCTGTGGCCAATGCCTACGAGTTGCATTTTGCAGCCTGCAGACGCTGCGGTTCAGCCGAGAACATGCGCCGATGAACGTGCAGGAAAAGCGCGGAGTTTCATGTCCACCATGACAACCAGCGATCGTGTTCCCGGGCGAGCCGGCGGTAGCCAGACGAGCGGGCGCTTTTATCCGCAGCTCGACGGACTGAGAGCCATTGCGGTGCTGCTTGTGTTGCTAAACCATATGAGCGACCTGGCGCTCCCGCACGTTGTGTGGTACCTGTCCACTCTGGGATGGATTGGTGTCGATGCTTTCTTTGTTCTTTCGGGATTCCTGATCACCAAGATTTTGTTAAGTTCCGAGCCGGGATTTCGCGCCTTCCGCCTCTTTGTATTCCGCCGTACCCTGCGTACCTGGCCGCTCTATTTTGCCGTCCTTCTCATTGCCTGCTGCGCGCTCAGAGGGACTGCGACGGGAAACAAAATCAACGGGCTGCAGTATGTGTTCTTTCTGCAGAACTATACGCCAACGTTTGTTACGCGCTCGCTCGGACCCACCTGGTCGCTGTGCATAGAAGAACATTTCTATTTCCTTTGGCCGTTTCTGGTCTTTCTGCTTCCGAAACGCTTGCTGGCTAGCGTCTTGCCCGCTGTCTTCGTCGCGCTTCCCCTGCTGCGCTTTTGGGGACTGCACCATGGGTTTACGTTCAAGCAGCTTTACACGGAAACGCAATTTCATTTGGACGGACTGGTGGCAGGCAGCCTGATCGCGTTGATCGTCTCCTGGGGAATCTTTCGTTTGCGGACGTTGGCATGGATCGGCTATGGCGCTTTGGTGATCGGCGCAGTGGCATCGATCGCAGGTTTCTGGCGAAGTTGGAACGTCAACGCAGGAAGCAATGTCGTGTTTGGATTCACCTCTCTGGCCGTTGGCTTTGCAGGATTGCTCCTGTTGCTGCTGCACGGCCATCCATCCATCGTTGTCAAGATTTTCAGCGTGCGGCCGCTGCGTTACATCGGCCGTATCAGCTACGGAATCTACCTGTTGCACGACGGCTGCATTTCCTTTCTCAACCACCTCCCCCTGCATCGTTTTCTGGGCTTCATGGCAGATTCCTGGATCTTTGTCGTCCCTTTGCGCGTCGTACTTACGATCTTGATCGCGGCATTGTCCTATCGCTTCTTCGAGTCCCCCATTCTCCGCTTTAAAGATCGCCTGAGATGATGTCCCTGCGCCATCCCGTTTTAGTTGCGGGAGGGCCGGGCAGCCGAAGTTATTGAGTTTGCCAATAGTCGGTTCATATTTCTGCCGGGCGCCTTGTCCTATTCGGAAGAGGTTGGCCGTTGAGCATCGCGCCGGGCCACGGGTGTGGCTGCGAGGTAACAGCGTAACCAACGTCGCGACTGCGAAGCGTTCGCAGAACATTTGAATATCGCTGTTACAGGAATAATCATGCGAATCCTGTTTTGTTCATACGTATTTGCTCCCAGTATCGGGGGAATCGAAACGGTGTCGCGTATCCTTGCCAAAGAATTCTGTGGGCTGGGAGCGACGGTCACTTTGGTGACGCATACGCCTGGGGAGGAGATCCCAGGCACTTATGAGGTGGTGCGGCGGCCTACCCTCAAGAAGCTGCGCGAGCTGACCAGAAACTCCGATGTAATTTTTCAAAACAACATATCGTTGAAGATGCTTCTTCCATTACTGTTCCTGGGCAAGCCCGTAGTGATCACTCACCAGACTTGGTTAGCGCGTATGACGGGCCGGCGAGGATGGCAGGATTATCTCAAGCGCGCGCTTCTTTCCCATTGGTCAAACATTGCAATCAGTCAAGCGGTTGCAGCGGATCTCCCCTTTAAGTCCATTGTGATCGGAAACCCGTTTGAGCCAGGTGAGTTTGCTGCTGCGGAAGAGCATGTCCGCGATAAGGATATTGTGTTTCTGGGACGGCTGGTTTCCGACAAGGGATGCGATCTCGTTCTTCGCGCGCTCGCAATCTTGAAAGCAGCGCGCATTTGCCCTTCGTTCACCGTAATTGGAGACGGGCCTGAGATGCCTGCGCTCAAGCAGTTGACGGCGGAACTTGGTTTGTCCGATCAGGTGATGTTTCTCGGTGCGGTCAGGGAGGGCAGAGGCAAGGTCGTGGCCCAGCACAGGGTCATGGTCATTCCATCAACATGGGAGGAGCCGTTTGGCGTGGTCGCTCTGGAGGGGATCGCTGCTGGCTGTGCAGTGGTTGCCTCGCGAAAAGGGGGCCTTCCTGAAGCGATTGGTCCATGCGGGATACTTTTCCCCAGCGGCGATGTGGGGGCGTTGGCTTCGGCACTGAAGGATCTGCTCGCAAGTCCTTCCTTGCGGGACAAATTGGCAGCCGAGAGAGATCATCATCTGAAGCGTTTTCAGCCGGAGGCCGTGGCCAAGCGCTATCTGGAAGTTTTTGAATCTGCAATGCGGAAGTAGCGGGGCTTGTCCGGGCGACGCCTGGTGGCAATCAACCCGAATGAATCACAGAGAGCATCGTTCTCTCCTGACGGTAGCTTATGCCTCGCGACCGTAAAGCCGCAGTCATGAAAGTGGCTGGACCGCCCGGGGAAAGCCCATCGGTTCACCTTGACGCTCTGCGTGGATTTGCGGCATTCTGCGTGCTGCTCAACCACTTCCGGGATGCTCTTTTCGTGGACTATGAGGCGCTCGCGCGGCACAATCCATTGACGAGCGCGGCGTATCTGGTTTCCGGCCTGGGCCATCAAGCGGTCATCGTGTTTTTTGTGCTCAGCGGGTACCTGGTTGGCGGCAGCGTTTTGCGCTCTGTGCGAAAAGGGAGTTGGTCCTGGAGAGATTACCTGCTGGACCGGTTCAGCAGGCTCTACGTCGTGCTTCTGCCTGCATTGCTGCTGGGTGGGGCGCTCGACTGGCTGGGAATGCACAGGCCGGGCGCCGAAGCCGTCTATAGCGGCAATTCGGGGATGCACGCGCTGGCCATCAACGTTCACAGCACGCTGACATGGCCGATCCTGGGAGCAAACAGCCTATTTTTGCAGACCGTCACCATCCATCTGCCCGAGTTTGGTCCCTACGCGGTACCAACATTCGGTTCCAATGGGGCGCTGTGGAGCTTGAGTTACGAATTCTGGTATTACCTCGCCTTTCCGGTTCTGGTTTTTCTGTTCGCCCGGAGCCAGTCCTGGAAGATGCGCGCCATCGCATGCCTGGGTCTTTTGGCCTGGGGATGGTTTGTCGGATCGAATATCGTTCTGCTGGGCATTACTTGGCTGATGGGAGCACTGATCGCTTTCCTGCCGGCCTTCCCGGTGCGCCGGTCGTGGACGCGTGGCCTTGCCATTGCTATGGCCCTGGCGCTCTTTGGCGCGGGGCTGGTGTACGGTAAGTTCGAGGCATCATCGCTCTCGTCCGACTTCGTATTGGGGCTGGCGGTGACCGCGATGATCTGGGTGACGTTGGATTGCGCCACGGCGCCCTTGCCTGCGTTTTATGTACATGCGGCCCGCCGCGTCGCGCATACTTCCTTCACTTTGTATCTGGTGCATTTACCCATGTTGATTTTTCTCAAGGCGGCCCTGCATTTGCCGCGCGCCTATCCAGGCTGGCATATGGTTCTAGTCGGCGCAGGAGTGCTGGCGGCTACCGTCTTGTATGCACAGTTGGTCTACGAGGCATTCGAAAGAAATACAGATCGCGTGCGCCGCTGGATTCGTCCGTATGTGATGGGCCGGCGGGCAGCCTGAAGGTTGATGGGCCGGCATCATCGCGGATTTGCAAGCGTCCGCATGGCAACTCCGGGGCGATACCCCGGGAGCGGAAGAGTTCCCTGAAAGACCTGCAAATGAGAGTTCTGATTTTAAGCGTTAATTACTGGCCGGAAGTTACGGGAATCGGCGCCGTGACCACATATCGTGCAGAGCACCTCGCCGCCGCGGGGCACGAGGTCGAGGTGTGCACCACATTTCCCTACTATCCGGATTGGAAGGTGCCGCCGGAGTACCGAGGAAAGCTGGGACTGAAGGAGAAGCGCAATGGAGTTGGCATCGTTCGCAGCTACGCCTACATTCCCAACCCGGTCAACCCACTCAAGCGCATCCTGTTCGAGGCGAGTTTCATCGTCGGCGCGACGCTACGCGCGTTGCTGCGCAAGCGGCCGGACGTGCTGCTGGTGGTTTCGCCGCCGCTGGGCCTGACGGCAACGGCAATTCTGTTGAGCCGGCTGTGGAGCGTTCCGTATGTGTTCGATGTGGAAGACCTGCAGCCCGATTCGGCTTCGGACCTGGGCATGCTCCCCAAGTGGGCGGTGAGACTTCTCTATAAAGTCGAGAACGCGGCCTACCGCCATGCGCGATTGGTCACCACGCTCACGCCGAGCATGAGACAGAAGATCGTTGACAAAGGATTTACAGAAGACAAAGTGGAGCTTCTTGAGCCGCGGATGGATGACTCTTTCATCGATCTGCTGCCGGAGGAAGGGGACGAGTTCCGGCGGCGGTATGGTGTGGGAGAGAAGTTCCTGGTGACGCACAGCGGGAACATGGGAGTGAAGCAAGGTCTCGATGTGATTCTCGACGCCGCGGCACTGAACCGTGCCGACGACTCCATGCTGTTCCTGTGCGTGGGCAATGGTTCGGATTGCGAAAGAATCAAGCGCCGCGCCGCAGAGCTGGATCTGGGCAACGTGCGGTTTTTGCCGTTGCTCGATGAGAGCGATTTCCGCGGCTTGATGGCGGCCAGCAATGTCTGCCTGGTGACGCAGCAGCAATCGGTTTCTGAGGTCGCTTTTCCGTCAAAGATCGTGACTTATCTTGGGGCGGGGCGTCCTATGATTGCGTCGGTCAATCCCGAGTGCGAGGTTGCCCGCATCACGCGCGAGTCGGGAGCGGGCAGGGTGGTCGAGGCGGAGAATCCGCAGGCCCTTCTGGAGGCGATTCGCACATTGAGAAACGCCGATTTGCGCAAGGCGGGCGAGAATGCACGCGCGTACGCATGCATGCGTTGGTCGTCCGAGCGCGTTCTGGGGCACCTGGAGCGCAACCTTACGGCGGCGGCAGGGTCTCCCATGAGTTCCCTGGCCTGGAAAGGATTTAAGCCATGAGCGATGCCAAGACTGGAAGCGCGTTCCTGATTGCGATTCTTGCCGCAATCGTTTTGCCCTGCGCGGGGACGGCGCAGACGCAGCAGGCCGGAGCCCAGGAAAGTACCGGCGCGCCTCCATCCAGCACCGGCACAACGGGAACCTCTTCGGCGGTAAGCCCGGCGGGGACCAGCGGCGGAGCATCGAGCTGGGGCGCGGGGAAGGGTGGTTTCGGATCCACGGGCAAGATGCCGGCAGCGTCGAGCGGAGGCGCGACAGGCGGAAGCTGGGTAGCAGGCAGCGGAAGTTTCGGGGCGAAGAGTCAGCCGGGTGGAATCTGGCACGAGAGCGGCGGCGGAACGATGGGAACCACGGGTGCCGCGCACACGCAAAGTTCCGCGGCCGAGGGTTTGGTTCCTGCGGCACTCCAGGGTTTTACGGTCGAGGGTCCGGCGACTGCAGGCACTTCCAGCGGAGCGCGATCTAGCGGTATTTCGCCTTCAGGTTCGCGGGCTGGCGCGCATCCCGCTTCCGATGGACGCTTCGGGGCATCGAGCGGTGCTCGTGCGGGTGGTTTCAAATCCCCAGGCGGCAAGACGGCTTCATTTGGCGCACATGGCCATGCCGGCTCGAGCCACGGATCCAGCGCAGGTTCTTCCAGCGGGCATGCGAAGACGCAGGCACCCTCCGCCTCCTCTGCAACGGGCGGCAAGCTGTAACTGCGTTGCGGACGCGCCATCGCCCGCGTGGGGTCCCTTCGTCGCCGTGAAGTGTCGGACCCTTTGCGCGGCCATTGCGCGTGGGTTAGAGCGGGATCGTCTTCGACAACTGAGCGGCGTAGCGCTTCTCCCATATCTTGGCATCTACGAGAAAACGGAACCAGAACGTTTGCAAGACCCAGAAGATAAAGCCCTCGGTTCCGTCGAGAAAACCCAGCCGGAAGAAGTAGCGATACACAAAAAGGGCAAACGGACGCACGAATAGCGGCATGCGATTGTATTTTTGGCGAAGGTAACGCTTGCGCTGCGCGGGGTTGCCGCGGGCATCGGGTTGAATGCGCCCCGACGTCTCTTTGCCGTCCAATTCAGCCACCTCGCCATCCGCCCAGCGATTGTGCCTCGCGGTCCACTCCGTCAGGGGCATGCGGATGTCGTCGATCATGGCGCCGCGCAATTGGCCGCTGGTGCCGCTCAAGAGCAGGAAGTGCTGGTCGTATTTGCGGTCCTCGCAGTGCCCGATGCCGCTGCGAAACAGACGCAAATGCCAGGTCGGGCTCATGCCTCCGTGACGCAGGACGCGGCCCAGAAAGCGCAGATAGCGGGGCAGAAAATATCCCGCGTGTTCAGGCTCTTCAGGAAGCGCCAGAATGGCCGCAACCAGCTCATCATCCATCCATTCATCGGCATCGAGATGCAGTTGCCAGGGATTTGAGATGGGTAAATTGTCGATGGCCCAATTGCGTTGCGCGCCGTAATGATCGAATGCGTGTTCGACGACGGTGGCCCCGAACGTACGCGCCAGTTCTGCGGTCTTGTCCTTGCTGAAAGAGTCGACGACGAAGATTTCGTCGGAAACCCGCTTGGCGCTCAAAAGCGTGGCGCCGAGCGTATCCTCCGAGTTGAACGACAAAAGGATGACGGTTGGCCGCATAACAACGATGGTAGCGCAAGAGCACGACGGGAGCCCGATCCAACCGCAGCCAGGAAAAGAGTTTCTTCAATGCCGGGGAGATGAAACGCGGAGCCCGATGAAGGTTTTATTGGTGGGGAATTACCCATTTGACGGGTCGACAAGCATGCACATCTGGTCGAAGGCGCTGTTGCGCGAGCTTCGTCCGCTTGGTGTCGATGTCGAGGCGATTTCTCCACGGCCGAGGTTCGGCAAGATGAAGCCTTCGGTGCACGGTGCGGGGAAGTGGCTGGGATACATCGATCGCTTCGTGATCTTCCCGCGCGCATTGCGCTCCGCGGCAGCCGGGGCCGACATCGTGCATTTCTGCGATCATGGCGCCGCGATGTATGCGCCGATAATCAAGAGAAAGCCGGTCGTGGTCACGTGCCATGACATGATTGCAGTCCGCGGCTCGCGCGGCGAGCTGCCAGAGTTGCGCTCTTCGCCCTTTGGGCAGTTACTGCAGCGCTGGATTTGCCATGGACTGAAGCATGCCGCACGCGTGGCGTGCGTTTCCCAGGCAACCTTCGACGATGCGCGCAGAATTCTGAAAGAAGATGATAATCTCTGCGTCATTCTGAACGGCCTGAACTATCCATTTCAGCCTCTTGCGCAGGGCGAAGCGGAGCGGCGGCTCGCAGGCCTCCCATTCATTCACGCGCCGTTCGTTCTCCACCTCGGCTCCAACGCGGCCTACAAAAACCGCGAAGGCGTGCTGAGAACATTTGCGAAAGCGGCAGCGGGAATAAGTTTGCAGTTAGTGATTGCCGGTGAGGCGCTGGACGGGAAGTTGGCCGGTCTAGCGCGCAAGTTGCAGATCGAGGAGCGCATCGTTCAGGTCATAAAGCCGGATGTCGCTTTGATCGAGGCGCTTTACAATCGCGCGGTCTGCTTGCTGTTTCCCTCGCGCTATGAAGGATTCGGGTGGCCGCCGATCGAGGCTCAGGCATGCGGCTGTCCGGTTATCGCCAGCGATATCTCTCCACTCGCTGAAGTGCTCGGGCAATCGGCGGTTCTCAAACCGGTCGAGGACGAAGCCGGCATGGCCGATGCCATTCGCAGACTCGCAGCGGACAAGGAATTTCGCGACGAGCTGCGGCAGAGTGGATTTGTGAATGTCCGTACGAGGTTTGAGACCTCGCGGATGATCGGCGAATACCTCTCGCTTTATCGGGAACTTAGTCTGCAACGCTGAGGAGCTTCCAGGTTATGAAGGTGTATCTCGGAGCGGTTGGTGAGAACGATCAGGCCGGTATCCTGCAGTCTCATGCCGCGTTTTCCAAAAACAACGAAAGCGTAGCCGACCCCTCCGCAGCCGACGTTATCCTGATCTTCGGGGCCTCGGCACGCGAACCGCAGCGGCTTCTGGAATCCGGACTATACAAGGCTTTTCCGGATCGCTGTGCCATTTATACCGAGGACGACGATTTTCTGCCCCTCCTTCCAGGCTTGTATCCCAATGCCCAGATCAGCGAACATACCCGGATTGGCCGCATCTTCAGCTATGCGCACATTACGCGCAACGGACAGCTGCAAAACCGCTTCCGGGAAGAGACCACGTCTCCCATCCCTATTGGGATGAAAACGGAAAAGCGCTACTTCTTTACGTTTCAGGGCGGATCGACCTCTCTGGTGCGGAAACGTCTCTATAATCTGAAATTCAACCGCAGCGATGTGCTGATCGAGAACACTTCGGCATACGGGCATTGGGATAATTCCCAGCCCGGCCGCCTGGAATGGCAACGCCGTTATGCGGAGACGCTTGCGGCATCGCACTTTGTGCTTTGCCCGCGCGGAGCCGGCGCGGGCAGCAGTCGCTTCTTTGAGGTGATGGCGGCAGGCGTTGCGCCGGTGCTCTTGTCTGACGATTATGCTTTGCCGCCCGGGCCGGCCTGGGATACATTTCTCATCCGGGTGCGCGAACGGGATATCGCCAAACTGCCTGAGATCCTGGAGCCGTATCTCGAAAGCGCTGCCGAACGCGGGCGACTGGCTCGCCAGGCTTTCGACGAGTACTTTTCCATCGAGCGCGAGTTTGACTGCTTTGTCGAATTAGCTGCGCGATCGCTGCGGCACGCGCCCCCGCCGGAAGAGCATTTCCGCAAACGGCAAGCCGCCATGATTCGCCGCCTTGCATGGAAGCGAAAAGGCCGCGCCGCGTTGCGGGCAGCCGTGTTGAAAGCGCTGAGAACGCTCCGCATCAAAAACCCATACCAAATGAACCGGTAAGTGCATCCATGCGGCTGAATAAGAATCGTGCCGCGGGTACAAAGTGTCGGAAGAAGACTCTCAGGGAAAAGGTTCTGCCTATGCCGGCCGTATCGATCGTCACCACAACATTCAATCGAACCGGATACCTCAAACAGGCGATTGAAACGGTCATGGCCCAAACGTTTACGGATTTCGAGCTTCTGGTGTGTGACGATGGCGGACGTGAAGAGACGAAGCGGCTCTGCGAGAGCTTTCACGACGAGCGCATCCTACATACAGTGAATCCCGCACGATTGGGCATTGCCATGAACACCTATGCCGGTATCTCGCGGGCCCGCTCCGATGTGATTGCATTCCTAAATGACGACGATCGCTGGACAAGCGATTTCTTGGCCCGATGCGCGGTACCCCTTCTCGAGGACCCTGAAGTGGTTTTGACGTTCAGCGACCACTGGCTCATTGACGCCAACGGGGCGCGTCTTGTGGATGATACGGATGCGAATACACGCGCGTATGGCCGCGAAGGCCTTGCCGTGGGCCGCGTCGATCAACCCAGGAAACTGCTGGCTCGGCTTTCCATTCCACTTGCCATGGCCGCCGTGTTTCGTAAATCGGAGGTCGATTGGGATCCATATTCGATAAGGGTGGAGGGCGCATACGACACCTACATCGCATATTCGCTGCTTCGCGGCGAAGGCAAGGTTGTCTACGTGCCGGAGCGGCTCACCGAGTACAGAGTGCATGGCGGAGCGGCGAGCGCAGAGTTCCATATGAATACGACCGAAGGTCTGGCGTATGTCCACGGCCTTATTCTGGAGGATCCAGCGTTCGCATCCATTGCGAGGGAAATTCGCAGGACATATCTTGGCCTTGAAAAACACTTGACCAAGCTAAGTCTTCTTCGGTTCGATATCCCATCCACGGTGAAACATTGCGCTCGGTTGGTGCGCCACGGAATTGTCTCGACCGGGCGAAGAGACGAGAAGCGCAAACGGCGACTCAAGTGAGCGTATGGTAGAGACTCAAAAGCAAGCCCGCAAGCGGGGGATCTATCTGGTTGCGAACCGGCGCAGCGGTGCGCAGTGCAACAATCTGATCGCATCCATCCGACGCTTCGGTTGTAATCTGCCCATTCGCGTAATTCCCTATGGCGGGAGCCCGATGGTTCCCGATCCGCGTTGGGATGAAGTCAAGCTCCTGTCGCTATCGGATTTCCCCGCAGAGGGGCGGGCGTTTTTGGCAGAGCTCGAGGGGCGCATTCGGCTGCCTAATTCCGGCAATCTGCGGAGATTTCTCTGCTGGTTCGGGGAGTTCGACGAGTTTCTTTATTCCGATAACGACGTCGTCGCGCTGATGAACTGGGAGGAGTTATTCCCCTATCTTGAAAACTATGAGATTGTGCACGCCGATGAGGAGTTCACGACCGGCGGCAGGTTCAACTTGAAACGGCCGGATCGCTTCGAGGAACTGATGGGCGCAGGGACTTTGCAGGCGGCAATGACGGCGGGACATTTTCTGTGCCGCAGGTCGCCGCGGCACCCGGCCGATTTGCGGGCGGGGATCGCCTGGATGGAAGCGCACCCGGATGTACCAACCTGGCACGACCAGACGCTTCTGCACGTGGCGCTGGTGCTGGCGCAATGGCGCGTGCTGAACCTTTGCAAGCAGCCGCACGGCTGGGCGTCTTCATGGGCAGGCGATTACCAGAATGTTCTGGATCTGATTCGCACCATTCAGGTGGAGCGACGGCCCATCAGCCATCTGCATTACTCGGGGGGCATCGCGACCACAGCGGAGCCGATTGGCGAACTGCTTTTGACCAGTTTGCCGACGAAGGAACGCAATCGCAAGTTGCTGCGGGCGCTGTTGTGGCAGGCATCGGGACTCCGTGCAATAGCACGGCAATATGGCCGCGTGAAGCACAAGATCAAGCGGCTCAAGAACCGCTCGAAGTGACCGTCGCCGGTCAAGGAGGAAGAGTCATTCGGCTCACGGGTCACATACAGGCGGCAAGAGCATTTTTCCTTCCCAAATTGCATCGCGTCGTGGAATTTCTGGCTTCCCAGGGAATCACGATTGCGTGCAATCTTCTCTTTGGGTTGCTTTGCATCCGATTGCTGCCCATCGGTGAGTACGCAAAGTTTGTCGTGGTTTTTGCCATCCAGGTCTCACTCATGGTCCTTCTGGACGTGGGCATCTCGGGAACCTTCATTCCTCTGGTCGGTGAGCGGATTGAAGACCGGCAGCTGATTGCCGACTACCTTGCCACCATAAGGCAAATTGCGCATTGGCTCTTTGCCATCGCTGCTCCCGTCACCGTGGTGGCCTACCCGCTCCTGGTCCGCAACCGCCATTGGAGCTGGCAAACCGTAGCGGCGATGATCGTCATCGTGCTGGTGTCCGCGTGGTTTGCGCGCGTCGGATCCTCTTACGGCTCGGTGCTGATTCTGCGGCGCGATCGCTATCGCTATTACCAGGCGCCGATCTTTTCCAGTGTCGGCGCTTTGGCGTTGCTCGGCATCTTCGTCGCCTTTCACGGGTTTGGTGCGTTCACGGCCATCCTTATCGGCGTGGCCAGAATCATTTGGATTGCCTTCTTTTATTTCCGGCGCGCGAATCAACTGCTCGGTGTCAAGGGCAAGCCTTCAAAAGAGAAACGCACGGCCATCATTCAACTCACTCTGCCGTCCATTTCCAGCGTCGTGTATTACGCGGTGGGAGGCCAGATTTCGGTTTTTCTTATCACCATTTTTGGCCGCACCGCCGCGGTGGCGTCTGTGGGCGCACTCGGCCGGCTGGGTCAGATTTTTTCCTTGCTGACACCGATCAACGGAATTCTTGTCGAGCCCTACTTTGCACGATTGCCGAAGAAGCATCTCAAAAGTCATTACCTCATTGCAGTGGCCGTAGCGAGCGCGTGCGGCGCCGGCGCGGTGGCACTTGCACGAGTTTGGCCGGGGCTCTTCCTCTGGGTACTCGGTCCAAAATATGCGAGCTTGCGCACGGAAGTTATCCTGGTCATCGCGGCAGGCGCCATTTCACTTTTAGGCAGCATCATCGGCTCCATCAATGGCTCGCGCCGGTTTGTTTACTACTCTTTTGTGCTCGCGGACAACATCGTCACCCTGATTGTGCAGGCCATCTTTATCTGGAAGGTAGATATGAGCACGGTGAGGAATGTGCTCTGGTTCAATATCGCCACCCTTCTGCCAACTTTTTTGACGGGCATTCTGGTTGCATTCTACGGTTTTGCGCGAGGCGGACGCAGGGTTGCGGGAATTGACTATTCCCTTGAAGAAAAATGAGCCACTCTCAGCGCACTGCCCGAGGCGAGCTTCAGCGCAGCCCTTCGGCGTGTGCATGCAAGGGTGTGGCTCGTGAGTGGACCAGGGAAACCCATGACTGAAAAGCTCTTCAGCGTCATCATGCCCGCTTTCAATGCGGAAAGATATATTGGCAAGGCGCTCGAGAGCGTGCGCGCGCAGACCTACCAGAATTGGGAGATCATTGTCACCATTGACGGAGGCACGGATGCCACCGGCGGGATGGTCTCAGAGTTTGCGCAAGGCACGTCGCAGCCCGTGCGTGTCCTTGAACATGAGCAGAATTTGGGTCTTTCCGCTGCCAGAAACACGGCGATGCGAGTTGCCAGGGGAGATTACATCGCCTTTCTCGACGCAGATGATTTCTGGCTGCCGGATCATCTTGAGAGAGTGTGCGCGGTATTGGCAGAGGGCAACGCCGACCTTGTTTATTCCGGCGCGATTGTTTTTTGGGAATCGGCGTCCGGGGAAACGGAACCGCTTCCAAGTGAACCGATTGAAGTAATCAAAACGCGCGCGGACCTTTTCCGTCGCAACTTCATCAATCCATCGGGGGCGGCCATCACGAGACGGCTCATGGAAAAAGTTGGCGGCTTCGGTCCGCGGCGTGTGGAAGATGTAGACTACTGGATTCGTGCCGCCGCGCAGGGTTTTCAAATCGCATCGACTGGCAAGCAGACATTCTATTATCGGAAATCGGCCAGCGCCTTGTCCGCTGCGGTTGCGCAGGATGCGGAGGGTTTGGGGCGAGTTTTAGAAAGCCACAGAGATTGCGGAATCTTGCCGGAGAAGGAGATTGTTGCCATTGCGCGAAGTTGCTTTTTCTCCGCGGGCCGATTGCATTGGCGAAAAGACCCGCGGGCTGCGAGCCGCGCCTTCTACAAGGCATGGACCATGGGCAGAACGCATCTGCTTCCCCTGGTATGTGCCGTGGGGATGGCGGGATGGAGCATGGTAAAGCCAAAGAAGAAGAGGAACCACAATGGCGGTTAGTTCAGATTGTGCCCGGAAAGACGAGGCGGGAGAGCCGGTGCGCGGTCGCGTAGGAAATGGCGAGATCGAATGCCTTTCGCCCGGAATCTCAATGCTTGGAAAACCGCTCACAAAAACCCATCTCGTGGTGGGAACGGAAGCGCCCTCACCCAATCCGTTCTCGCTATGATCGATTGCCGCCGCTCGGTGTCGTGAAAGGGAGGGCGCGATTCAAGGTGCTCACGATGGCGACAGCGCTGCATGGTGCGATGTAGGCCGCGCGGAGCTGTGACGGGTATCTTCGGCTGCACAGTTCTGAGCTGCGGCCGGCGGTCGACGCGAAGCTCGCGGAGCGGAATATAGCATTGGCAAGGCAATGGCTCCCCGCAAAGTTAGTAGAATGAATCTGGTTTGACCAGAACAAGCCCTGCATGCAGACGCCGGGCATCCGGGAGAATGCCGCCCAAGAATATCTGGAGTCAGTGGGTTACTGTTGCACACTGTACGGTGCCTTAGACCACCCAGTCGCGCAGTGGGGCGCAGCCAGGCGGTGAAGGAAGCAAAAGCGCGATTCAATGGAAGTTCAGCTTCTCGAGCCCATCTCACCAATGTGTCCGGAGGTCAAGCTAAGACCCTGAGAATCGTTGTGAGCGGCATCGATCGGAATCGGCCATCACAGGTCTCGGTGCGGCAAGAACAAAACCCGTTCGGCCTCTGCGACCCGTATCGTTGGTTGCGGAGTGCGACGAGGCTCCTTAAGACAACATTCCATGATGGAATCTGAAAAAATGACGGAATACGGTAAATCGATCCTGCCCTCTGCAAACGACACGGCAATCTGCACGCTTTTTGAAAGCGATTTTCATTTCGGCCTTGCGGCGTTTCTCAATTCTCTCGTGCGCGCGGGCTTTGCGGGCACGGTCTGGGCGGGATATCGCGGCGCCTTGCCTCCCTGGTTAGGCCAACTCAAGCGCGCCCGCCACGATGCGGACGAGTATTGGATCGCAGATCAGGTACAGATCGTGTTCATCAAAGTGAACACAGACATCCATCTCACGAATTACAAACCGGAATTCATGCTGAATCTGCTGGCAAATGAAGCCCGCGATTGCGAATATCTCTGGTATTTCGATCCGGATATCTTCATTCAAGCCTCCTGGTCCTTCTTCGCTGATTGGCAAAGCAACGGAATCGCGTTGTGCCAGGAAATTGCCAACAACATACTTCCCTCGGACGCCCCGCTTCGCCAGAGTTGGATTCGAGCGGCTGCAAGCATCGGCTATACGAACCCGCATCCGCTCTGCTATTACTACAACGGCGGGCTAGCCGGAGTGCCGCGGGAGTCCTCTGAATTTCTGGTCACGTGGAAGTCCATGATCGAACTTGCGGGGTCGAAATACTGTGATCTCGGAAAGTTCAACCAACGCAATCCGGAAACGCCCTTTAACAGCTGCGATCAGGATTGCCTGAATATTGCTGCGATGTACTCGAAGTTTCCCCTCTCGACTCTGGGACCCCAGGGCATGGGATTTCTCAGGGGTAACGTCGTCATGTATCACGCCGTGGGTCCGAAGCCCTGGAGAAGCTCGCTTCTGATGGACGCGATCAAGGGTATGCCGCCTTCGGATGGCTTCAAATATTACTTTACGCAAGTGTCGTCTCCCATCCGCGCATACTCCCGCAGCGCGCTGGCGGCAAAGAAGTTCGCTTGCAAAATCGCGGCGTTCGTCGGGCGCTTTTATCGCAGAGGTTAAATGCGCCGGATGCGGCGCGCAGGGTCTTTGCCGGTACCTCGTAACCGTGGGAAACGGAAACCGGGGCGAGAGATCGCTTGCAGTACATTTGGTATAAAAGAGTCGTAACCCTGACAATCGCAGTGAAATCCCCGGCTGCATGCAGGGGGTGTAGGAGAACGTATTCATGATTATTTCCCGAGCGCCCATGCGCATCAGTTTTGTCGGCGGAGGTACGGACCTTTCCGATTTCTACGAGCGGTATCCGGGCCGGGTGATTTCGGCGTCGATCGACAAGTTCATCTTTATCGCTATCAACCATGCGCCCTTCACGCATCATGTCGCGGCGCGGTATTCGATATCCGAGGAGGTGCCGCATCCCTCGCAGTTGAAACACTCGCGCATCCGCGAAGCGTTGCTGGACCTGGGCATCCACAGCAACATCGAGATTGCGTCGTTTGCGCCCATTCCCGCGCGCACCGGGCTGGGCTCGTCTTCCAGTTTCTCGGTGGCCCTGCTGAAGGGACTGCATGCATACGCCGGCAAAAGGCTCGACAAGCGAGGCGTTGCCGAAGCCGCGTGCCGCCTGGAGATCGAGCTCGTCAAAGAGCCCATCGGAAAACAGGACCAATACGCGGCGGCATTTGGTGGATTCAATGTGCTCCAGTTCAACGCCGACGGATCGGTGGACGTGGAACCGGTGCTGCTAGACTACAAAAAACGCTTGGACTTGGAAGACCGCCTGATCCTTTTCTTCCTCGGCACCACCCGCGATGCCTCATCGGTATTAACCGAGCAGAAGGCCAATACGGAACGCAATTTCGAACTGTTGAAGCGGATGTCGGATTCGGTTCCTGTCTTCAAGGAAGCGCTTCTTGGATCCGACTTCAAGCTTGCCGGCGAGATGCTGCTGGAGGGCTGGACGTTGAAGAAACAGCTCGCCTCTTCGATCTCGAATTCTGGCATCGACACGTTGTACGAGGTGGCGATGAGCCAGGGCGCATGGGGCGGCAAAATCCTGGGAGCAGGCGGCGGCGGCTGCCTTATGATGCTTGCACCCGTGGAAAGACGGGCCGGGATCGTGGAGGCGTTGCAGAAAGCCGCGATTGCCGAGGGTTTCGCGGGCGCCGGCTAAATTCCCGTCTCCTTCGTTCAGACGGGCGGGGAAGTGCTCTTCAATTCCCGCGATATCTAGTATGAGCAAGTCCTAAACACCAGCAGGAGGCAGGTCAACAGCGATGGAAGACTACATCCGGCAGTTTTCAGATAAAGCGATCGCGCTGCTCCGGAATCTCCCTACGGCGGAGATTGCCAAGGCGATGAATATTCTGCAGGCCGCGTTCGAGCGTGACGGCCGCATCTACGTCATCGGCAATGGCGGCTCCCTGGCGCTGGCCACGCATTGGGTAGCGGACTTCAACAAGACCGTGTTCAGCCACAACCTGAGCGAGCAGCAGCGCCGGTTCCAGGCCATCCGCCTGCCCACCACCGAGGAAGAGCTTACCGCCTGGGCAAACGACATCGGATACGACATGGTGTTTGCCGGGCCTCTCGGGAACTACATTCAGGAAACCGATGTACTGATCGCGATCTCGAGCTCGGGCAACTCGGAAAGCATTATCCGCGCGGTCGATCTCGCGCGCTCGCACCAGGTGCCTGTCATCGGGATCTCGGGCTTCGATGGTGGAAGGTTGAATCCGCTTTCCGACGCGAAGATCATGATTGCCACACCCAAAGGTGAGTACGAACTCGTTGAGGGAATTCACGCCGTGGTCCTTCACATATTCACAAAGTATTTCAAAGACTACTTCGGCTACATTCATCACCGGAGAGATCATGCGGCGCAGGAGCTTGCGTCTGTCGTCGCCGCGAAGTGAGCACAGGCTTGGCCGCGGCATCTCTGCGATCCGAATCCGCATGAGCCGCAGCCGTGCGGCAATCCCGAACTCGCATGGCTAGCAATGGCCGACCTTCGGATAGTTTGCCTGAACATCTTCAAACACATTGCAATGGGGACCAAATGAGGCAAAGAGTGCTGGTTACCGGTGGCGCCGGTTATGTCGGCTCGGTTTGTTCCGAGGAACTGCTGCGGCAGGGCTATGAGGTAACGATCGTCGATGACCTCTCCACGGGGCATCGCCATGCGGTTCCCGAGGGAGCCGAGTTTTTCGAGATGGACATTGGCGATGCGGCGGGAATACGGAAAGTGCTTGCCGCGAAGACCTATGACGCGGTGTTTCACTTCGCTGCCAAGGCGCTGATTCCCGAGTCGGTGACGAACCCCGCGCTCTTCTATCAAGTCAACGTGGTCGCAGCGACTACGCTGATCGATGCCGTCCTTGATGCCGCGGTCAAGCGTTTCATCTTTTCGTCGACCGCCGCGGTGTACGGAACTCCAGTCGAAGTGCCGATCCCGGAGGACCATCCCAAGGCGCCTGTGAATGCATACGGCGATACCAAGCTCGCTTATGAGCGGCTGCTGGCCTGGTATGCGAATGCCTATGGCATCAGCGTTTGCGCGTTCCGCTACTTCAATGCCGCAGGCGCGACGCTGGCGCATGGCGAGGAGCACGTACCGGAGACGCACATCCTGCCTATCTTGTTTGAAGCGGCGGTGGGCGAGCGCGAGTTCTTCACGATCTACGGCTCTGACTATCCCACGCCCGATGGCAGTTGCGTGCGCGATTACGTCCACGTGCTCGACATCGCGCAGGCGCACATCCTGGCGCTCAGCAAAATGGATACGCCCGGCTTTTCGGTCTACAACATCGGACTGGGCAAGAGCTTCTCGGTACGCGAGGTCCACACCCGAGTCGAGAAGATCATCGGCCGCAAAATTCCCATCCGGGAGGGCAGCCGCCGCGCCGGCGATCCCGCGGTGCTTTGCGCAAGCCCCCGGCGCCTGATGTTGGAACTGGGCTGGAAACCGCAGCACTCCGATCTCGATCACATTATTGAAACCGCGTGGGCCTGGAAGATGCGTGGGCACCCCGGCACGCTTCCCGCGGAGGCTCGGAGGAAATCGTGAAGGGCTTTCTTCTGGCGGCGGGCGTGGGGACCCGGCTGCGGCCGCTGACCAACTCCACACCCAAGTGCCTGGTGCCTATTCAGGGCACACCGCTGCTCGCCATCTGGCTCGAATGGTGCGCGATGTACGGCATCGATGAGATTCTTCTGAACTCGCACGCGCACAGTGAACGCGTGCGCGAGTTCATAGGCGCCTATCGTGGGCCGGTGCGAGTGACGCTGACGCACGAGCCCGAACTATTGGGCAGCGCCGGGACTGTGCATGTGAATCGCAATTTTGTCGCCGGAGAAAAGGAGTTCGCGGTTTTGTACGCGGACGTTCTGACGAATTGCCGATTGGACCGGCTTTTGGATTTTCATCGAATGCGCCACTCTCCAGTCACATTGGGAACCTATCGCGTTCCCAATCCGGCACAATGCGGAATCATCGCTACGGACGATACGGGGAGAGTGGTGGAGTTCACGGAAAAGCCGCAGTTCCCGAAGTCGGATAAGGCCTTCTCTGGAATCTTGATCGGCGGCCCGGCGCTGCTGGACCGCGTTCCGGAAAAAGTTCCCTCTGACATCGGCTTTGATGTGTTGCCAAAATTGGTCGGAGAGATGTTTGCTTTTCCGATCGCCGATTACGTATTCGATATCGGCACCATGGAAAAATACGAGCAGGCACAGCGGGAGTGGCCAGGGCTTGTCGAATCCGGTTGACGGCCACGATCCCGCAAAGGGGGCAGGGTTCGCGATCTTGAAGTTTCTGAGGTAGCTGTAACTATATATTCTTGCATCCCCGCCGCATCCTGCGTCCGAAACTGCAATCCGCGCAAACATTAGTAATGTCGTAAAGACATCAGCTGTCGCGATAAACTAACACCTGCCGCCACCCATCCAGGCAGGCAATCCCTACTTGATGAAGGAAAGATTTATGCCGAAAGTTGCGTTAGTGACAGGTGTTACCGGACAGGACGGCGCCTATCTGTCGGAACTCCTGTTGAGCAAGGACTATGTTGTGCACGGCATCAAGCGCCGCTCGTCTTCGTTTAACTCGGCGCGCATCGACCATATGTATCAGGACCCGCACGTTCCCGGCGCGCAATTTCAGATCCATTACGGAGATATGACCGACTCCACGAACCTGATTCGCATCATTCAGTCGGTGCGGCCCGACGAGATTTACAATCTGGCCGCGCAAAGTCACGTGCAGGTGAGCTTTGAGACGCCCGAATACACGGCCAATGCCGACGCCACCGGCGCGTTGCGCATTCTGGAGGCGATCCGGATTCTTGACCTCACGAAAAAGACGCGGTTCTATCAGGCGTCGACCTCGGAACTGTACGGAAAAGTGCAGGAAGTACCGCAAAAGGAAACCACGCCCTTTTATCCACGGAGTCCCTACGCAGTGGCGAAGCTGTATGCCTATTGGATCACCGTGAACTACCGCGAGGCGTACGGCATTCACGCATCGAACGGAATTCTGTTCAACCACGAGAGCCCGGTCCGCGGCGAGACGTTTGTCACCCGCAAGATCACGCGCGCGGCAGCGGCGATTCACCTGGGCGTGCAGAAGACGCTGTACATCGGCAATCTGGATGCCAGGCGCGACTGGGGTCATGCGCGGGAATTCGTGGAAGGCATGTGGAGGATCGTGCAGCAGCCGGAGGCGGACGATTTCGTCCTGGCCACGGGCGAAGCGCATAGCGTGCGGGAATTCGTGGAACTGGCCTTCTCCAAGGTCGGGCGCAAAATCGAGTGGCGCGGCAAAGGCGTTGACGAGATCGGAGTCAACAGCGCCTCGGGCGAGACGCTGGTAAAGATCGACAGCCGGTACTTCAGGCCGACAGAGGTAGACATGCTGCTCGGCGATCCCTCCAAAGCGCGCCGCGTTCTGGGATGGCAGCACAAAGTCAGCTTTCCGGAACTGGTCTCGGAGATGGTGGAGTCGGATCTGAAGGTGGTTGCTGGGGAATCGCACAGAGAGCATGGCAATGAGTAGTTTCGACCTGGCCGGAAAGCGCGTCTGGGTGGCCGGTCATCGCGGCATGGCAGGCGCGGCGATCGTTCGGCGGCTCGAGCGCGAGCACTGCGAGATCGTCACCGCGGACCGCAGCGAACTCGATCTACTGTGTCAGGCAGATGTTCATGCCTGGATGGCGCAGAAGAAGATCGACGCCGTCTTTCTGGCCGCGGCAACCGTGGGCGGCATCATGGCCAATGCCACACGTCCTGCGGAATTTCTCTACGAGAACCTGGTCATCGAGACCAATGTGATCCACGCGGCAAAAAGCGCCGGCGTGAAAAAGCTCTTGTTCCTGGGATCGTCGTGCATTTATCCGCGCATGGCAGAGCAGCCGATGCGCGAAGAGGCGCTGCTGTCCGGCGCTCTCGAGCCCACCAATGAGTGGTACGCCATTGCCAAGATTGCCGGAATCAAACTGTGCGCGGCATACCGCCGGCAATACGGATGCGATTTCGTTTCCGTGATGCCGACGAACCTGTTTGGGCCCGGCGACCGCTACGATGCCGAGAACGGCCATGTGGTCGCTGCGCTGATTATGAAGATTCATGCTGCCCAGAGGTCGAACGGCACCACGGTCGAGCTGTGGGGAAGCGGAACCCCGAAACGCGAATTCCTGTTCACTGAGGATCTGGCCGACGCCTGCGTTTTTGTGCTAAAGAATTATTCCGATGAGCTTTTTCTGAATGTGGGCACCGGGCGCGACATGACCATTCTGGAGCTGGCGGAAAGCATTGCGCGGGTGGCCGGATGGAAGGGCACATTCACATTCGACCGGTCGAAGCCCGATGGCATGCTTCGCAAAGTGATGGATGTTAGCCGCTTGCAGGCTCTGGGCTGGACCGCGCAAACGCCGTTCGACGAGGGGATCAAGCAGGCTTACCGTTGGTATGTGGCCAACATCGCAGACCGCGCGGCATGAAGGCATCGCGATGTGGTCCCACGGCCGCTGCGTCGTATGGGTGATTTGTCGGAGGCGGGAGCTTTGCGAAATAATGGGAAACACCTATGAGCGCAACCACTCCGCAACGCGAGCGAACGGTACATCACATTGCTGCCAGCGCTGAGGAGAATCCCTATCACCGCCCCTCCTTCAGTTTGAAGTACCGGCTGCTGCGCCAGTTGTGGCAGATGGTGTGTTTGCTCTTCTATCGCACGTCGCCGCCTCCTATGCACGCCTGGCGGTCGATGCTGTTGCGGCTCTTCGGCGCGAAGATGGGCCCGGGTTGCCACTTTTATCCCAGTGGAAAAGTCTGGGCGCCCTGGAACTTGATCTGCGCGGACTGCTGCACGCTGGCCGATCATGCTGAGATTTACAATCCTTCCCCGATCTATTTAGAGTCTCACTGCATCGTCTCGCAGGATGCGTATATCTGTGGGGCGACCCACGATTACAACCATCCCGACTTCCCCATGGTCTCGTACAGCATGCGACTGGGCGCATATTCATGGATCTGCGCGCGGGCATCCGTGTCGCCGGGCGTGAACGTGGGGGAGGGAGCTGTCCTGGGGCTGGGATCGGTCGCCAGCCGCGACCTGGAGCCATGGACGGTATACAGCGGAGTGCCGGCGGTCGGGGTGAAGACACGCGTAATGAGCGTGCGCACCGGCGAGAAACGAGCCTGATCTCCGGGGCGCAGGCGCAGCCGGATTTCAACTTTGTCACTCCTCGGAAGCGCGTACGTTTTGCGAAGTCATCTGGCAGATTCGACGCCGGTTCTCCCGCCATTCTTCCGATGCCGCGACGCCTTTCCGCTAAAGATCAGAGGCCGTACCTCAGACAGCTTCACATAATCCCGTTCACGGCAGGAGCGGCAACGTACGGGTATCTTCAGGGACAGAAGCGGACGAAGATCGAATAAACGAAAGTGAGAAAGCCGCAGATCACTGGAACGACAGAAATAGCATTCCACGCTGAGTTCCTCCACTGGCAAAGGTAGGTGAAAATGGGCAAACCATGGCAGGCTTCCGCTTGTGCTCCCGCCGCAACGATAGCAGTCGTGCTTTGGAAAGAGATGGTCAAAACAGAACAGGCCTGCCGATCACCGGCTTCCGTGCGGAGCAGATACATCTTTAGATTGCGAAAGGCCGTGAATAGCTGCCTGAGCCTGTCAAGGTCGTGCGAAAATGAGCCATTTCGAGGGAGGGAATATTCGGTGACTGGAAGAGGAAGAAAAGATGAAGACGGGCGGGGGTTTCACCAAAGACAGTATCGGGGCGGTTAACACTGCAATGGAGCATCACGAGGACAATAGAAGAGACTGACGGTATTCCGGCTGCTGGTTCGAACGAGCGCATCCCGGGAAAATCAACAGGGCAATCAAGCGAGGGAAATGATGAAGAAGAACAAGTCATGGTTTGCGAAAACCTTTATGCCATGCGTGTTCGGAATGGCGCTCCTGACGTATGCCGGAACCTTTCCACTGGCGGCAGAACAGCCCGCTGCGCTGGATGGCGCAGCGCAGAAGGACAGCGCAAGCGTTCCGGCCGCTCCTTGCGAGCCTTCCCAATTGGGCTCGCCGTATATCCCTGTCGATAGCTGGGTGTACCCGGCCATGCTGCGCCTGTACTCACTGGGATACGTCGATAACGTGTATATCGGGATGCGGCCGTGGACCCGCGCCAGCGTGATGCACATGCTCGAAAATGCCGGCAACCTGATCGAGGATGCCGAAGGGCTAGGCGATCCCGCAGCCGGCGAGGCGCGCGCGATCTACGACGCATTCAACCACGAGTTGCATTACGACATGGAAGGCCCTTGCGGGCCGCACCAGGGCGGCACGCGCATCGAGTCGGTGTACAGCGTGATGCGCGGCATCAGCGGAACGCCGCTCGATGACAGCTTCCATCTCGGGCAAACCATCGTGAACGACTACGGCCGCCCCTATGAGAATGGCTTCAACAACTATTCCGGCGTCAGCGGCTATGCCACCGTGGGACGATTCGCGCTCTATCTGCGTGCGGAATCTCAGGGCGCGCCGTCGGCTACGGGCTACTCCGCGGCGCTCGCGCAGAATCTGAGCATTAATGTAGACCAATTGCTCTACTACGTTCCGTCCAATTCAGCGCCTTACGGCAACACCACAGCGGTGTACAACCAGACCACCATTCCCCAGGGGCCCATCGGCACCGCAGCTCAGGGGCGGTTTCTGGAGGCATATCTCTCCTATCAGTTTCTAAATCACGTGATTTCCTTCGGGAAACAGGACCAGTGGCTGGGACCGGCCCAGGGCGCCAGCATGGCGTATTCCAATAACGCGCAAAACTTCTACGCACTTGAAATCAACCGCATCGAGCCGCTGCATGTCCCGGGGCTGTCGCTGCTGACCGGGCCGTTCCGCTATGAGTTTCTGCTGGGCGCACTGCGCGGCCACACGGAAATGGCGGATCCCGCGTACGAGCTCAATCCTTCATCCGGCGCGAACAATGTCACCAATCCCGGCGACCCCTGGGTGCACGTGGAGAAGGTCAGCTTGCGTCCCTACAAAGATCTGGAATTTGGATTTGAGCGCACCGCCATGTTCGGCGGGGAGGGCCACCAGCCGGTCAACCTGAAGTCATTTCTGCGCAGCTTTTTCTCGCTCGCTGCGGGCAACAACACGCAAAAGGGAAATACGACCGACCCCGGCGCGCGTTTCGGAGCCTTCGACTTTTCCTGGCGGCTGCCTTTTGTTCGCAATTGGCTTACGCTCTACAGCGACTCGGAAGTGCACGATGACCTCTCTCCGATCGATGCTCCGCGCCGCGCCGCCGTGCGTCCGGGGATTTATCTCTCGCATGTTCCCGGCATCCCCAAGCTCGACCTGCGCGTAGAAGGAGCTTCCACCGATCCTCCCATCAACACCAGCGCCGGCGGTCGTTTTATGTACTGGGAAGCGATTGAGAAGCAGGGCTACACCAACCAGGGTCAACTGTTCGGTGATTGGATCGGTCGCGAGGACAAAGGCGGCCAGGCCTGGATCACCTGGCACCTGAGCGGCAACGAATGGCTGCGGGTGAGCGCGCGCAATCAGAAAGCGGTGAATAACTTCATTGCCAACGGCACCACGCTGAACGACATCAGCTTTCAGGCCGTGAAGCGGATTGGCAAGGAATTCGAGATCAACGGCAACTTTGCCGTGGAGCACTATAAGGCGCCGATCTACCTGCCGGGCGAACAGACCGTGACCACCACCAACATTCAGCTCACATGGTATCCCCAGCGCAAGATCAGTTTTTAGGCCCTGTTTGCGCTGCCCTGGACGGGGATGACGGGAGCTCAGATTCTTCGCTTCGAAGCGCGGGTGGCGTAGTAAGAGGGGCCGTGTCTTGTCAGTGTGAATGAGGTTCCCGGCGAATGGCAGCCGCAGCGTTACCATGCCACGGATGTGGATAGGAGTGCTCTTTCGCACGCGTTGTCACCATAGATGACGGGGTAGGAGCAGACCTTGACACGGAAACATTTCTATTAACAGGAACGACGGGTTCTGCGCCAGGAAATGATGGATGGCACGGCGAACTCCAGGGGTCGCGACGTGGCCCAAATCATCGACGAGGATCGCGCTGCGCAGCGCCAGTCGCGGCACCAGGTAGTTCAGGCACTTCAGATTGGCCTCATACAAATCGACATCGAGATGGCAAAACGCGATGTCGCGCAAATCGAAGGGTTCCGCGGCCTGGGGGAAATAACCTTGAACCACCTGGGCATTGGGCTTTGCCGATAGCCTTTCGACCACTTCGGCATAGTTGGTTTCGGTAAACGAATCGACGCGAAATGCGGATTCGTCGGACCCGATGCTTTCAAATCCGCCGCGCTCAAAAGGATCGAAGCTATAGAACCGGGCTCCAGCATGCTGCGAGTCGTCAATGGCATTGCAGATATGCAGCGCGGTACCGCCCCGAAAGGTGCCCACTTCAACGAAGATTCCGTCACCTACGAATTTGACCAGGTTCCACAAGTTGGCAAGGCGAGCCTCATCGAGGTAGGTGTATTCACTGACTTGCGCCACCGAACTCAGGAAGGTGGGGTTATAAAGCATCTCGACCCGTCCGGTCTCGATTGGAGGGCTGAGTGGCCTCGGGTACCCAAAGAGGCGTAGAATCTCGACAAGGAAGTATCTCCCCAGGCGCGAAAGGAGAAATTTCGGTTGCGCCCGGCGGGGATTCTTTCTCCAGTTCGACACATGCGCCTTGAAGTCCCTGAACATTTGCGGCATCGCTCCTTAGCAGTCTTGTTCCTTACAAGTACCTGATGGATTCTCAAGTGTGCGGCCGGAAGTTCTTTCCTGTGAAGGATGATTGCAGCGCTAGGGAACGATGGTCGTTGTGTATGCCGGCGCGGGGAGGTGCAGGACCTTGACGATCTGGCCCTTGGCATCGAACGTCAAAACCCATTGCATCGGTTCGCGTGGTTCCGCAACGTTGACGAAGCGCACCGTCGACTCGCCGTCTACCCCGACTTCGAACGTCGGAGGGAACGACAAAGTGAGATTTGCCTTAGGCGATGGACTCGTCGAAGTGGAAACCTCCAGACGCAGCTCGGTCAGCGCGGCATAGCACAGGCCGGTGGCCAGCCAATCGGCGGGCTGGCTTGTCGGCTCCTCCGCGCGAATGCGGTTGAACGCCGCAACGGCAAGCAGGTTGACGGGGGCTGGCGAGAAGAGAGCGAAGCCACGCCGCTCGACTGGAATGACGCGGACGCGGCCCTTGCCACCGCGTGGAATCGCGGCAGAAAACAGACTGGCATCGCCGGTGCCGCTATCTCCAATGAAGAGCAGGAACAGGTGGCCCTGAAGGGCCTGGCACTCCAGTTGCCGGTAGCCCCATTTTTCCTTGTCGAATTCGATCCCTTCAAACGCAGCTGCATCCCGGATCGCGGGCTGCGTCTTGGCGGCCAGATCGCGATCGCTTTCGCTCATCTGCTCTTGAGTACGGTACATAATGAAGTGCCCAATCGCAGAGGGCGAGGCGTTATTGGAGAACGGGGTGACGGTCTTCGCCTGCGGAACAGGCCTTGCAGGGTACGGTATGTTGGAAGGTCCTGACGGAACAGGCTTTACCAGATAGGGCAAGCTAGGTGGAACGGGGCTGGCCTGCGCGGCACAAAGAGAGGCAAAGATTGCCGTTGCCGCGATGACGAAAGCAAGGTTCAAGAGCCTCAGGCGATCCATACACTGGCTAGACTAACACCTCGCGCGCGGACCTTTGAGAGCGAAGCCGCCGCGTGCCGCATGCGCCCGCGAATCCTTCGGGGCCGATCCCGATACTCCGCCCAGGCCGGACACGCCGTCACTGCACCTTGCGCGGAAAGGGATGCCCGAAAGCGTAGGCAAAACCGAGCGTGAAGCCCTGGGGATGGAGCGTTCCGACAAACAGGTTTGACCATGTCTGGTGCTCATAGTCGGCGCGCACCCACCACGCACGGTAAAGCCGAAATTCCAAGCCGGCGCCTGGAGCCAGAATGGTCCGCGTATCGTGCTTGTAGTTGGAGCCTTGCGGAGGGAAGTCGGTGCTGCCATAGCCTATCAGGAACTTGCCGTAGGGATGGAAGTTCCGGAAGTGGCACCAGGCGTAGATGGGCCCGCCTTGCCCGGTATCCTCGCGCACGTTCGCCTGGGTATTCGATTCGTCCAGGGTGATATCCCGGGCCTCGGCCTCCACGCCTATGCCGCGCATCAACGAAGGCAGAAATTTGGGGTAATAGTCGATCCATGCCGCCCCTCCGTACATGCGGCCATGACCCCAATCGGGGTCGTAGTTGACGGGTCCGGCGCCAACGACGATGGGCCACCCGCCCTTCTGCTCGAATTCAGGAACAACCTGGGAAAATGCGGGAACCGTGACAGACAAGATGCTCAACGCCAGAACGGGGAATCCTACCAGCTTGAAACGCATTCTGCATCTCCTTCACACGCGCACGCTCTCACCCGGCGGGAAGATCGCTATTGAGAGTAAAGAGCGAGAGACCAAGACAACAAGACAAAAGCAGGGACTTCTGCGTGGAATCTAACTTTGTAATCCATAGGACGCACGGCACGAACCGAGGTGATACAGAAAAAGCGAGACGCCCGCATTTCGAGGCGATTTCTTATCCATGCACGCGAGGCGCTACCCTATCTCTTCCGGAGACCGCCCAGTGCTCCATTCACTTCGGCCTAGTCTACAACATAAAGGTCGATAAATGAAGCAAGTACTAAACCTCCCGGATTACAAAAGTGCAATTTTTGAGAAGCTTCGGAAGATAGGTAAAACCCGGCATGACGTCTGCGCCTGATTGCCTTGAGAAGTGCAAATGGGAACGGGATTCTTTCGTGCGGCGTGCCGGTCGCCGCAGTTGCAAGATGTCCAAAATTGCACAAACAGCAATAGCGCTATCGTGCATCAATACCCAGGTGACGCGAGTTCACCGGGAGGCAGGGACGGCGGCGCGTTCGAAATTTCATTACCAAAGTAATCAAAGACGGTAATGAGGAGGCGGACTGCTTTCTAATCAGGCAACTTACTTGAGAAAAATGTGCCCCAGGCAGTGCTCCTGTGGTACGTTTATTTGTGCTGTAAGAATGCCGCGGCACATCGAATCTGATGTCAGTCCGGCTGTGTTCGAGCCCCGGAAGGGTGCTCACAAACAGTCTTTTCATGGGGTTACATTAGCCAATCTGCGGAGGATAAACGCATGCGAACTCGTGTTTTGAAATCTGTGGGCCGGATTTTAGCTTTGGTTACCGTGGCTGCTTTCCCAGTAGCTATGACGGCTCAGTCGGCAGCTTCAGCAACAGGAAAAGGTGCCGACAGTACATCTCCATCGAGATGGGATATTTTCATGGGCTACAGCTATCTGGCGCCCAAAGGAACAGTGACGACGACCCTGCCTAGCGGCGCCCCGGTGACGGCATCGTACGATGCGGTCAACGTGGGGGGCGTGGTGAGCGGTGCGTATTTCTTCAACAAGTACGCCGGCGTGCAAGTTGAGTTTGGCATTCACCAATGGGGCGGACAGAATTCCGCCAGCAACCCTATTGGCCTGGAAGGCAACGATGATGGATTCACAACGCTCGGCGGTGGCATGATTCTTCGCTATCCTGCTGAAAACTTCACCGTCTTCGCCCACGGGCTGGTCAATGCTGACATGATAGGCGGACCGTATTTTGAGCCCAACAAGTGGGGCCCTGGCCTGACGGTTGGCGGCGGCATGGATTATGAGACGCCGTGGTTCAATCATCATCTGGCAATCCGCCTGTTCCAGGCCGATTACGAGTTCATGCACGCCGATTGGGGCTTGGTGCCCTACGGCGGACGCGCCAACATCAACGCGGCGCGTTTGAGCGCGGGCATCGTGATTCATGCGGGCTCGATCGCGCCTCCTGCGCCGATCACGCTGGCTTGCTCCGCGAGTCCTGAATCGATCTTTCCAGGCGACCCGGTCACGGTGACGGCGACGGCAGGCGGCTTGGATCCGAAGGATCACGTGATCTACAGCTGGTCGGGCTCCGGTGCCATGGGCAACGATGCATCGACCAAGATTGACACCAGCGCTCTGGCGCCGGGCGAGTACACCGTGACGGGCACGGTGAAGGAAGGCAAGCCGGGCAAGGAAGGCATGAAGCCCTGGGAGACGGCGACCTGCACCGCGGGCATTACCGTGAAGGCATTCGAGCCGCCGACCATAAGCTGCTCGGTCAGCCCCAACACGATTGCGCCGGGAGGCACGGCAACGGTGACCTCAGTGGGCGTGAGCCCGCAGAACCTGCCGCTGACTTACAGCTACACGACCACGGCAGGCACGGTGACGGGAAGCGGAACCACGGCGGAGTACTCGTCCGCGGGCGCGGCAACCGGAGCCGTAGGCATCACCTGCAATGTGTCGGATAACAAGGGCCACTCGGCCAGTTCCAACACCAGCCTGACCATCGTGGCTCCGATCGTTCAGCCTCCACCGAAGACGGAAGCGCTGTGCACCATCAGCTTCTCCACCGATAAAAAACGGCCGACGCGCGTCGACAACGAAGCCAAGGCTTGCCTGGATCAGGTGGCTCTGGATCTGAAGCAGGACGCTAACGCCAAGGCGGTATTGGTCGGCGAGGAGACCACGGAGGAAGCGGCGATCACCGCCAAGCAGGAGAAGGTGGCCGCCAAGCACAAGCACGCCAAGGTGGACCTGTTTGCAGCGCAGCGTGCCGTAGACGCCAAGGACTACCTGGTGACGGAGCAGGGTATCGACGCTTCGCGCATCAGCGTGGCCAGTGGATCGGCCGATGGCCAGACAGAAGAGAACTATCTGGTGCCTTCGGGCGCGACGTTTACGAACGATGTGACGGGAACTACGCCGGTGGACGAGACTGCGGTGAAACCGCAGGCGCGCAAGCCTCTGGCGGAGAAGCACCCGATGAAGAAGAAGGCCGCAGCGATGTAATCGGCGCACGGGCATAAACCACTCAGTGGTTCTGCGAACTCTTCCCGCCTTTGGAAAGAGTTCGCGGGACTGAGCTGATCGTATGTCCTCCAGCAGAATTCCGGGGCCGGCCAGCACTCCAGGGCCGGCCTCATCGTTTTGAAGCTTGATCGATCGCCGAGTACCAGCTCAAAACTGCGCTGCGTGCATCGATGTGCTCGCCCGATTTCTGGAAAGCAATCAAGTTCCCGCACCCATCCCACTTTAATTGACGCTCTGGATCGGCGGCCCACTTCCCCCGTGCGGATTGCGGAAATTCAAGAACGAAAGTTTGAGTTCGCTGGATCGATTCACAAACGGACAGGAACCGATGTGCAGTATTCTTAAAGCAATCCCGGTTCGTGGCTGTTTTGCTGCGGGATGAACGCTAGACAGCAGTAAATGAAAGCCTATTGCAGAGTTGACGATGTCCAACAATGCATATTCTGTTTATGGTCTCCGTGTTCATGCGGAGATCGCGTGTCCTGAGCTCCCATTCCATCCCCAACCCGATGGAAATCCAGATGTCACGATCCGTTTGCTGCCAACCCTGCCGAGCACATCGGAGTCGGATGAGAGCGGCTGCTATGAGGTCCGGCCCGGGGTTTTCCGGTTGGTGGTGAAGGGCGTTGGCCGCTACCTGGTGGAGGAAGGGAGTCGCATCTCCATCGAGCCTCTGGCGGGGTCCTCTACGGATGAAGTTCGACTCTTCCTGCTGGGGTCGGTCATTGGCGCCCTTCTCTATCAACGGGGACTGTTTCCCCTGCATGGAAGCGCGGTGGAGACGACTTGGGGCGCAATGATCTTTGTGGGAGCACAGGGCATAGGCAAATCCACGCTGGCGGCGCAGTTTTATCGCCGGGGATATCGCCTTCTGTCGGATGATGTTTGCGCCGTCACCACAACCGATGGGAAGCTGCAGGTACTTCCCGCGCAGGCGCATTTCCGGCTCTGTGCCGACGCCTACGAGCGTCTCGCACCCGCGCAGGCTGCGCGCTTTAATGTCGACAAATTCGTGGTTCCGATGGATGAAGGTTATTGTCCTGATGCGGTGCCACTGAAAGCAATTCACGTTCTTGCCGATCAAGAGGACGGCGATCCGCAATTCGAGGTCATTCGCGGTTTTGACCGCGTGCAGCGGCTGTTTGAGAATCTGTATCGCCCGCAATACCTGAAAGGTCAGGAGACGCAAAGCGATCTGATGCGGCTGGCTGGACGGATTGTGCAAAGGACGCCCATGGTTACGGTTTCTCGCAAACGCGATACGGAAAAGATTGACGGAATGATCGATTTCCTCGAATCGGCGTGGGCGGAGCATTTTGGTTCAAATCCAAGGGAAGAGAACAAGTAAATGCACCATTTCAATCCCGAAGATAAGTTGGTTCGTGCCCAGGAGGTTCTTTCTACGGAACTCGATCAGGAAACTGTGCTGATGAGTATCGATGCGGGAGCTTATTATGGCCTGGGGAATACCGCGCGCTGCATCTGGGAGAAACTAGCAACCCCCATCACCTTTTCGGCTCTCGTGGACGAACTGGCGCAGGAATACGAGGTCCCGCACGAGGCTTGTGCCGCAGATTTGCAGGGATTCCTGGCCGAAATGGAACGCGAAGGTCTCTTGCGTGTGGAATGACCTGAAGCGCTATGGGCGGATTTCTCCGGCTCAAAGGGGCCTTCTTTGGGAAGCCATCGCTGCTCTGGCAATGGCGAGGATTGCTCTGGCTTGTGTGCCTTTCTCGCGCATCGCGGCATGGCTGGGGACGGCGGGCGCCGAGAGCCCGGCTACGGTGACACTCGATCAAGCTCAGGCAGCAGAAGCCGTGGGATGGGCGGTATCCGCGCTTGCGCGGCGTGTACCTTGGGATGGACGATGGTTTGCCCAGGCGCTGGCTGCTACGGCCATGTTACGGCGTCGCGGTGTGGACGGAACGGTGAGCTTCGGAGTGTGCGAAGGGACGTCTGCTGGATTTGAAGCGCACGCATGGCTGCGCGTGGGCCCGCTCATGGTCACCGGCGGAGCCGGCCATGAACGCTTCAATGCGTTTACCACCTTCGCGCGGGGCAAATCATGAGCGGCATCTACGGCGTTTACCGCTATAATGGCGCGCCCGTGGACCCGCACTGGCTGGCGCGGATGAAGGAAGCCATGGCCTACTACGGCCCCGATGGCGGCGCTTGCCAGATCGACGGGCCGATAGGTATGGGTCATCTTCTGCTCCAGATCAACCCGGAGGATGCCTTCGATCGCCAACCTGTGCGGGGAGAGCGCGGCCTTGTTGTGAGTACCGCACGGTTGGATAACCGCGATGCGCTGCTGGAGAGTTTCCATCTCTCCGCGGCGGAAGCTGGCGAACGATCGGATGCGTACTTGGTGAGTTTGGCTTTCAATCGATGGGGCGAAGAAGTTTGCACGCACCTCGAGGGCGATTGGACGCTGGCTGCATGGGATACCAGGGAGCGAAGATTGTTCCTCGCTCGGGACGCCGTTGGAACCGGCGCGCTCTACTATTTCGAGGGCCTCGATTTCTTCGCGTTTGCATCCAGCCTGAAAGCTCTGCTGGCAATTCCCGGTATTGCCGTAGAATCGGATCGTCTGCGCCTTGCCGAAGTGCTGGCTGCCTGGCAACACGACGCCGAACTGACCGCCTACAAAGACATGCGGCGCCTGGTCTGGGCGCATGCGCTTTCCGTTGCTTCCGATGGGGGCATGCGCATGCGGCGTTTTTGGTCGGCGGAAGGCCGTGAACCGCTCCGATATCGCCGGGATGAGGAGTACGTCGAGGCCTTTCTGGAACACTACACGCGCGCTGTTCAGAATTGCCTTCGCTCCCAAAAGCCGGTGGCGGCGGAACTCTCCGGTGGCCGGGATTCGGGCTCGGTGGTGGCGATGGCTGCGCCTTTGCTGGCCCGCCAGGGCCGCGATCTGACGGCATTCACTTCGGTTCCTTTCTACCCGCCAGACGGAGCCAGTGAACTTTATCGCGGCAATGAATGGGATCTTGCGCATGCGACCGCGACGAGGGCGGGCGCGAATGTCCAGCATGTTTCCATCGATGCCAGGGAGTATCGAGTCATTCAAGGCATCGAGCATCTTCTGGATATCCATGACGGTCCGCTTCATGGGGCTATCAACCACTATTGGCTCCAGGCCATGTGGGAGGCCGCATCCCGGAGCGGGTATGGAACCCTCCTTTACGGCACGATGGGCAACGCCACGGTTTCCTGGTCGGGAAATGGATCGGCGCTACTGGCGTTGCTCGAGGCTACCCAGACGTGGCTCTGCGATTGTTCCTCCACGCAGAGCCGAATCCATGGCTGGTCCTGAAGAGGCAGGTGTTGAAGCCGTTGCTGCTGCCGGCTCAGGGGGCCTATCGACGTCTTAGATCGCCATCCGGCGCCCCGTGGCGCGCCTATTCCGCGCTCAACCCCCGGATGGCAAAAGAACTGGATCTGGATGGACGCATGCGGGCAGCGGAATACGATCCAACCGCCGCCGTTTCACCATGGCAAGACTCTCGCAGCTTCTTTTTCTCGCCTCCGGTCGGCATCGCGACCAGCCTCTCCTCCGAGATTGGAGCCTGGCATTCTTTTGCCTACCTGGACCCAACTGCCAACCTCTCCTTGGTGGAATTCCTGCTGCGGGTTCCCGACGACCAGTATTGCCGCGGGAGGCAGTGCTCCTGGCTGTACAGGCGCGCCTTTCGGAATCGTGTGCCCGACGCTGTGATGGACGCGAAGAAAAAGGGAATGCAGTCCGCCGACGCAGGCCATCGCATTCGTCGCGAACTGGCGGAGATTCGCGATTGCCTTGTTTCCCTGGATGCGCTGCCTGAGGCGCAGGCCATGCTCGATCTGCCGCTCATGCATCGTTGTCTGGAAGATATTGTCGCGAAGGTCGATACCCGCACCACGGTAAGAGCAGGCGCTTTATTGCTTAGGAACCTGGGCGTTGGGATCTTTCTCTTGCGCCTCAAAAATTTCCGTTCGCAAGGTGCTTCGTCGTCATGCTGACCCGCCATATCGCCGATTTTTTTCGCCAGTTACCGGCCGGACGCCGCGCGCTCGCCCTCATCTGGAGAGCAGTGGGCTGGTGGACCGTGGCTTGGGGTGTGTTGCTGGTGGGCCAGGGCCTGATTCCGGCCGGCCTGGCGCTGCTCCTCAGAACATTAGTGAACCGGCTCGTGGCCTCGCCGACATGGGCTTCCATCCTGCCCCCCGCCCTCGGAATCGCCGGGCTATGGATTCTCGCGCAGCTTTTGTCCAGCGCTCTCACATGGGTCAGGGCAGTGCAAGCTGAGCTGGTGCAAGACGAGATTCATCGGTTGATTCACTTGCAAGCCCTCCGCATGGACATGGCGTTCTTTGATCAACATGAATCTTACGACATGTTGTACCGGGCGCAGGTCGACGCCTCTTCTCAGCCGCTGGCGTTGTTGGAGAATCTCGGTACGACCGTCCAAAATGGACTGGGCTTTCTTGTGTTGGCCGGTATTCTTTGGACCTATGCCGGCTGGCTGCCCTTCCTTTTGGTTTTCACGGCGGTTCCGGGGCTTCTTTGGGTGGCGCGTCACATTTTGAAGGAGCACCGATGGTCCCTGGAGCACACCATTGAGGAACGTCGCTGCCACTATTTGAACACGATTATTACCGATCAGGGCGCTGCGGCGGAGCTGCGCCTCTTCAATCTTGGAGCCTATCACCGCATCACCTTCGAGACCTTGCGCGAAAGCCTGAGGGCGGGGAAGTTAAAACTGGTGCGGGACGGAGCTGCAACTGAACTGGGAGCCGGTCTGCTGGCATGGGCTGGAAGCCTGGTTGGTCTGGGTTGGGTACTCCACCAGACGCTCACGGGACGAATCAAGCTGGGCGATCTACTGCTCTGCTTCCAGGCCTTTCAGTCGGGCCAGTCGCAGCTGCGGTCGCTGCTGGACGGCGCGGGCAAGATTTACAGTAGCCTGCTCTTCGTGCAGAATCTCGACGATTTTCTCAAGATCGAGCCGGGAATCCGCTCTGGTCAATCCGGAGAACCGGGGCTCCCCGTGCGAAATGCCATTCGCTTCGAGCGCGTGAGCTTCACGTACCCCGGCGGGGGACACCGCGCTCTGGACGCATTCGATCTGGAGATCCCAAAAGAAAAAGTCGTGGCCCTTGTGGGACACAACGGGGCGGGCAAGAGCACGCTCCTCAAACTCATGTGCCGCTTCTACGATCCGGATGAGGGGCGCATTCTTCTGGATGGGGTGGACTTGCGCGAGCTGGATCAAGAGGCCTTGCGACACCGCATTGCCGTCCTTTTCCAGGAACCCGTTCATTACCACGCGACAGCGCGCGAGAATGTTGGCTTTGGAGACATCGACAGGCTCTTCGATAAAGAGCGCATTCGCGAAGCGGCTCGTAACGCGGGGGCACTGGAACCCATCGAGCGGCTCCACGATGGCTTTGAGACGATATTGGGAAAGTGGTTTGGCACGGCGGAGCTGAGCGGGGGTGAATGGCAGCGCATCGCATTGGCACGAGCGTTTTTCCGCGACGCTTCGCTGGTGATTCTGGACGAGCCGACCAGCGCCATGGATTCCTGGGCGGAGCAGGACTGGCTCAACCGTTTTCGCAACCTTGTCGAAGGCAAAACGGCGCTGATGATCACCCATCGCTTCACCACGGCCATGCACGCAGACATCATCCACGTGATGGATAAAGGGCGCGTGGTGGAATCCGGTACCCATGCGCAGCTTGTGGCCGGGGCTGGGGCTTACGCTGCGTCCTGGGCTGCCCAGATGCGCGAGATCGACGCGGGAGATCGCCGATGATCAAGACGGATTGGCTTGAGCGCAAAACGCCTGCCTTTCGCTTGATGATTGCTACGTCCTGGCTCGCCCCCGAAGCATGGCGGCAGAGCCAAGAGGCGGCAATCCTGGAAAGTATAGAAGCCGGGCCGGATTGGACGGAATATCTCTCTCTGACCGACCGTCACCGTACGCCGGCTCTGAGCTGGGCTGCTCTCAGCCGCGTGCCGGGAATCGCAATTCCGGAATTCGCAAAGCAGGAAATGCAAGAGCGCAGCGGCGCTTGCCGCATGAAGGCCATGCAGCATTGCCTGCTTTTGGCGGACGTGCTCAAGCGGTTCAACCAGGCCGGAATTCCCGTGATGCCTCTAAAGGGCCAGATTCTTTCCCTGGAGCTTTATGGAGATGTGGGCCTCCGCCACACCCTGGATGTGGATCTGGAGGTGGCGAGAGAGGATCTCGGCAGGGCGCAGGCATGCCTTGAGAGCGCTGATTGGCATCCCGATTCGACCTTTTCTCCCATGACTCCTCGTCAATGGCAGAGCTTCCTCAAGAACGAGCACTCCATGGCGTTCGTGCATGCGCGCACGGATCGCATGTTGGAGCTTCACTGGCGTAACCAGTGGGAAACTCCAGACGCAACCGCTGCGCGGTGGGCCAGGGGTGTTCCATCGGAATGGCAGGGATATTCGATCCAGGCCATGACTCCCAGCGATCTGGCACTCTACTTGTGTGGCCATGGGGGCAGTCATCTTTGGTTTCGCGCCAAGTGGGTGGGCGATGTGGCACGCGCCCATGCTTCGGGGCTACTGGATTGGGATGCGGCCTGGGACGAGGCGCAAAAATCCAGCCAGCAGAGTGTGCTTCAGGTGGGTCTATCTCTTCTTCGTCTGCTTTATGGGCTTCCCATGCCGAACCTGCCGGACCATGCGATCAAGGACTTGCCGCAATTTCTCATCGCGATTCCGCTTCGCGCTCTCCACGATCCCGCGGTGCCGAATTACAGTACAGATCTGACCAACTTCCTCTACAGACTCCGCGTGAACCGCTACCAACACGCGTTGCGGCCCCGAAGGACGTGGCGGGAGAGCTTGTCCGAGCTTTTTCATAGCCGCGAAGACTTCAGAACCCTTCCCCTTCCGGATCGTTTTTTCCGGGCTTACAAACCGTTGCGCCCCGTTCTATGGTTGTGGCGATGGGCGCGGCGGTCGAAACGCTCTTGATGGCGAGGATTGGGCCTGCCCAACGAGCGCCCCGGGAATCACCGGCCAGGCGAATTCGGCGGAACCTGGTCTTGCGGGCCGGCGCGTCTTGGCGTCCGGGCGTCAGCGCCCCGGTTCTATTTTCGCTTGGTCAGCATGAGAATGGACAATTGGCGCTCGAACGCGGCGTCGTCGATGGAGCCGTCGGCCTGGCACATGAGCCAGTCGCCCGAATGAGACGACTCTGTGAGTCTCCAGCTTGGCAAGAAGAGATGGCGCGAGATTGGGATACCCCGAGGTTCGAAAATCTTGATTCCATCGGATATGATGCCCGCATAAAAGCTGAAGAAACTCTTAGCCATAATCAAAATGTCAGCCTCAATAAGTTCCCGCATCGTCCAGATAGGGTCGGCGTCAAGAAAAAACTCGACGCCAAGCGGGAACAATTCCGCAAAATCCGACTTATCGCCCTGCGAATAGACGCGAATGCTGAACGGTGCCTTGCGGGCATCGAGGATTGACTTCACAACGCTTACGGTTTGCAGGACCGTCTCGGTTCTCGGGAACATTTCGGGGTTGTTCGCGGGCACGTCGCCACGGCGGATATGCACCGCGACCGTAACCTCATCGGTCATTCGCGGGGACTTGTTCAGATAATACTTGCGTCTGAATTCAGGCAGGAGGGCTTCGAAACGCCGCATCAGCTCTTCTCTTCGATCGCGCCATCCGAAACAAAGTTCAAAATTTTCCCAGTTATGGTGATAATTGACGACATCGCGCCTCCCGGCGTCGCAGGCGGCCTCACCTGCGCCGAGACTGAAAAGTGCTTCCCAGGTTGTAACCCACTCCTGCATGGGCCGATCTGCATGGCCAAGGGCCTTGAACGGCGTGTGCAAATAAGCAAGCCCCGACGCGCGGGCAAAGTTGATCGCATTCATGACGAGGTGCGCTTCACTGCATGGGCCTTCGTTCACTGAGTCATAGGCGCACGTGACGGCCCGTATTGGGCGGAGGCCCGCTAAATGCAGTACATATTGCCTGAAAAACATCGTCCGATCATCGTGGTAAGGCTTGCGGCCCAGGAAGAATTTGACAAGGTTTTTTAGTGATCGCCATGCGTATTCGCAGGCTGCTGTTGCCAGATATCGGAGCAGAAGGAGTTGCTGCTTCATGCGCCCCGGCCTGCGGTTGATGCAACTGTCTGGCGTCAAACCCCGACCCCCTCACTTTCATGCAAGCCGTTTTCTCCCCGATGATGCGCCCTCAGCGTTGGAGGCTGGTGCGCGAGCTCCACGCTCTCATATTAGCCCGAGTCCCCATCCTTGAAGTCGGCCCTGCAAACTGCCAAGCTACGGTAGGCACTTGAGAGATCAAGGAGGGATTGCGGGCCGAAGCTCGCCTTGGGCGCGATGCTCAGGCGGCCGCAGATGCATATGCCGGAAAGGACTCGCGCCCATTGAGAAATAACACATTTAGAATCAGTCAAATAAGAACGAAATACTTATAGGAATCCTTGAAGACATTCCGTAAAGTCCCGGTGGGTCCCGCAGTCTCTCAGCGGTCCAGGAATCCCGCCGGTAATCCCCACCCGTAATGTTTAACTTGCCTGAAAGTGTGGGGTTGCGGAGGATTATTCACTTGATTTCCGGGTAGGCATCCCTTATAGTCCAACTATCGAGTACATTCCCTCTAAGGAGAGCGCTGATGACTGGTAAGACAAGTAAGAAGGTCGAAAACAGGAAGAATTGGGTTGCCCCAGAGTTGAAGAAGATCGACATCGAGTTGATCACGGCGTCGGGTCGGTCTCCGTACACCCACTCTGATGGCGGCGCTACTCATAGCTAGGACTTCCGCGATGGGCGCTTAACGGGCATTGCGTTGGATGCTTCCCCGAGCAGGTTCAGGGATGCCTGGGTTGTACGGGTCAAACATCGATAGCAGATTTAGAACCCAACAACTGAACAACTAGTCGATAGAGTGCGCGAAGGTTGCACTCCAGATCCAGTCAAATGCTTCCAGGGTATGTTTCGGAGCTCGAGCGTGAGCTTTGAGATTTCGTGTCAGTGTGCTCAATAGGGCCGATCTCCCGCCATCGAGATTGATGGCAGGCCCGCCCCATGCGCGGCCAAACGTGGATGGGAAGCCGGGTGTGGTCTGAGCGTGCTCGCCCGTACAAGTCCACGGTGAATCTGGGATTCACGCCGTCAGAAACCCTGACGTGCAGGGCAGTGTCGGCTGCGAAAAAAACCATGGAACCCGCGTGTTCGCTACACTGGTAGCCGTGAGAGATCGGGCTTGACTGCAGCGCGCCTGCCCGTCATCCGATGACGCAGCATGAAACGAAGACTTCTCTTGCTTCGCTACTTGGTCGCTGAAGGCTGCCGCTACACAGGGCTGTCCATTAGAAACTGTGTCGAGCGTTTGCGAGGCCGCGCGCCGCTCCGCGAAGAGCGATACGTCTTCTTTCGGCAATACATTCTGCATTTGGCGCGCATCCGTCGCATTCGGGGAATCACAAGTTCAGCTACAGCGTATGCGGGCGCGGGCCGCCACGCGCTCTTGATGATGAATGCGCTTAATTTTGCACGGTCCTCCGGGATCCCCTATCTGCATACCCCGTTCCCAATGATTAACCACGCCGATCGGCAGATGCAGGAATGGACCTCGGCCTGGGAGAAGCTCTTCAATCTCGGCGCGGGCGAAACTCCCTACGACGATCGAAGAGACGACGTTGCCAACTTCGGCCTGGTTCACCCCAGGATTCGTCTCTGCCTGGGAAAGGACTGCCCGGAAGAACGGCTGGCCATGGATTTTAGGGCCATGATTCCGGCTTTCCGGGCAAAGTATTATGCCAACAAGTTACCTCGCACAACAAGCCATGTGACCGTTGCGGTGCATGTGCGACGGGGCGATGTGTCTGCTGAGGCAAGCAGTCATTTATTTACAAGTATCAAGGTTGTGTCCCAGACCATCAGACAGGTGAAATCCAGCCTCGACTTTCGTGGGCTGCCCTACCGCATTCACGTCTACTCGCAAGGCAATCGCGCAGACTTTGAAGGCCTGTATGGGATGGGCGTCGAAATCATCCTTGACAGCGACGCCTTCTGGACGATGCAGGAGCTCATTGAGGCCGATGTCCTGATCATGGCAAAAGGTGCGTTCAGCTGCTATGCCGGTATCATCTCGGATGGAATCAAGCTCTTTGATCCAAGCGCCATGACATTCCTGGTGGTCGGCTACCTGCCGAGCTACGATTGCAGAGTTCTCTCGCAGGCAGACGATTGGGTTCCGTGCGAAGCCGATGGTTCCATCGATCGCGCGGCGTTCGAGCGCCAGCTCTCTTTGCTCCTGGAAGCAAAAAGAAATGCGGGAGCGGCCGGGCCGAGATTGACGTAGCGTGAATTCTCCCTTGGACTCGTGTTGCGTGCTACGTTAGAGTGTTTTTAATCGATCTGCGATCTTCACGGTCTAATATGCAAGCACTCATCACGCGATGGAAACCCCGCCTGCGCAAGGTGCCGGGATATCGAGCCGCACGCTTCATCTACAGGCTTGTGAAGAGTGTGGAATCACGGAACGAGGCGCTTCTGTCTCTGCGGCCGCCGAAAGGTCTCTACCAGCCTTACGGAGCCACTTCCGCCGACCGCTACCCGGACATCTTTCTTGCCGTGCGCAAGTTTGTCGAAGGCGACGCGAGTGTGCGCATCCTTTCGTTCGGTTGTTCGACGGGAGAGGAGGTTTTCTCGCTACGCCAATATTTCCGTGAGGCAAATATCGTCGGGCTCGACATCAATCCATTCAATATCGCGGTCTGCCGATTCCGCCGTCTGAAGGCCGGAGATAAGAGGATGACGTTTGCTGTCGCCGCGTCGACAAACAGGGAGGCGAGCGCCAGCTATGACGCTGTCTTTGCCATGGCAGTCTTCCGCCATGGAGACCTGAACACTTCGCCACCACCGCCGAAATGCGGCCATCTCCTCCGCTTTGCCGAGTTCGAGCAATCTGTTGCCGATTTGGCGCGCGTACTCAAACCCGGCGGTCTGCTGGCCATCCAATATGCCATGTTCCGCTTGTGCGATACGCGCCCAGCCAAAGAATTCGAGACGGCATTCAGCCTGGAACCCGACAAACCGGACCCGCTCTACGACCGGAACAATTGCCATTTGCCGCATGCGGAATATTCCGACGTCGTGTTTAGGAAACTCAAATGAGGTTGCCGTGCAGGACAGGCCACGGGTTAGGATGAGGCCGGTTCCTCCGCCGGCGCTGTCACGATCCTTGCAGCGCGCTTCGGCCGAGTTGCGAACGCCTATACAGGATGCCCGCGCCCTTCTCCGCGAAAGCGCCCGCGGCAAACACAATCCAGTAGACATCAAGATAAACGCGGTGGGACGTATGCGCCCAGAAAACCGCGGTGACCACGATGAAGGTCGCAAAGAGAAGATAAATCAACGAGTCCTCGCGCCGGCAGTTGCGTCGCCGCCACATTCCGCAAAGCCCCAACGCCATGACAGGCCCATAGGAAAATGCATACACCAGATCGGCGAGCCGTCCCCGGCGCGGGCTTGGCAGCCAATAGAACGCCGCCCCGATCTTGCGGAATCCATCGATCACAGTCTGCCCGGGATGCGCGCGGATATAGTCCAGCGCCTTATGCAGGAACCAGCGGTTCGTGAGCTCCTCGTTATTCTCGATTTGCTGCAAATGCTGCTGGTCTGCGATGGAGAGCGCGCTCAGGGCTTCGTCCTTGCTGAGGTCGCTGCTCTGATGCGGATAATGCGTGAACAGGAAGCCATTGTTCCCGGTCCAGAGTTCGACTCCTGTCTCCGTGCTCGGTGTCGGGACTCCTGTGAGCGCGTAGTTCCGTTGGAGCCAGGGAGTAATCGTCAACAACAGAAGGAATGCGCAGACCAAACCAGCACGGGTCCGTTTTTGCCACAGCAGCCAAAATGGGATCAGCAGCGCAAACGGCGCAATGGTCGCGCGTGTCAACACGTCGAGACCAAGAAGAAGGCCGGCGCAGGCGCCGAGGGTCAGCTTGAAAGTTCGCACCGTTTGCTGAAGCAGTATCACGGCCACAAGAGTTAAAAGCGTGAAGAGGCTTGTCTCTTCGAGTGCTGTGTCGTGGATGACATAGTAGGGATACACCGCGGTGATCGCGGCCGCCAGAGTCGCTGCATGGGCCGCCCATGGTCCATGAAACATCTGGCGCGCGAGCAGCGCAGCACAAAATGCAGTTCCAGCGCCGATCGTTGACTGGGCAATCAAGATGGGCCAAAACGCCTGATGGCCCATGGTCAGTGCGGCGAGAAAAATGGGGTAAAGAGGAACGCGAAATGCGGTGGCCACGCCATCGATCCCGATCCCTTTTCCAGCTGCTATGTTTTGGGCTATGTCAAAAAAGAAAGCATAGCCATTGACCCAAAAGTCGACGGCGCCCGTATGCAGCCGGGCCATGATGCGCAACACAAATGCCGCCAGCGTGAACCAATAAACTGCCTGGGGAAGGTGCGGCTTCTGAAGCCTCAGGGGCATCGGTTGCGCTGCTCCTTGGTTGAATCCGGGAAAGGTATAGGCCCTCGGCATCGAGTCTAGCAGCATTAAGGCCTGCGAACATGGAGTCCGCGCTCAATGCGCGGCTTTATGCGCAAACGCGCACTGCCGCGTCGCGTCAGTCTTGATCATCAAGAGTTTGACAGTCTGGGGTGGGTCGAGCCTAAAGCTAACCGCGCTCTCTGGATTGGCAACCAGGCCAGCGCGAGCGTCACGCGAGCGTCTGCTGCATGCAATGCTGGCGGAGAGAGGGGGATTCTCGACCAAATATTTAAAATCAATCATTTAAGTTCTTTGTCGGGTCGTTGTCGGGATATAATACCCCAAAGAGGCTCTCGACCATGCCCAAAGCCACTCTCATGATTCGCTTCAAACGTGCCTCCGATCCGAAGTGGAGCCGGCGACCAGCCGTCTACGGTTCCACTGGACGCGTACGCGCCGGAATCGCCGAATTCAAGGATCCCAAAACCGGCGAAAAGTCCGAAGTCAACATCGGCGATAATTTTACATTCGACATTCGCGTCGAGAAGAACGGCACCACCTACAAGCCCGCCGGCAAAATTGCGGCCGATGCCGAAGCATTGCGCGTTCAGATCGCCGGGAAGCTTCAGGCCCGATCCGACTCTGAAGCTGCAGGCCTGATTGTTATCGATCCTGACGAAGCTAAAAAGAAGCGGGTGCGCCTAGCTGACTCCTTCAACGATTACGTCGAAGATGCCTTTAAGAGGAACGCGCTCGAGGCCAGAAGCCAGGCAATTCTCGTCAGCGCCGAGTTCCTCGCCGCCACTAAGACAACCTTCGTCGACGAGGTTGAGCGCGAAACAATCCTCAATTTCGATCAGCGGCTTCGCGATCAGGGAAGAGAGGCGCGCACCATCTTCAACAAGCGGCAGCGGCTGCAATCGATGTTGCGCTGGGCCGGCGTCGATGAGAAGATCTTTCCTCCAAAACCGAAATACGAAATGGCTTTGCCCACCATCTACTCCCAGGCCCAGCTCAAGGCTCTCTTCGGCATTGCCAACCCATACCAAAAGATGGTCTGCAACCTGGCGCTCAAATTCGGTTTGCGCGACCAAGAGGTACAGTTTGCCGAATTCAGCGACATCAGCTGGGAGGAATCCGTATTCCGGGTGCGCGGCAAGAAGGTGCGGGGGCGCAATGGCAAGATTTACAAATTCAAGGTGAAGGATTATGAACAGCGCGATATTCCCATTCCACGTGACTTCCTGGATGAGCTCAGCGCCTGGAAAGACTCTCACCCTGGCCAGAACCTGATCGTTCCGTCATCCAACGGCAATCCCAATACGAAGTTATTAAAGATGGTCAAGTGCATGGCGCGCCGCGCAAAGATTACGTGCGGTCACTGCCCTAACTGCATCGAAGGGCTCAAGGGAGAACGCGGCTGCGACGATTTTGAGTTGCACAAATTCCGCCGCACCTGCATCACAACTTGGCTCCGGAACAAGATCGACCCGCGCACCGTGATGGCGTATGCCGGCCATGCTGATCTTGAGACGACGCTTCGGTACTTGCGCCCGGCTGCAGCTGAGGAACACATCGCCGCGGTGAGCGAAATCAGATGGTATTGACCCTGTCTATTTCACTACCGAGACCAACCGCTTTGACTCAACAAACAGTAAACATGGTTGTGAAACCTGCGGAACCAGGTCTCACCATTCACAAGCCAGGTGACGAAGGTATGGACGGCATTAATCGCCATGCTGATCCTGAAATACCTGCAGATGAAATCCACCTTCGGTTGGTCGCTTTCCAATCTGGCCGCTATGCTGCGCCAACAGTTGTTCATATTCAGAGACCTGTGGACTTGGCTCAACGCCCCTCTGGAAGGACCGCCCGCCGCAAGACAACTCTGCGAACACTTGCCGATGCCTCTGACGTGGTAAGCAAGAGTTGGACAGCAGCAAGACAAACCACAATCAGATAAACCAATAACTCGGCACTTACACGCCCACTACTTGGACAGCAGGATACCGAGCACGTAGAAACCCTGGTACCGTTAAAGGTCGCTGTCGCCATGAGCGTATATCGTGAATGGTATGGCGGGAATCGCAGGGCATCTGCAGGAATAGGTTTCACGGTCCGAACTCACTCGAACGCCGCGCCGTGCGGAAAGACAGATACGCGATCCAAGGACAAGAAGAATGCGACCTAAGACGGCCCGTGCCACGACGATTTCGCCCAAATTCATGAGCTGTTTTGTTGGACTGTTGACCTCAGCAGTCCTGGTATTTTCCGGCAACAGCGCGACCGCGCAGACGATTACTGGAACGATCCGCGGCGCCGTCACCGGTCCCAGGGGCGCAGCGGTGGCCAGGGCGACGATCACCGCGACCGATGTGGCGACAGGCGTAACGATCAGCACCGCGTCGGATTCGAGCGGCCTCTACAACTTCCAATTTCTGCCCATCGGCTCTTACAAAATCGCGGCGATGGCGCCGGGCTTCAGGACCGCCACTGCTGGGCCGCTCACGTTGGAGATCGACGAGATTGCCCAATGCAACTTCACACTTTCGTTGGGAATGATCTCAACGACCGTGAATGTTTCCGCCGCGCGGTCCACCATTTTTGAAGCCCAGAGCGCGACGCTCGGGACAACGGTCACCTCGAACACAATCGAAAACCTTCCACTCGGCGGCCTCAACGTGCAGACGGCCGGCATCTTCGTGCCTGGCGCGGTCAATCCAACATCCCATCTGATGAGCGGCCCTGCCGGTTACGAGCGGGATACGAGTTCCGCCGCGATTCCCTCATTCAACGGCAATCGCCAACAGGGCAACAGCTACATCCTGGATGGCGTGGAGATCAACGAGACGCTGAATAATCTGATTGGCTACAACCCCGCGCCCGAAGCTGTGCAGCAGATGCGCGTGATCACAGCGGATGCCGACGCCGAGTACGGCGACGTGAACGGCGGCGAGATGGTGATGGTGACCAAGGGAGGCACCAACCATGTTCACGGCAGCCTCTACGAATACTACGAGGATCAGTATATGGCGGCGAACTCGTGGAGCAACAACTACTCCCTTCTTCCCAAGGGGAGTTTTCACCAGGACCAGTTCGGCGCCGCGGCTGGCGGGCCCATCCGCAAGAATCATCTCTTCATCTTCGGAGACTATCTGGGAACGCGGAATATCGTGGCCGGCAAGAGCGCGGCCAGCGTGGCCACGAAGAAGATGCGCACCTGCATTCCGAACAACGGGGTTACGACCTGCGACTTCTCCGAGTTGCTGACTGTGAACGGCATCCAGCTTTACAACCCCGCGGTTTCGCGAACGAATCCGACCGGCGGGTACGCAAACGCGAGCCTCTATTCTGATAACCAGATTCCGCTCAATAACCCGGTTGCATCGTATCTCTTTGCTCATCCCGAACTCTATCCGATGCCGAACCACGCCCCGTCGCCGGGCACGGTCGATTCCAACAATTACCAAGCTCCCACCAAGACGATCCGCCGAAACAGCCAGGGCGACGTTCGCGTGGACTACGCCGCCGGGAGCAAAGACTCGCTGATGTTCCGTTACTCCGACGGCGATGCCTACGACATCACGCCGGTGGCCGTCCTCCCGGTCACCTTTCCGGCCGACAATGATTATCCATTTCACGGCGGGGTGGTGAACTGGGTGCACACATTTTCGTCGTCAATCGTCAATCAACTCCGCGCGGGCATCTCGCGGATTGCATGGCACACAGGCGTTCCCACCGATCCGTCGGGCAAGTTTGGCATGTCGGGCGACGAGAATCTAGGCATTCCATTCAACCAACCATTCGACGGATTCAGCCTGATCAACGTCTCCAGTCCGGAAAACAACCTTGGAACGGCCGCCATTGTCACCAGCTTTGTGGATAACGATTTCAACTACGCGGACGATCTGATCTGGGAACACGGAAAGCACATCACCAAGGCCGGCATGCAGATCACCCGCTATCAGCAGAACAGCTATTACGCAGGGAACGCCGGGGCGATGGGACAGTTCATGTACGGCGGCTATTACACTCAAAACCCCAATGTTGCGGGTGCGTCCGGGTATGGCTTTGCGGACTTCGTGGTGGACCAGTCATTTGAGAGTGAGGTCGGCGGTATAGATGGACCGTCTGGGCAGCGCCAGTATCGCGATGCCTATTATGCGCAGGACGATTGGAATCTGCTTCCCAGCCTGACGCTTCATCTTGGCCTGCGCTACGGATACGACCAGCCGATCTACGAGGTGAACAACAAGGAACTCAACGTCAACATCGCTGCGGCCGCGTCATGCACAAGCGCCGACGCGCCCTCCAATCCGTGCCTGGAGTTTGCCGGTCAAAATGGCAACAGCCGCGCTCTCTACAATCCGTATTACGACGAATGGATGCCGCGCTTCGGCTTAGCCTGGCAGTTCAAGCCGCGCCTTGTTCTGCGCGGAGGGTACGGGATCACCGACTGGCTGGAGGGCACCGGCGCCAACTTGAGATTGACGCAGAACGCGCCTTTTCTGACTCAGTTCGTTGACGCGCCAGCCACGCCGGGCAAGAGCAGCGCGGGTAATCCGATCAGCGTGACCAGCGGCTTTCCGGCTTCGGGCACCGGCAGCCAGACGCAGTACAACGCATGGGCCAAGAATCTGCGGCCCACCGCAGTGCAGCAGTTCAACCTGACAATGCAATACCTCATCGACAGCTCGACCACGGCTCAGGTGGGTTACGTGGGAGAGATTGGCCAGCGCCTCGTCGTGCCGGCCTCGCCCAATCAGTGGACGGCGGAGGGCGTGCCGACGTCGGCTCCCTTCTACAACCTCGTCGGAGCCAACGGTTACGTGGTTCTCACCGAGTCGGAGGGCATGGAAAATTACAACGCCATGCAGGCTGTCTTCCGTCATCGGAGCCATGGGCTGGAATGCACGCTCAACTACACCTGGTCGAAGTCGTTGACCAACAGCCCTGGGTTTTACGCGATCTCCGGGGTCGACAACAACAGTGTTTACTGGCAGGATTACACCCATCCCCACGCGGATTATGGTCCCTCCGGCTTCGACACGCGCCAGGCTCTGAACGGCACCGCGGTTTGGCAATTGCCGTTCGGGCGTGGACGAAACTCCGGCGACATGTGGTGGCGTGCATGGGCGGAGTCCGTTGGTGGATGGAAGCTCTCAGGCGACGCCGTTCTCTACTCCGGCTTTCCCATTACGATGACAAGCCCGAACAATGCCAACTTCCACTCCCGATCGGCGCGTTCCAACCAGTACAGGCCGATGCGCGTCGTGCACCGCTCGGTGCAGCACTGGTTCGGAACCGACCCTTCCGCCAATCCCTGCACGGGCCCGGACAATGGCATATGCGCTTACGGCGAGGAACAGGCCGGGCATTTCGGAACCGCTCACATCAACACGGAGCGCGCCCCCGGCTACCGCGTTGTCGATCTTTCGATCTTCAAGTCGTTCTCAACGGTGGAGTCGCAGTCCCTCACGCTGCGCGTGGATGCTTTCAATGTGGGCAACATCGCCAGCTATGCTGCGCCGGCTTACGCTTCATCCGCTGATGGAGTTTCCGCGGCCAACTGGCCGGATAATTCCCTCGAAGGACGGATTACCAGCACACTCTCTCCCGCCCGGCAACTCCAGTTGTCGCTGCTTTACCGTTTCTGAATCCTTTTTATGTCTGATCGTAGCAACGCCGCGAATGCTGTCGAGCAGATATCTTTGATGCCGGGGCCGAACTCTCGATCCGAGCCTGAATTCGGTAGGCGGGAGGGCTATTTCACCGTCAGATCCCACGCGTAGATGTCGTCGGTCGTCATATCCTGAACGGCCAGTGGTGCATCGTCCGGGGTAAGTCCCATCCAATCGCCCAGAATAAACGGACTGGGATCGACACTTTCAAAGTTGTTAACTTTCTCCATCGTTCGATTGGCGACGGATACACGAAAGACCGTGCGGCCTCTGGCTGTGTTTGAAAGAAAGTATACAGCCTTGCCATCGCTCGACCAGTTCGGATAACCGCCCGGTACCTCAGCAAGCGGGCGCCATGTCGAGGTGGCAAAGTCGAACAAGTAGACATATTGATCGCCAGAGTGCAGCGCAGCGATGGAACGACCGTCGGGCGACCAGCGTGGCAAATAGAAGTTCGTTGAGCCCGGCAGCGTTGACAACTGGTTCGTGCGCAGATCCAGCACATGCACGCCATTGGGGCGAGCAACCGGAACAACTTCGGAAAAGACCAGCTGCTGCCCATCGGGCGACCAGTCGGGATAACCTTCCGCCTGATTTCCATTGACCAACGAGTGTACTTCTCCACCATTCGCTGAAACGGAGAAGATCCCCCAATAGCCAGTAAAGCGCAGCCCCATGAACGCAATCATCTTGCCGTCCGGAGACCATTTGGGCATCAGCGTATTCTTGAAGCCTTGCGTAAGTTCGAGGCATTGCGTTCCGTCCGAGCGGCACCGCCACAAATTGTTATCCGTCAGGGTGGTAAACGCGATCCAGTTTCCATCCTTGGAGAATGCAAGCGTCCGCGCAGAGATCGACGGCAGCATGGGGATAATCTCCCGGGACTTGGAGTTGTAGCGCACCAGTTCGCCCTTGGGGTTCTCGGCCCTCAGAAACAGCCTTTTACCATCCTTGCTCACCAGTGGTCCGCGGTAGTTCATCGCCCCGAAGATCAATGGAAAAGGCTGGTTGTGACGGTGGAAATTAAAACTGTTCGGTTCTCGCCTGGCCCAGATTTGAAATGTGTTTTCCACGCGGGCTTGAAAGAGGAAAAACTTCCCATCCGGTGTCCATGTACCGCAGCAAAGGGGATAAGACAATGTTGAAAATAGCCGGTGCGGTTCTTTGCTGCCGGCCTCAACCTCCCATATCGAAGTTGCCTCGGTCTTCTTATCGATAACCGTGAATCGCAGCTTCTTACCGTTCGGCGACCACCGGAACCAGAATGCATTGCCCGGAACATTGAAAAGCCGTTGCCGGGATTTTCCCGTGATGTCTGTCGAATATACAGTGCCGTCAGCGGAGTAGAGGATGCGCTTTGCATCTGGATACCATGCCGCATCATAGGCCAGAGTATCGCCGAGTTTTTGCGCCGTGCCGCCTTTAGCCTGAATGTAAAGAGGCTCATCATCGTCTCGGGAATGAATCAGGTTTCTGAGCACCATTGCAGATCCATCCGGCGCCAGGTCGCATAGCTCCGGATTCGGAAGGCCCGTCGGAACCGTGACACTCTCTCCTCCTTCGAAAGCTGTCTCTGTGACGTAATACCGGCCGTCGTCATATTGCGGATAAGCAATCCGTGCGCCGTCGTTGAGAAGCGGCGACAGGACAAGAGTCTGCGATCGCGTAATCTTGACAGGATTCGTCGCTGCCAGGTGCGACGGGCTTTGCAGCAGAACAATCAGAATAAAAAGAAGGGCAAAGGTGCCGATTCCCACAGCAAAAGCAGACTTTCGGATGAACCTCCACGTCCTGCCTTCAGCGCGAGGGGCGCTGCCAACAGGTTCCGATGGGGTGATCGGCTCCGGCTCACACTCGGGGATCTCCCCCTCTGCTGTTGCCGCAATAAAGCAATATCCGACCCCAGGAATTGTCTGGATGAACCGAGGCTGCTCCTTTTCGTCCCCCAGTGCGAGCCGGATCTGACGGATGGCCTGCTCGACGGTGTTCTCATCCCGCTGGCCGGCCCATACGGCATTCAGAAGCTGGTCCTTCGAAACGACCCGCCCCTGCTGCCGGACAAGGAACTCAAGAGCCTTGAAGGGGGTGGGTGTGAGGTGAATTCGCTCGTCTCCGCGATACAGCCCGCGGCGGCGCATATCGACCGTGAAGCCCTCAAACCTGACCGAAACCTCGTTAATGGATTCCGTAGAAGGCATGTTCTGTTGCCACCAGCCGATTTTCAGAACTTTTCAGGGCTTTTTCAGGACCTTTTCAACCCCACTCACTATATTCGGATGTACTCTTTGGCCATCAGCATAACAGGTTATGGGGAACACCTGTAACAAAACCCTCATTCTGTTCAGTTTAGCGGGTCTTCTACACGAAGATTCGTGCTCGGGCAAATGTGCAGGTGTGCTCAAGCAGCCAGGACAACAAGGGGGAATTCCTGTGTGCTGCCTAGACGATGGTCCGTGATGTGAGAGTGGCAAGCGTGTATCGGGGGGGATGGCGGCAGAGCGCTGTTTGTAAACCTTCAATTCATTTCCGTAGAGCTTTAAGGCTGTACGGTCAGAGGGATTTCTTCGTCTCTCCGCGGCTTGCGCGGCGAAGAAAGTTCACGACCGAAACCCGGAAAGGGAGGATGCAGAATGTTCAGAGCAAAAGCCAGCCAAGCAAGAGGATTCTGTCACCGTCAATTATCGAGCGCTTTCCTGCGTTTTGGTTCGTTTTGCGTCTTGTCCGCCTGTATATTGGCATCCGGTTGCAACAGCAGCAGCAACACGAACACTGGCGGAGGCATATCTTCCACCATCACATCCGTGGCCGTTTCCTGCGCTTCCACCAGCGTCCAGACAGGCCAGACCAGCCAGTGTTCTGCAACGGTGTCGGGCACCGGTAGCTACAGTTCATCGGTGAACTGGTCGGTAAGTTCGGGCACGATATCGAACTCTGGACTATTTACCGCGCCAGATCCAATTCCTTCCAGTGGAAGCACGATCACAGTAACCGCAACAAGCCAGGCTGACTCCTCCAAAACCGGCACTGCGTCGGTTTCTCTTTCCTATGCTGCGCCCTCTCTGAGCAGTGTTTCCCCTGCTAGTGCTCCAGTGGGATCCGCAGACACCACGCTGACCCTTACAGGATCCGGATTTAGCAAGGCATCTACCGTGAGTTTGGACGGAAACAGCTTGACTGCCAGCCTTGTCTCGTCGAGCCAACTGAGTGCCGTGCTTCCTGCAGCGAGCGAGACCATCGCCGGGAACCACACGATAACCGTGTCAAACCCGATGCCTGGGGGAGGCACGTCGAACTCCGAAACGCTTTACATTAACAATCTGACACCGTCGATTCTTTCCCTTTCTCCATCCACCGTTCCGGAGGCTTCGCCAGATACGCAGGTCCAGATCACTGGGTCTAACTTTCTGCCTGGCTCCTCGGTGAGCGCAAATTCCGCTCTCGTCGGAAGTACATACGTCTCTGCGACCCAACTTGTGGCCACAATTCCTTCGGGCGACCTGGCTATTGCCGGCACGGTTTCAATCTCTGTCACGAACCCCTCCCCGGGAGGTGGAGCTTCACCGCAAGCCGGGCTCTATGTTGGCTCACAAGCTTCAGACGAGCCCGGCGTGCAGCAAGACGGATCAGTTGATCCGGAAGCACTGATTTATGCAGTGGGGCCTCCAGCAGGATCAACTTCTACGGCGGCGCAGTATTCGCTGAACTCAGTTTCGCCAAGGACATCGGTTGCTCAACAAAGTTCAGTGGCAAGTCCGCTCTGCGGAACAAGTCCGCTTGATCAACCTCGGAATTCGTGCACTCAGATTCTGGCTGATGGGGGCTTAAACGACGGCTCATGCGTCCCTTGTGTGCCATGGGCTACTCAAGTTGGCCCTCCGGGAGCTGCTGGTCCCGGCGATTGGGCGCATACATCCAATTGTGGACCAGCATCTCTTCTTATGGTTCACAGTAAGATATGCGGCACAACACTGAATATGCATGATGAACTGATCTCTCTAAATGACTTCTTAGCAGCTTCTTCTTGTGGCCCAGGGGGGCAGTGTCTCTTCCCCGGATATGCTGGTGAAATAGATACAAACCAGTCTTATACGTCTACTTATAACGGTCGCGTTGTAAGCGACCCTACTGTATTTGACAAGTGTATGACCAGTGATTCATCTGCAGATTGTCCTCAAGGCGGCTTGGGCATACCAGATCTAAAAACAATCGCAGAGAGCCACTTGGATCTTGACGCTGTATATGACCGCGTCAATCTTCCAACTTCCGCGACAAACAATGACCGAATTGCATGGTTGAAACGAATGCTAGATCAGCAGCTCCCAGTCATCGTGCATGTTGATTACAAGCTTGGGACCGACCCACATCACCCTCCTTGTAGTGCTGGTCACTACATGGTGCTAGTGGGCATCAATAGTAACTCTGTATATATGGTCGACCCCGGTGTGACCTTGCAAAGCAACGGTGACTATGCAAACAGCGCGACCAGTGCGGCAAGCCTGACAGATCCAACCATTGTGCCGCACTCCTACACGATAGATCAATTTATAACTAGCTGGAGTTGTCCTCGCGATCCATATGGGGTATTGGTCCTAACAGCGAAATCGTCTGGATGCAGTTCTGTTTCTCTGCCGTTGGGAATTGTTGCAAAGAGCCTCGAATCTCTGGCGGCAGGCAAGGTTGGAGTGCCCTATTCGGGTAGCTTCGCAGCAGAATTTGGAGTGCAGCCGTATACCTGGTCTGTCGTCCAAGGTCAAGGTACTCTTCCCCCGGGAATCCAGCTTGACTCAGGCGGCAATCTCAGCGGAACTCCAACCTCACAGGGCGCATTCAACTTCACTGTTCAGGTCACTGATGCAAACCAAAACATCGCCAGCGGTGTTGCAACAATCAATATCGAATCAGCGGCTGGCCCTCTAGCGATCACAACGCCGGGCAACCTGCAATCGGCCACGTCTGGGAAGGCATATAGTTTCCCACTTTCAGCATCCGGGGGCACGTCTCCATATCATTGGCTGGCAAGCGGCTTGATATGCCCTAACAGTATTTCGGGACTTGACGGATTATGTGTCACGGATGGGGGATTGATCCAGGGAACCCCAACGAGTGCTACGACCGGAACAGTTTCTTTCAACTTGCAAGTGACCGACAGCAGCATGCCTCTGCAGACCGCCAACAAGACAGTCAATCTCACGGTCATTCCAGCAAACCTGCCGCCGCAGGTGTATTCCGTGACGGCCGATCCGTCCACTATCAGCGAGCAGGGTACCTCGGTATTGACTTGCACTGCTGTTGATCCGCAGCAACTTTCGCTTAGCTATAGCTGGAGTGTCACGGGAGGAACAGTGTCGGGGACAGGGGAGAGTGTGAATTGGACGGCACCTTCTGCTCCCGGCGGATATACTGCTACATGCAAAGTTACATCGAGTGCAAGCTTGTCGGCGTCAGGTTCGACCGTGATTCAAGTCAGCAGTACTGCGCTGAACAGCAGCATCTCGCCAAGCTCTGGAACGGTCGGTGTAACCCAGTTCACTGTAAACGGCAGCGGAGCAACGCAAAACGGCGGCGTCACGGCAACTATAACCTTGCCGAATGCGACTACCACTACGTCCCACACAACAGCCAACGGCAGCGGCCAATACTCATTTGGCCCGTTTACTGAGTCTGCGACTGGGGTTTATTCAGAGATCGACTCGGATGATAAATCGGGCGGAAAGAGCCTTCCTTTTTCGTGGACTGTGACGAACAGCGTGGCCCCGGTCCTCTCGGTGAGCCCAACAAACACTCCTGTGAGTGCGGCTGCTGGCTCCACCAATTTCAGCGTGAGCAACTCTGGAACCGGAACGCTGAGCTATTCTGCAGCCGTGATGAGCGGATCATCTTGGCTGTCAATCGCTTCTGGCGCGACTGGCGGAAATAGCGGGACAATCAATGTTTCGTACTCCGCAAACGCCGGCGCGCAGCGTTCGGGAACAATCCAGGTAACTGCGAGCGGTGCTTCGGGTAGCCCTGTAACGGTTACTGTGACTCAGGATGCCGCCATCACGTCGAACACTCGCATAAGCGAGAACCCCGGGTTCGATATCGAATTTGCTCCGTCTGAGAGCGATATGCAGACGTGGTTTCAAAACAGCCCGTACCGAGACATAGGGGTATATATTGGCGGGTGTAATGTCACTGCAGTACCAGCGAGTGGACCTAACGGTTGCGGAAGCAACCCGCCAAGCTCGGGCACGAAAAAGACGAATACAAACCTGAATTCGACGTGGGTTAGTGATGTGTCGAGCATGGGTTGGGGCATCATGCCTTTATGGGTTGGACCACAGGCGTCGTGCATCAGCGGTAATCCCTCGCTTTTTTATTTGATTGATACATCCACCTCGGCATCGGCGTACAACGAGGGTGTCAGCGAGGCCGATTCTGCGGCCACTGCGGCCACTGCATTGGGAATGAGTAACAGTATCGTCTACTACGACATGGAAGCCTATTCGACAAGCGATACCAGTTGCGATTCTAGCGTCAGTCAGTTTATAAGCGGCTGGGTGACGGAGATGCATACCCGAGGTTTTCAGGCCGGAGTGTACGGGGCCCCCTATAACGTCAAAGATTGGACAACCCCGCCAGATGGTCTCTGGATGTTTTATCCAGATGGAGTGGATACCGCGTCAGATTTGAATAGCGCCATCAGCAGCACTTGGGCACAGAAGCGAATCCACCAATACTGTGCAGGAGGAAGTTCTCAAATTTGTCCGTCTCCCGCTCAGCAGACGTATGGTGGAGTAACCCTCGGCGGATCTCCAAACCAAGGGATTGACTTGGATGTGGAGGACGGACCAGTCTTCTCTGTCACGGTGTCGTCTTCGACCGCCACGGTGAGCGGCGTGTCGCCCAACCCGGTGCCGTCATCGGGCAGCAACCAGACGCTGACCATCACCGGCAGCGGCTTCGTCAGCGGAGCCACGGTCACCT